>JACCDN010857138.1_pt1 | contig 25366 bp, 25 predicted proteins | sample 7441691 | NCBI WGS metagenome assembly JACCDN01 (sample SAMN15323439, study PRJNA562643) | freshwater metagenome | isolation source: river surface water | place: USA:Blue River Watershed | collected 2017-08-16 | reverse complement strand
GGCAAAGCCTTTTGCGCCGGGCAAGACCTCTCTGAAGCAACCGATCCGCAAGGCCCGGCTCTACAACAAATTGTCGCCGAACACTACAACCCTATCATCCTGAAAATACGCGCTCTCGAGAAGCCTGTGATAGCTGCCGTTAATGGTGTAGCTGCTGGCGCAGGTGCCAACATTGCCCTGGCTTGCGATATCGTTCTGGCCAAAGAAAGCGCTTCTTTTATTCAAGCCTTTTCAAAAATCGGACTCATTCCAGATTCGGGCGGGACTTTCATATTGCCGCGTTTGGTCGGGCTACAAAAGGCCACTGCACTTATGATGACCGGCGAAAAAGTAGCAGCCAAGGACGCTGAACAAATGAATATGATTTACAAAGCCGTTGCCGATGAAGATTTCAGTGCTGCAGTTGCTAAACTCGCCGGTCAAATGGCACAAATGCCAACCAAAGGCCTAGGACTCACCAAAAGAGCCCTGAACCAGAGTTTGTATCATTCGTTAGAAAATCAATTGAAAACCGAAGAAATCTTACAAACAGAGGCTGGGCAAACACACGACTTCAAAGAAGGTGTAACAGCCTTTCTTGAGAAAAGAAACCCTGAATTTAAAGGACACTAAAATGAAAGAGATCATTGGCGTAATTGGGGCGGGCACAATGGGTGCTGGCATTGCCCAAGTAGCCGCCCAAGCTGGGCATAAAGTCGTTTTGAGCGACACCAATCCAGAGCAGCTTTTACGCGCAGAGCAACAAATCAAAAAAAGCATCGATAAACTGATTGAAAAAGGAAAATTTACGGCTCAGTTGGGTCAAGAAATCCTTCATAATCTTCAGTTTTCGACCCAATTAAGCGAACACAGCCAAGCGAGTTTGGTCATCGAGGCCATCGTCGAAAATTTGAGCATCAAGCACCAAGTTTTTCAGCAGCTCGAACAAGTTGTAGGGCCCACATGTGTGTTGGCAAGCAACACCTCTTCTTTGTCCATCGCCTCGATTGGCGCTTGCCTTCAGGATCCGAGTCGGTTTTTAGGTATTCACTTCTTTAATCCTGCAACGCTAATGCCCTTAGTTGAGGTCATACCAGGTGTTGCAACGCAAAAAGAAGTTACCAATCAAATTGAAAACCTTATTGGAAGTTGGCACAAAACTGTAGTGGTGTGCAAAGACACGCCTGGTTTTATTGTCAATAGAGTAGCGCGTCCTTTTTATGGCGAAGCCCTCCGCATTTACGAAGAAGGCTTGGCAGACTTTGCTACCATAGATTGGGCCATGACCACAATTGGCGGCTTCAAAATGGGCCCCTTCACCCTTATGGACTACATCGGCAACGACATCAATTATACCGTCACAGAAACCGTATTTGCCGCATTTTACTATGACCCGCGCTTCAAACCCTCTTTTACCCAAAAGCGACACATGGAGGCTGGTTTTTTAGGTAGAAAATCCGGTAGAGGATTTTACGACTATAAAGAAGGTAGCAGCGCACCTGTTCCTACTGAAGACTTCAATTTGGGGCGACAAATTTTTGAGCGCATTTTAGTCCTCTTGATCAATGAAGCGTCCGATGCTGTATTCATGCAAGTGGCCAGCCCGGCTGCCGTAGACCTCGCCATGACCAAAGGAGTCAACTACCCAAAAGGCTTATTGGCGTGGGCAGACGAACTCGATGCAGGCTGGGTACTCGAGCGACTTGAATCATTGTTTACCGAATACGGCGAAGACCGCTACAGACCCAATCCTTTGCTGCGCAGAAAAGCGCGCGAGCAAAGCAAATTTATTTTGTAACTTTGCGACCTAATTATTAAAGCTCATGGCATACCTATTTACATCCGAGTCCGTTTCAGAAGGGCACCCAGATAAAGTCTCTGATCAAATTTCAGATGCGCTCATCGATAACTTTATGGCTTTTGACCCAAGTTCAAAAGTAGCATGCGAAACCCTCGTGACTACCGGTCAGGTGGTATTGGCAGGCGAAGTGAAGTCTACCGTTTACCTCGACGTTCAAAAAATTGCCCGCGAAACCATTCGCAAAATTGGTTACACGAAATCAGAATACATGTTTGATGCCAATTCTTGTGGTATCCTATCTGCTATTCACGAGCAGTCTTCGGATATCAATCAAGGTGTAGAGCGCAGCAATCCAGAAGATCAAGGCGCTGGTGACCAAGGCATGATGTTTGGCTACGCTACCAAAGAAACAGATAACTACATGCCTTTGGCTTTAGATTTGGCGCACAAAATATTAGAAGAGATGTCTGCTATTCGCAACAACGAAGCAGCACTCATCCCTTATTTGCGTCCAGATGCCAAATCGCAAGTTACCATCGAATACTCCGATGACAACGTGCCACAGCGCATCGACACCATTGTTGTTTCTACCCAACACGACGACTTCGCTCCGGAAGCAGAAATGTTGGCTAAAATCAAAAAAGACATCATTGAAATCGTGATTCCACGCGTCAAAGCGAAACTCACCCCTGAATTACAAGCGCTTTTCAATGACGCCATCACTTATCACATTAATCCAACAGGTAAGTTTGTGATCGGTGGCCCACATGGCGACACCGGCCTTACCGGACGCAAAATCATCGTGGATACTTACGGTGGTAAAGGTGCTCACGGCGGTGGTGCTTTCTCAGGAAAAGATCCATCTAAAGTAGACCGCTCAGCAGCCTACGCTACACGTCATATTGCCAAAAACATGGTAGCAGCAGGCTTGTGCGACGAAGTACTTGTTCAGGTTTCTTATGCTATTGGTGTAGCGGAGCCTTGTGGTTTGTACATCAATACCTACGGAACCTCTAAAGTAGAAATGAGCGACGGCGATATGGCCAACAAAATTGGCGAAATCTTCGACATGCGTCCTTACTTTATCGAGCAGCGCCTCAAATTGCGCAACCCTATTTACCAAGAAACGGCAGCTTATGGCCACATGGGTCGCAAGAATGAAGTTGTTACCAAACACTTTACAGCACCTGACGGTTCTAAAGTGAGCAGAGAGGTTGAGCTCTTTACTTGGGAGAAACTAGATTACGTAGACCAAATCAAAACGGCTTTCGGCCTTTAATACAAACTTAGAAAGCCCGTTCAAGCGGGCTTTTTTCATTTATATGCCCTATGTCAACAACATTTAGAACCATCTGGACTACCCCAGAGAGAGATATTGAGGTTATTGATCAGCGCCAACTACCTCATGAATTTGTTGTCGTGCGCTTGCAAACTTATAAGGATGCAGACCTCGCCATCAGAAGCATGACCGTTCGCGGAGCCCCACTCATTGGCGCCACAGCAGCTTACGGAATTTTCTTGGCAGTGCGCGAAATGATCAAAGAAGGACACGACGGCATGTTCCTAGATGAAGCATTTAGTACCTTAAGAGCATCTCGCCCAACGGCGGTCAACTTATTTTGGGCCCTAGACCGCATGCGAACTGCGCTAGACGAAGCAACGGATTTTTTGGAGGGTGCCTGGGCAGAAGCGCAGCGCATTGTAGATGAAGACATCGAAACCTGCCGCATGATCGGCGTACACGGTTTACCGCTTATTGAGGCCATTGCTGCTCAAAAAAATGGTGAACCTGTACAGATCCTGACGCACTGCAATGCTGGAATGCTCGGCTGTATTGAATGGGGCACCATTACCTCGCCAATTTACCAAGCTGTTCAAAAGGGCATTAAAGTTCACGTATGGGTAGATGAAACCCGCCCCCGAAATCAAGGAGCCAACCTCACGGCCTACGAACTCACGCGCCATGGCGTCGACCACACCTTAATTGTAGACAACACCGGCGGGCACCTCATGCAGCACGGTATGGTGGACCTCGTGATTGTAGGTACCGACCGCACCACCAGAAATGGCGATGTCGCCAATAAAATTGGCACGTATCTAAAAGCGCTCGCTGCAAAAGACAACAACATTCCATTTTATGTAGCCTTGCCATCTACCACCCTAGACATGACGATCAAAGATGGGCTCAAGGAAATCCCAATAGAGGAGCGCGATCAAAATGAAGTCAAATACGTCATCGGAAAATCTGCTGCAGGCAACATAGAACCTGTCCTGATTTGCCCCGAAACCACACCTGCAGCCAACTACGGCTTTGACGTAACACCTGCACGTTTGGTGAGCGGCCTCATTACAGAACGAGGTATTTGCGCTGCTTCTGAAGAAGGGATTCTTACTTTGTTTCCGGAATATATTTCAAAATGATGATTTGAATTGATGATTTGAATTGATGATTTGAATTGATGATTTGAATTGATGATTTGAATTGATGATTTGAACTAACTTCTAGAAAATAATTTGCTCATCGACCTTTAAAAACTTGAATATGAAGCACCATCTTCTTTTACTCATCGCCCTTCTTTCTTTTATTCCTCATACGCTTCATGCACAAATTCAAGGCACTTGGCACAGCAATTTTCAGGTTGCGGGTAAATCTTTGTTAATGGATTTACAAGTGGAGGGCATCGGGCGCGATGGCTCTATCACCGTTTCTATTCCGGATGAGCCCAAACTGAAGCCACAAACCATGGAAGACTACGCGTTGTTTAGCGACAGCTTGTGGTTCAATTGGAAAATGTTCGGCCTTACGTATGCTGCCAAACTGCAAGGCGATTCTTTAGTTGGAACTATGGCGCAATCTGGTCTGACTTGGAAGGCTGTGTTCTACAAGGAAGTTCAGAACGTAAAAGCAGTACAAGGAAAAGCCCAGGATCCGAAAGCACCCTTCCCCTATTCAGAACAAGAAATCGAGATCGCCACAGCCAAAAAAATAAAAATTGCTGGAAGTTTCATCTTGCCTGAATTCGTGAAGACGAGTGTCTTCCCGCTCGTTATTATGGTATCTGGTTCAGGTGCCCAAGACCGAAATTGTGAAATCTTAGGCCACAAGCCCTTTTGGGTCTTAGCCGATCATTTGGGTAGAAATGGCATTGCCTCTTATCGCTACGACGACCGCGGCGTTGGAAAGAGCACCGGTAAGTTTGAAAGCGCCACCCAAGTTGATTTCGCTAATGATTTGATTTCGATTATTTCCTATTTCCATAAAGCGTATCCAAAAGCCAAGATTTATATCTACGGACACTCAGAAGGTGGCATGACCGCCTTGCGTGCGGCCGTTCTGACTAACAAAATTTCTGGAATTATAGAAGCAGCATCTGTTGGCACAAGCGGCAAGGATGTGCTCATTGCTCAGCAATACCTCATCGCTGAAGCAATGGGTTTTTCTCGTGAAGAATGCCTTTGGAACCAACGTTTGTATCAGCAAGGTGCAGAAATTGCTTTGAATAGCAACAGCAGTACGTTTACCAAAGCCTATAAAGAATGGTTGACGCAAGCGTGGGATAGCATTCCTGCAAAACTTCTCGATGGCGCGAGCCAAGAAGAGCTACTAACGCAAATGAGCGCCTTTTTCAACAACGATTGGGCACGCCAATTTTTGGCCTTTGAGAGTAAAACGTATCTCGCGCAATTGAACCTGCCATTTTTAGTCATCAACGGATCGAAAGACGTTCAAGTACCTGCGCTTGTGAATCAAGTTGGATTCAAAACAGGAATGACGCCAGCGTCCTTGGACAAAAGTGTATTTTACGTTTTAGAAGGCGCCAATCATTTGTTTCAGCAATGCAAGGAATGCAACCTCAGTGAATACGCTACCCTTGAGCAAACGCTAGACCCAAAAATAATGTCTTGGATTAGATCATGGATTTTGGCACAGCCGTAAGGCCATCGATGTAGCCAAAATTCTTTTCGATGAGCTGAGCCATATTTTGTTCTAAGTAAGTTTTAAAAGCTGCCGCAACACCGCTGTGTTTCTTGCCTTTGGGCCAGACCATGCGCCAAGTAGATTCTAGTGGTAAGTCTGGCAAAGTTGAAACGGTGAGTTGACCCAGCTGTAGTTCGTTGCGAATCCCGATGAGTGGCATGATGGAGTAACCGAGGCCAGCAATGAGCGCTTGTTTAACGGCTTCATTAGAGGTGAGTTCGATGTGACGGCGGACATGTATGTCGTGGCCAGACAAGAATTCATCGAGTGCTTTTCTCGTGGCAGAACCGGTTTCTCGCTTGACCCAAGTGATTTCTTCGAGCGATTTGTGCCATGGACCTTTCTTTGAAAAGGTAAGAGGTTCTTTGCCCACCAAAAACAATTGGTTTTTCATGCACGGAATTTCTTCCAAATTAAGCCGATCGGGCAAAACCGAAACCAAAGAGAAATCTGTTTCATTGCGTTCTAAATTGAGCGTGACATTAGCGCGGTTGGACACGTCGAGCACCAGCTCCACCCCAGGATGCGCCTTCATGAAGTCCGCAAGGAGATAAGGAATGATGTACTTACCGGTAGACACGACACTGATCCGCAAACGCCCACTGAGTTGACCTTTATATTGCGATGTTTTATAGTTAATTGCATAAACCTCTTCCAAAATCTTTTCTGCGGCTGCTGCCACCTCGCGACCGAATTCTGTGACGTACAATTTTTTATTGACGATTTCCGTAAGTGGGATATCGAACTGGTCTTGAAAGTTCTTGAGCTGGATAGAAACAGCAGGCTGGGTTAAGAACAATGCTTCTGCAGCGCGGGTGATGCTCTCCTTTTGTACAATTTTCAAAAAGATGCGAAGTTGATTGAGGGTATAATTCATAAGTTTTATTTATGTTCAATATATCTTTATTATATATTTATTTATGCAAATAATGTGCCAAATTTGCAAAAAATATCAATTACATGATACAAGAAATTGAATTAATTCAAAGTAGTTATCATCCTGAGGAGGCACTTGAGGTTTTGGGCAACTTGATTCAGCAAAAAATTGCTTATCATTCCCAAAAAACGCTCAGACACCAAGAATTGTTTGGCACCTCAGATGCCCAAGCCGAGCAAAGGCTCTCGGAATTGCAAGTCATCAAAAAGAACCTAATTCAAGAACTCAAAGCATTAGACCCCACTACCCTGTTGCACATCAATGGCCATGTTTCCATCTCAATTGTTACTCAGCAGCAAGCATCTTAAGGAACAAATCCTTCAACCTTTGTTTGATCCTCATGGCGTTGAACTCTTTGTACTGAGTGATTTTGACACCGATCTGTATGGCACCTTTTGTGGCACCAAACCAAGAAGAGAAGGGCCGAAAGTGACGGTCAGAGAAAAATGCCTCGCTGGAATGGCATTTGCCAACAAGCGCCAAGGGCTTGCCAGCGAAGGTTCATTTGGGCCACATCCGGCCAGCCCCTTTCTGAGTATCAATGAAGAATGGCTTGTGTACATTGACCTAGACCAAAACCTCGAAATTTATGGCCGCAGCGTCAGTTTGGATATTTGCCAACAGCAGATAGATTACCGGAGTATGCAATTACCTGATTTCTTGACAAGAATTCAATTTGGTGCGCAAGGTTTGGTTTTAAAGGACGCCAACGACGGTCAGGTCCTTGCCAAAGATCTTACAAAAGAAGATGAGCTGCTTCAATTGCTACAAAAACACCCCAAATGGGTGCTTGAAACAGACCTTCGGGCGCACATGAATCCGAAAAGAAAACAAAACATTGCAGCAGCCGGCAGCAATTTGATTGAGCGCATGCTGAGCCGCTGCCCGAAATGCGCAAAACCAGACTTTTCAGTTGTTCAATACAGCGGAAAACTATCCTGCAGCTGGTGTAAGCAGGCCACCAATACGCATGCATTTCTCACGTACAGTTGCGCACATTGCCAGTGTCAAACGCTTGAAAAAAGAACGGATCTATTGATGGAAGACCCACAAAATTGCCCTCATTGCAATCCCTAATAAATCAAATTCAAAAAATAAAGAATGAACCTAGACTTTTTATCGCACGACCTCAGCAACCCTACTATCTTGTTCTTTTTGCTCGGCATTGTTGCTGTATTGATCAAAAGTGACCTCGAAATCCCGGAGTCTTCGTTCAAATTTATCTCGCTTTACCTTTTATTCTCCATTGGCTTTAGAGGAGGGCAAGAACTCCAACACAGCCCCTGGACTTCAGAAATTTCGTGGTCTTTGGTCTTTGGAATGGCCATAGCAGCTTGCATTCCACTTTATAGCTTTTTCATCATCAAAAAGCGCGTGGGCATTTCGAATGCAGCAGCCATTGCGGCGGCTTATGGCTCCGTGAGTGCAGTAACGTTTGTGGCAGCGCTTTCATTTTTGGAATTGCAAAACTTGGCCTTCAACGGACACATGGTAGCGGTAATGGCTTTTATGGAGTTTCCTGCCATTATTGTGGGGGTATTACTGCTGCGCATCTATGAAAATAGCGACACTAAGTTTTCCTTGCCCGAACTGCTCAGACACTCTTTGGCCAACGGCAGCGTGCTGATGATCATGGGGAGCTTGGTCATAGGTTTGCTCTCAGACAGCAAGCAAGCGGCAGATATTGCCCCTTTTACAACTGATATCTTCAAAGGGTTTTTAGCGCTCTTCTTGCTTGAAATGGGCATGACAACCGCGCGGCGCATCAAGTCTTTCAAGACGCACGGTTGGGCCATGGCTGCATTTGCACTTATGATCCCGGCGCTCAACGGCATAGTGGTCGCTTGGCTTTCACAGTTTGTGACGGCAGATGTCTCGAATCGGTTTGTATTTGCTGTTTTGGCGGCGAGCGCCTCTTATATTGCGGTACCAGCAGCCATGCGCTTGGCAGCGCCCAAGGCAGACCCTGGCTTGTACATTCCAATGGCTTTAGGTCTGACCTTCCCTTTTAATATTGCGATTGGCATGCCGCTTTATTTCGGTGTCATCTCACTAAGCTAGCTTGTAAGAACTCCCATTTGAGCCACAACTGCTCGCATTTGGCCTGGTATTCAACTACCTTTAGGGCCGCAACAAACGCAGCGCTTTCTCGCATATTGACCATGAAAAGTGAGCTTTCTCCGGTCTCAAATAAATTGAGTTCTGCTGCCAAAAGTTTCTTTGTACTGGCCGCATTCTCCGTATAGATGACTAATTGCTTTTGTGCATTGAGGTATTCTGCTCTAGCAGAGAGCATTTTGGCCGTGAGTTCTGCTATGCGGTCTTGTCTTTCAAAAGTGGTTTGCTCTATTTTCAATTTGGTCTGTTGAACGGCCGCACGTTCTTTGCGCAAAAACAAAGGCATTTGGGCAGAAACGCCCCATTTGTAATCATTGATAGAGAATTGGGCGAGTGGGTTGTATTGAATGGGTTCATTCAAAAAATTATACTTCAATTCTATTTGTGGCTTCAGCTGCTCTTGATTGTAGCGTTTTTCAATGGCTAAGACATCGAGCTTGAAGTTGAGTATACCTAAATAAGGATGTTGTGCCACCAATGAATCTACAGGACCCGTATACATGGGTTTTGGTGCTTGACCAACGAGTGTTGCAGCAGAAAGTGGCTGGGTAGCAAGGTTGAGTTCGAGTGGAGTGCCATCGGGCTTCCATAAATAGCGGTTCAAAAACGCGGTGGCCACTGCTAATTTTGCCTCTTGCTCTGCAAGTGCTGCAGCTCTAGTTTGGTATTGGATGGCGGCCTCAACGGTGTCTATTAGCGGGCGGTCGCCTAGTTCGGCCATCTGACGCATGGCATCGAGCCGAACAGCTCCAACAGTTAGCGCCTCTCTAAGCACCTGACCAGCATTGAATTGCAAATACCAATCCCAATATGCGTAACCCGCCTCTAAAACCAATTCATTGAGTGCCAAGCGCTGTTCGAGCTGACTGCTTTGCACATAAACATTGGCCTTCTGCAATTCTGCACGGCGCTCATCTATGAGCAAACCATTGCCAAGCTGGGCACTGAGCCCGCCATACCACAAGCCGTTTTGCGGCGTAAGGGCTTGGGGGTCTAAGTAAGCTCCTCGATTTTGCTCTAAGCCTGTTTGTACGCTCAGACCATACCAAGTAGGTATCTTGAGCTGGGCATCGGACAAACTGTAATACAATTTGTCTCCGTAGTATTTTTGGGAGAGGTCATAAGCCAATTTAGGGTCAAAACCGCCACGCGCCTTGAGCACATAGGTTTGAGCAAATTCGGGAATGAGCTTGGCTTGCTTGGCGAGCGGATGCCCTTCGAGAACTTGCAGCATAAAAGCTTCGGGGCGCATGATGTTCTCCTGAGACCACCCACTCGTGAGCGCGCACAAGAACAAACCGAGTATACCGAACTTATTTCTCATGTTTACTGGATTTAGTTTTGGACTTGGTTTCTGAAACTTTGGCTTTGTAGTAATCAGGCGGGAAGCCATTGACGTTTCGCCAGAGTTCGTACCAAATGGGTACGTCGTTGAGCAAAAGCATGGCGTAGGCACCTCCGCCCACTCTTAAGGCCTCTGGCCATTTATGCTCCTTCGCATCGGGTGCCACCAATACGCGAAACTCACCGTTTTCATTGGCAAACTGATCGATCGCAAAAACAGTTCCGCCATAAGTTCCGTAGCTCGTGTTGGGCCAGCCAGAGAATACAATCGCAGGCCAACCGTCGAACTGGATGCGCACGTGCTGCCCCACCTGAAGCAAGGGCAAATCCATCGGCCTGACGTACATTTCTACCGCGAGGTCATAGTTGGTGGGCATAATGGTAGCGATGGCTGCGCCTTGTTTGATGGTTTCGCCAATTCCGCTGGATAAGGTTTTGGCAATGCGACCATCTTGTGGAGCCAAAATATAATACATCCCGTTTCGAATAGAGTAGTTCGCCACCTGACTTTGCATTTTGCTGACATCAATTTCTGCCTCGTACATACTGGAAAGCGCTGTGAACTTTTCGGATTCAGCCTTAGAGACTTCGTCCTGAAATTTGGTTTCGACTGCATTCAATTCAACCTTTGCGTCAATGATGTCATTGCGGCTCTGTAAAAACTTCTGCTGAGCGCCAATCATGGCCGCCTGTGCGCGCTGCATGGCAACCTTTCTGGTTTCTACTTCTGTTTTGGACTTGAGATCTCTTTCGTAAAGTTTCTCAAATCGTTCGTATTGGTCTTTGGCGATTTGGTAATTGAGGGCGGCAGCGTGGTTCTCAATGCTGTCGGACTTCAGTTTGAGCTGGGCTTGCTGGGCTTTGATGCGCGCTTGTTGTACCTTTAATTTACCGGTTGCAATGAGCGCGTCTATGCGCGTATCTAAAGCCTGTACTTTGTCGCTGTAAGAAACCACACTGAGCTCTTTACTTTTGAGCTGTTCTTCGCTACGGCCAACTAAATTGGGGTCAAAATAACCGTCTTTTATTTCAGAAATAAACATAATGGTGTCGCCTTGCTTGACGAGGTCACCTTCTTTAACAAACCATTTTTCTATGCGCCCACCAATGAGTGCATTGATGGTTTGCGGACGCTGTTCAGGACGCAAAGTGAGTACCTGGCCATTGGAGCGGATATTTTGTGTCCAGGGCAAAAAGAGCACGACGAGGCTTAAAATCAACAGCGCATAGATGGTATTGCGCAACAGCTTTTTAGGTGCCTTGTTGAGCATTTGTGTTGCCACAAGACCATCTGTATCGATCTGATTGCGATTTTGTGGAGAGAGATTTAACATAAAATCAATTTTTCGTGGATGAGCGATAAGTTATTTTCATGAATACTGGCCAAAAGAACTGTTCCTTTGAAATGTTGCTGCAAGTGCTTCAAAACAACTTCTAATGCGCTGTTGGTTAAATAATGGTTGTGGGTATCCCAGAGCAACACGGCGGGTTGTGCAATCAAAGCACGACACAAAATGACCAAAGTGATGAGCTGTCTATCCAAGGTACTCGCTTCTGGATTGAGAACCGTCTGATACGCATCTTTTAGCGCCAAGACATGCTGATCTAGACCAACGGCTGTAGCAACAGCGAGTATTTGTTCGATTGAATAATTGCGGCCCATCGCAATATTTTCCAATACCGTACCGTAAATCAGTTGGTCGTGGTGGGAAAGGCTGGCAAGCTGCGAACGCAATTTTTCGGGTTGCAGATTACTGGTCGGGACGCCATTGATCAAGACTTGGCCCTTATTTGGAAGTGCCATGGCAGCAATCATGAGAAACAAACCTTGGGCCTGATTGCCCTTGAAATCTTGGATATGATAAAACTTGCCTGCTTCAAAACGGCACGTCAGGTTACTCAATAGCGGAGTGCGGCTCCAGGCTGTTTGGTATTCCAGTTGGTCAATTTCTATATTTAGTGCTGTTTGAGGTTCTAAAATCAAGCCTTCTTGCGTATCCAAAGGTAAATCAGTGATTTCGCCAATTTTTTCAATTGCTGTAAGTACATCATACACCATCTCGAGGCTCACAATCAATTTTTCTACGGAGTTCAAAACCAATACAATGATGATTTCGGCCGCTACAAACTGGCCAATATTCATTTGTTGGTTCAAAACGAGCAGCCCCCCGATAATGAGCAAAGCCAAAGCAATAAGGACTTTAAAGCCAATCAAGTATTTATATTGCTGCACCAAAACCTTGAAGTGCGCATCTCTCGATTTGAGGTAGCCCTGCAGGTAGTCATCGGTGCGCTTCAACAAAATACCTCCGCTACCCAGGTGCTTGAAGGTCATGCGGTTGCGCGCAATCTCCTCGAGCCAATTGGCTACTTTATATTTGTATTTTGACTCTTCTAGGCTCGTGACAAATCCTCTACGTGCCGTCATTCGAAAAATCCAAACCAGCAACAGCAAGAGCGCAAAGCCAAAGATGATGAAAAACGGATGGTAAAACGAGAGCAAAATAAGTCCGAAGAGGATCTGCAAAGAGGCCGCTGTAAAATCGATGAGTAATTTGGAAATTCCTTTTTGAATGGTGAGGGTGTCAAAAAAGCGGTTGGTCCATTCTGGGGCATAGCGCAGCAGGAGTTCGCGCAGCTGAATTTTAGGAATGCGCGTGGCAAATTCTAAAGACGAGCGCGCAAAAATGCGTTGTTGCAGGCTTTCAGTGATGCGCAGCTGTGCAATATTCATGTAGCCTGAAAAACCAATGGCAGCAACAACTAGTCCCACGAGTAAAAACCAAGAGGTACTCACTTTTCCGGCCTGAATGAAATTGATAATTGCCTGAATGCCTAAGGGTAAACCAAGACTCAGTACGCCACCAATAATGGCAAATAAATAAATATCTGAGATGTCTTTGCTGTCTGGCTTGAGGAGTGCCCAAAAGCGGTCAAATGGTTTGGTGACGTCTTTATTCATGGTCTAGGAAGCTAAAAAATAATTGTTTGTAAAAAACAGCCACCGCATCCTCTTGTTCGGAGACATTGGTGACTTCTGGCAGGTGCTGACTAAAAAAGCGCTGTTGCAAACTACCTTCTAGGAGCGTACTCACCAACATTTCAGGGTACTTACATGCCGGCTGATACGCGCGCACTAAGTCGGAAATATAGCGCACGATATCAGTGTAAATGGAATGGTATCCTGTTTGGTGGTCGCTGTCTACGGCCTTGGTTAAAAATACTTTCGGCGCTTCATGGATGACAATATGCTGCAGCCGTTTCTCGCTGGCAAAAGAAAGCGAAGTGGCCTTCAAAATGAGCACCAACTCCAGCGCTTTCTCTAAACGTTCTTTTACCGAGCCACCTTGCGTCTGCAACAACAAGCGGCACTCCAAGCGCCCCCAGTACCAATTGATCAAATACAAAAGCAACTTTTGCTTGCTCGCAAAATAGCGGTAAACAGAGGCTTCGGTAGTGCCTACGGAATGGGCGAGCTTTTTAAATGTAAACTGCTCAAAACCGAGTTCGTCTATCAAAAAAATACTGCCTTCGATTATGCGCTGTCCTAATTGCGTGGCTTGCGGATTGCGCAGTGCGATGGCTTCGAGGACGGGAATCTGAAAACGATCAACTAAATCCATAAAAGTAATTTGCAGCAAAAATAATAGCAATGCTATTTATAAATAGAAGGATTGATATAACATCTTTTTATGGATATCATAAGGCCAATTTGTAGCAACAAAAAAGCCACCTCGAAAGGTGGCTTGATCCTACTGTTTCAAAGAGGAAAAAATTGATACTAAACCCATGCTCTGATTGAATCCTCTCTCAATTGTAAATTTACGGTCGTTGAATTTGCAAGACCCAGTAGTGTTGTTCCGTTGAACACTACAAAGATGCGCTACATAAAGAAAGATAAGTATGAGTGAAGGATGTACTAAAACATGATTGTTATCAGTTTCTGCGGATCCCGACAATATTGGGTAGCCGCCAAAAACGGTTGTTGTCGTCTCGCTCCCAGGTAGTTGAAACCCAAGAACCCACTTTTTCAATGCAATGGCCATTGACATCGATGAGCAAACTGGTTTCGGGGCCTCCCTCCAAATAAATGGCATCGTGGAGCCCACCAGGCATCTGTTTCATGAAACCTATCATTTGATTGTGCGTATAAGGCGAGCGCGTAAAAATGAGGTAAAACCAGCCTTTTTCGTCTTCGGCAGCTACCAGCATGCTGCAAGACTGCACTTTCTTTTGCCAGTTCATGGGGCTCGCATTGCAATCGATCATGCGCAAGCCTTGGGCAAAACCACTGAAATTATTTTTCTCTTGCTCCCAATTGGCACAAGTGAGGTCTAGCACTTCTATGTTCGAACGATTGGTGTTGGGTTTTGGGCCCAAAGCCAACATGAGGTTGAAGTTTTCAAGCAGTTTAGCGTTGTTGTAATGGTCGCCAGATTGCAAGTAAGCACGGCTCTGTAGCGGCCTAGCTAAGTTGTACATGCCGGCATTGAAAGCCACCAATAAATCAAAGGTATCGGCCCATGTGGAGACATCTTTGGGCACAGAATCGAATTGTGTTGCAGTGAATAAATCAAAGCGGAACTGCGACGGATCCATGCGCAAAATAGACAATTTTGAATCGCCGATAAAAGATTTGACGGGCGCCGCGATTTCTCTGTACTCCATGCCTTTGGTGAGCGTGACCCAATTGGAATAATCTGGGGCGGCTATTTCTGGCGCAGGTTGGCCGTAGGAACAGGCCTGTAGGAGCAGCATAGCGAAACAAAGGGCAAAAAAGCGAAACAAGCTTGACATATATTCTTTATTCAAAGTTATGGATTTTAATAGTTTTATTTACTTTGTAGTCTATTCCCTTTACATGAAACTACTACTTGTCATTCTGACCCTTCCATTTTTGAGTTTTGCGCAAGCTACTCCCAAAAAAGACCAACTCAAGGCCAAACGCATTTGTGCCAATGCCGTTACGCTCTTCAATGAAGGCCAAAGCAGCAATGCCTACATGTTGCTCAAGCAAGCCGTAGCGCTCGACCCCAATAACGCCAATGCATTTTACTGGCTCGCGGCAACCGAATACGACCTCCGCTCTTACAACTACGCAAAGGAACACAGCGACCAAGCGCTCAAACTGCTGTCCAGCGCAGTCACACTCGACGAATTGTATTTGGCAAGTCAAATTGAATTGGCCCTCAGCCAAGCAAGTACGGCCCTGACACACCTCGCCAAGGCCAAAACACTTGCCAAAAAAGAAAAAGATTTTGAATTGCTCGGATTTGCGGCACTTGAAAAGCAATGTGCCTTCTATTTAGCACAAAAAGCCAAAGCAAGCAATTTTCAGGGTCAGGTGCTCGCACCCGAGCTCAATACCAAATACGATGAATACGGCCCCATTTTAAGTGCTGACGGGCAAACCCTTTACTTCACTACCCGCAACCCCGACTCCAAAGGCGCCAACCTCAACCCCGACGATCAGCGCTTTTTTGAGGATATCTATCAAGCCAGTACTGCACTAGACGACAACGGGAAATGGACGCGCCTCTTCAGCAACAACGACCTACTGAACACCGAAGGATTTGACGCGCTTTCTTATGTATCTAAAGACGGGCTTCTTGCGCTCGGCACCCTCAACACCACTGCCTCCAAAGAGGCAAGTACACAAGGATCCGATATTTTTGAATTGGCCGCCGAAGTGAATGGCATTTGGAATGACAAGCGCATTATCAATGAGATTCCGGGCTTGAACACCAGCTATTTTGAAGGCTCTCCCTCCAAAACAGATACCGTTTGGATCGATGAATTTACCTACATAGAGGAACTTTATTTTGTGTCTGACCGCCAGGCCGAGAAATTTGCAACCGATATCTATGTTGCCCAAAAAATCAATGGCATTTGGCAGGCTGAGGTGCAAGCCCTCGGGCGTGGCATCAATACCGAAGGCCGCGAAACAACACCTTACGTTACACCAGATGGCCAATTCTTGTTTTTTGCTTCGGACGGCCATGAAGGGATGGGCGGCTACGACATCTTCGTTTGCAAACGCGAGGGCAAAGAATGGTCTGCACCAGTCAACCTAGGCGCGGCCATCAATACAACACTCGACGACACCCACTTTCAAATTGCTGCAGACCAACTCCGCGTCATTTGGGCGAGTGTCAGCGAAATCGACGGTTTGTTCAGCTACAATTTATTTGAAGCGCCAATTGGCGTGATCCAAACTACTGAAAAATAAAAACTTGCCACGTTATTTCATTTCTCTAGCCTACGATGGCAGCGCTTATCACGGTTGGCAAATCCAGCCAAATGCGCGCAGCGTACAAGAAGAAATACAAACAGCTCTCTCTAAATTACACGGCAACCAAGCAATTGAAGTCGTGGGATGTGGTCGCACAGATGCAGGCGTACATGCCCAGCACTATTTTTTACACACCGACCTACCCCAAACTTGGGACCTCCAGCAACTCGTTTTCAAGCTCAACCGCATGACTGCCCCCGATGTGGCATTTAAACAAGCTTGGGAGGTCTCTTCGGACTTACATGCACGCTTCGACGCCAGCAAACGCACCTATCGCTATTTCATCCATCAGCACAAAAATCCGTTTGTATGCGCCTCGAGCTGGTATTTAGAAAGCCCCCTGGACTGCGACCAAATGAACGAAGCTGCCAAATATTTATTGGGAACGCAAGATTTTTCGTCATTCGCCAAAGCACATACAGATGTCAAGACCAATATTTGTGAAGTTTTCAGTGCGCAATGGCAGACCAACGACAGCGGTATTTACTTTGAGATCAGTGCCAATCGCTTTTTGCGCAACATGGTGCGCGCCATTGTGGGCACGCTCGTGGAGGTAGGTTTGGGCAAAATAAAAGCCTCCGAACTGCCCGGCATCATTGCTGCTCAAGACCGCTCGGAAGCTTTTGTATCAGTGCCCGCTCAGGGCTTGTTTTTGTGGGCAATTACCTATGACAAAGCCCCAGAACTCAATCGGGCTGATTGATTTCCCATTCGCGGTAAAGGTCAAAATAACTTTTAGTTTCTAGGATAACCGCTCCGCCAAGTGTGTCGCCAAATTTAGCTGGCAAGCCACCTGTATAGACCGTTACGCGGCCTATAGCACAACTCGGCACATTGAATACTTCATTGGACTTGATGCCGTCTAGCACGTAAATCATGTCCCCTTTGCGCGCTCCGCGAAACATCAGGCCACCGTCTTCGTCTTTTTTGACATCAGAATTAGAGTTAGCCACCATATCAATGACGCTGAATTTGTCTGGGCGGTTTTTGATTTCTTTGGCCGTAAGCGTGGTAACGGGCGTTTCGCCAACGCGTATGCGCGCTTGTTCATAACGACCACCGCCAACGCGAACCGCTTTGACGTCTTGGGTTTTACTTTGAAAATACACGGTACCTGCATTGCCATAAGCTTCTATCGGGACTTCTACCGTCACTTTAGCAGTGGTGTCTTTTTGAAAACAACCGATTAATTGATAGGTTCCGGCTGGAACACCTACAATGCGAAAACGCCCCTCTTCATTTGAAAGCGCGATATAGACATGCCCGTTTTCACGGATCAGGGCCTTGGCACCTACAACCGGTTGCTGGGTACTGAAATTGATAAAGGTACCGATGACATCACCGGTTCCGGACTGCGCTACTGTGCTTGCTGCTACCAAGAGCATCCACACCATCATAAAGTTCTTCATAAGCATGTTTTCTAGCAAGATGCCCAGAACTTTCAGATTCCATAAAAATTTACAAAGTGGCGCTGCTTGTAGGGATTTCGCGGTCCACTTTCTTGAAAAGACCTTGCAAAACTTTTCCTGGCCCAACTTCAATGACCTCGGCACAACCATCGGCAAGCATGTTTTGCATGATTTGCGTCCAGCGAACAGCACCAGTAAGTTGTGTGACTAAATTAGCCTTGATTTGAGCTGGGTCTGTGACAGCTTGTGCATTGACATTTTGATATACTGGGCAGATCGGCTGCGCAAAGTGCGTGGCTTCAATAGCGGCAGCGAGTTCCTCGCGTGCAGGTTCCATGAGTGGGGAGTGAAACGCACCACCAACCTGCAAGACCAACGCGCGTTTAGCGCCCGCAGCGCTCAGTTGTGTACACGCTTCTTCTATGGCCGAAAGGCTACCTGAAATCACGAGCTGACCCGGACAATTGTAATTGGCTGGTACCACCACACCGTCAATACCTGCACAAATGCGCTCCACAACTTCGTCTTCGAGACCGAGGATAGCCGCCATGGTACTTGGGGCGAGTTCGCACGCTTTTTGCATGGCGTCGGCACGCTTGGCAACAAGGCGCAAACCGTCTTCAAAAGTGAGTGTTTTATTGGCTACTAACGCAGAAAACTCACCTAAAGAGTGACCCGCAACCATATCTGGGGCAAAGCTCTCGCCAAGGCAAGCTGCTAAAATTGTACTGTGTAAGAAGATCGCTGGTTGGGTTACATTCGTTTGCTTGAGGGCTTCATCTGAGCCTTCAAACATGATGCTTTGGATATCGAAACCAAGGATTTCATTGGCTTTTGCAAATAAGGAACGCGCCAGTTCTGACTGCTCGTAGAGGTCTTTGCCCATTCCAGAGAATTGGGCGCCTTGGCCCGGAAAAACATATGCTTTCATGTCGTTAATTTGGGGGTAAAATTACGGAAAACCTCAAAATTAGAGCTGACCATCGGAATGATACTTTCCTAATTTGTAGATCCGCACCTTTTGAAGGATGCCGTCCTGGTCGTAGTCATAGACCTTTCCGTCGTAAAGTTGTCCATTTTTAAATTCGCCGTCCATCCAGATTTCATCGTTGTCGTTGTAGACTTTGTTGTAGCCGTTTGGCACAAAGCGCAAGCCTTTCGTTTTGGGGTTAGACAAGCGCGGAGGATACACGTTGGTACTGGCCACTGTGGCAGGTTTTGGCGCAGGCGTATTCTGAGGGATGCTGGCTTTTTGAAGTTTACCTACCTCACCATTAGCCGAAACATCGAATGAAGTTTGCAACTGCCCACTGGTGTTGTAGCGCGCTACCTGCCCTTGAACTTGGCCATTTTTTACCGTATAAGTTAAGGCCAACTTGCCGTTGGGATGGTAGTAACACACTTTGCCACTCTCCTGCCCTTGGTTATTGAAATTGGCTCGGTAGGCCAGCTGACCATTTTCGTGGTAGCGCAAAAGCAGTCCTTTGTATCCATTGGCTTGAAAATCACCTTGTTCTGCAATTTTACCATTCGGATAGTAGCGGGTGTAGCTTCCTTGCGGACGGTTGTTGTTGTAGGTGCCCTTGAGCTGGACGCCGCCATCCGGAAAAAATTTGGTCCAGGTGCCTTCTTTGCGGCCATTGACGTAGTTGCCCTCCTCCACTTTTTGGGTTTTGGGGATGTGCTTATTTGGATAATCTTTGCCCGTAAATGTCCATTTGCCATGGCGCTCACCATTGGCATTGCGTTTATTTTGCGCCCATAAAGTGGCACTGCAAATAAGTAAAAAACAACAGAGAGATGTACGTAATTTCACAACGCCAATTTACGAATTTTGGCTAACTTTGAACTTGTATGCTCAGCCTCGATCCCAAAGAACTCACTGTCCAGCGTTTGCACCAACTTTTATTAGGTGCTATTGGCCCGCGCCCAATTGCGTTTGCCTCTACCCTAGACGCTGACGGCAACGCCAACTTGGCACCGTTTAGTTTTTTCAATGTCTTTAGTGCCAACCCACCTATTTTGGTGTTTTCACCAGCTCGCTCTGGGCGCACAGGTCAAAGCAAAGACACCTTCAACAACGCCAAAGCTGTGCCGGAGGTAGTCATCAACGTCGTGAACTACAACATGGTTCACCAAATGAGCTTGGCCAGCTCCCCATACGCGCCAGGCATAGACGAATTCATTAAAGCTGGCTTTACGCCTTTGGCCTCTGAGAAAGTTGCGCCATTTAGGGTAGCACAAGCGCCAGTTCAGTTCGAATGCAAAGTCAATCAAATCATTGAGCTCGGCCAAGAAGGAGGTGCGGGCAACCTCATCATTTGCGAAGTTGTTCAGCTGCATATCCAAGAAGAACTCCTCAACGAAAACGGCCTCATTGACCAACACAAAATCGATTTAGTTGCGCGCATGGGCGGCGATTGGTATTGCAGAGCCAATACCACCTCTATGTTTGAAATCAAAAAGCCCATCACCACTTGCGGTATTGGCTATGACGCCCTCCCCCAAGACATCAAAAGCAGCCAGGTGCTTAGCGCCAACGACCTCGGCCAACTCGCAGGCATCGAAGAACTCCCCAACGAAACCGACGTCAACGAATACAAATTACTCGAACTCTCCACCCTTTTTCTAGAACTTGAGCACGATGCCAGCGCCCTCGAAGCTGCCTTGCATCGCAGCGCCCACGAGCTACTCGCTCAAAATAAGTTAGAAGAAGCGTGGCTCACCCTTTTATCTTTTAATAACTAACCACAAGTCCATGTTTAAATTCACAGGCACCGTTAAGGTCATCCAAGAAACACAACGCATTTCTGAAAAATTCCAAAAGCGCGAGTTCGTCGTTACCGACACCACCTCGATGTATCCTCAAGATATCATTTTTCAAACTACCCAAGACAAATGTAGTTTGCTCGATCAATTCCAAGTCAATGACAACGTAGAGGTTTCTTTTAATTTACGTGGCCGCGAATGGACCAGCCCACAAGGTGAAGTCAAGTATTTCAACACCATCGAAGCATGGCGCATCGAGAAACAAGGCCAAAGCCAACCAATGGGCATGCCTAGCAACGGGCCTTCTGCCATGAACATGGGTTCTGAGCCACTTCCGGGTACCAATTCAAGCGCTGCGGCTGAAGAAGAAGACGACCTTCCTTTCTAATAAGCTAGCTAAAATATCCCCAAAGCCAAGCCGCTTCCGAGCAAAATACTCAGCAGCTTGAGCAGGTTAAATTTGTGATTTTCGGTGGTTTCAAAAATAATAGTGGTTGAGATGTGTAAGAACATACCAACCACTACCGCCAAAATCAATTGAACGTTCATGCCCAACTGTTCGGTGGTGATAACGAGCCCCAACAAAACCCCAATTGGCGTCATGAGGCCAAATGCCAATAAAATCAACCAAGCAGCACTGCGCTTGAGTTTGGTAGCCAATAAAAGCGTCATGAGTGCAATGGCCACTGGCACCTGATGAAAAATAATTCCCCACAAGAAACTACCATTAAACGGCACCTGGGTCTGCGGATCAATTCCAATTTGCAGCATGTTACCAAGTGGAATTCCTTCAATAACAGAGTGAACCGAAAGCGAAATAAATAAAGTCCAAGGCATCGCTTGGCCTTTGTGTACGTGCACATGCCCATGCTCGATTCCGCCAGAAAAGTATTCCAAAACCAACTGAACCAAAAAGCCCAATAAAATGAAAACGCCCACCTGAAAAACGGGTAACGCTTCGTGTGCGTGGTGTGTATGCCCTTGATGCGCGCCATACAACTCGGGCAACAAATGTTGGAAAATGACGGCCAATAAAAAGCCACCGCTGAACGCTAGCGCTAGTTTGATGTATTGATTTTTGTTGGTCGCATTGAGGTAGCTCACAATTGCGCCACCCAACACAACCGAACCAATCAAGAGGAGCTCTACGGTATAAAAATTCATGCTTTCTTTTTTGCAATCAGGATCAGTCGCTCACTTGTTTGTTGATCGAAAGGTGTCAAGTGATAAGACCCGAAGGTTTCTATTATGTCAAAATCTGCCGCAAGTAAGGCCTCAAAATCGCATTTAGCTAGGGCCTGAACGCGTTCGGTGAAAATCCCAATTTGCGTTTTGTCTGGTGCAGCAAGGACTTCGATTTGCTTGTAAATATGGGTGTCGTTGTGCCAGCGCTTGATCTCAAACACCACGCCTTCGCGCGCAATGGTCTCGGCTGGATTTAAATTGGCGCAAACTTTAGTGGCATTTAAAAAATCAATCACAAGTAAGCCATTAGGCGTTAGCATTGTTGACAGTGCTTTGCAAACTGCTTGGTTCTCGGCAAGCGTATCAAAATAACCAAAACTCGTGAACAAATTGAAGACCGCGTCAAAAGGTGAGGTTTCCATCGCTTGACGCATGTCGTGCACACAAAATTCGACATTTTTGACACCTAACTTTTCAGCTTGTTCTTGGGCGGCAGAAATGCTATTTGGCGCAAGGTCGGCGCCGACTACCTCAAAACCCATTTGGGCAAGCGTAAGCGAGTGCCTGCCTTTTCCACAGGCTAGATCGAGGATGCGCGCCGTATTTGGCAAAGCTAGTTTTTGGACTAAATGGTCTAAAAAGAGCTTCGCTTCGTTGTCATCGCGGTGCTGATACAACAAATGATAATACGGGGAGTCAAACCAGGTGGCGAACCATTCTTTTTGCGGCATGCTGCAAATTTACAACTTTCTTTTCCTAATTTCGGGACATGTTACAGATTGGACTGAGTGGCGGTATCGGATCAGGAAAAAGCACGGTAGCTAAGGTGCTTGAAAAAATGGCTTATCCTGTTTTCTACTCAGATCAAGTGGCAAAAAATCTTTACGACGAGCACCCAAAACTCAAAAGGCATTTGGTCAATTTATTAGGTCCAGAAGTTTATCGGGATGGTCATTTAAACAAGACATTTTTAGCCCAACAGCTCTTTTCGAATGCCGAATTGAAGGCCCAAGTTACGGCGCTCGTGCATCCTTTGGTTAGAAGCGCATTTGAAAGCTGGGCCCAACAACAAACTACAGATTTGGTCTTCAATGAAGCGGCCATTCTGTTCGAGACCGGAGCTTACCGGCAATTTGACGCCACTATTTTGGTCGTGGCTCCGCTTGAAATAAGAATCGAACGCGTCCAAAAAAGAGACAGCCTCTCTCGGGAGGAGGTGCTGAGGCGCATAGCAAATCAGTGGCCCGATTCCAAAAAAATGAACCTCTCCACTTATATCATCACAAACGACGGACAACCATTGCTGCAACAAATTGAGGAAGTAATTTCTAAATTAAAGACCGCTTAAAAACAGTGGTCATTAGTAAACCATCTTGATGTCAATGCTGCGGTCTTGCTGTAGTTTGATGGCACATTCTTCAAAGCTAGGTGCACTGAGTTTGGGGCGCATGTTATTTGAAAAAGCATAGGCCTCTGTCGGAATACCAAAAAAGTTTTTGTCGCAGATTTTATTGTGGTTTTCATCGTGGTACACCACAATGGCATATTTACCTGCTTCTAGATCTTTAAACGTATGGCTCACGGTGCCTTTCTGGGCATCAAGGCGATACAAGCGATGGGTTTTTCCTGCCTGCGTAAACACATCCGGATTTTTGTAGAGTGCAAATTCTATGAGGCCTTTGTTATTGGCAATATTGGAAACCTCGATGCGCAAATCATAAGTTGCTGCAGGTAAAATTGTAGCGACCATTGGATGGAACGACGTCAGAAAGAAAAGCAAGCCAAACGAAAAAGGCAAAAGGAATTTGGTCATGTTTCGCTATTTATTCGGAGAGGCGGATGTTCAAGCCCAAATTGAATTGGAGATTTTTGAGGCTAGATGATTCATTATTGAACAACTGCTGCCACTCGTTGTAGGCACCTACTTCTAAACCATTACTAAGATCGCGAAACCCGCGGTAAGCACTGGCCCTGATGCCGATTCTTTTGGTGGCATTCCATTGGAGATAAGCGAAATAACCCATGTCTAGTTTGGCTTGGGTGTTCTCGCCGACTTCTGTAGACAAGAGCTCGGTACCTATTGCATTTGGATAAAAAGCGTAAAATTCTTTTTGCATTTGACCTTGGATGCGATAGCGGTATTGCATGCCGCCACCTACATGCAGGCTCAGGATTTTGAAGTCGAGACCGAGCGGAAGTGTGAGCAGCTCGCCCGTTAGGGTTTTATTGCATTGCAGCAAAAAAGGCGTGCCGGACAAATCTGTAGCCCATTCGGTGCTTTGATATGCTTGATTTTGATGTCCGTACCCCAAGCCGCTATAAGCTGTCATTACCTTCAATAAAGTGTAGCCAAACTGGACTTCACCACCTGCAGTACTGCGCCAAAAGGAAACAGGATCAAAAGGTTGGGCAGCCAATTGGCCTATAGCCTGGATTTCTTGCTTATTGGCACCAACCTCTGCCTGAAGATACCAACGCCATTGGGCGCTGGCAACAAAGGACCAAGTTGTTAAAAATGTTAGGGCAAGCAAGATGCGCATAACCTATCCTAAAAATGGGTAACGGTAATCGGCCGGCGGCACAAAAGTTTCTTTGATGGTGCGGGCTGAAGTCCAGCGCATGAGGTTCATGGCTGCACCAGCTTTGTCGTTGGTACCCGAACCGCGCGCGCCACCAAAAGGCTGTTGACCTACAACGGCACCGGTTGGTTTGTCGTTGATGTAGAAATTACCGGCAGCGTGCATGAGTTTTTCATTGGCCAATTGGATCGCATAACGATCTGTGGCAATGATAGAACCCGTAAGTGCGTATTCCGAAGTTTGATCGACGAGGTCTAGTGTTTGGGCGTAGTGCGCGTCTGGATAAACGTAAATCGTGAGCACAGGGCCGAAGATTTCTTCAACCATGGTGCGGAATTTAGGGTTTGTAGTCACGACAGTTGTTGGGGAAATATAGTAACCCAAAGATTTGTCGTAGGTGCCGCCGGTGATGATTTCGGCATCGGGCTGGGCTTTTACGTAGTCGATATAAGCAGCAATTCTATCAAAAGCGCGCTCACTGATGACGGCATTGACAAAATTGGATGGGTCTTCGGGGCTGCCTTGCTTGAAGGAGTTGACTTGCGCAACCAAAATTTCTTTGACCGCTGGCCAGAGGCTTTCTGGAACATATGCTCTAGAAGCTGCCGAACATTTTTGACCTTGGAATTCAAAGGCACCGCGAGAAAGTGCTGTAGCTACCTCAGCTGCGTTGGCGCTGTTGTGAACCATAACGAAGTCTTTGCCTCCGGTTTCACCGACGATGCGTGGGTAAGAGCGGTAGTTCTCGATGTTGCCCGCAATGTTTTTCCAGAGCTGACGGAATACGTCGGTAGAGCCCGTAAAATGAATGCCTGCGAAGTCTTTGTGTGCAAAAATGACTTCTCCTGCGGCCTGACCACTCACGGTAACCATATTGATGACACCAGCAGGCAAGCCCGCAGCTTCAAAAAGCTCCATGATGACCTGTGCAGAGTAAATCTGAGTTTCGGCAGGTTTCCAAACCACTACATTGC
>JACCDN010386934.1_pt1 | contig 25366 bp, 19 predicted proteins | sample 7441691 | NCBI WGS metagenome assembly JACCDN01 (sample SAMN15323439, study PRJNA562643) | freshwater metagenome | isolation source: river surface water | place: USA:Blue River Watershed | collected 2017-08-16 | reverse complement strand
TGCTCACCGTTTCCTTTCTTCCGACAATGGTGCTTCTGACTGGTGGAGAAGTTACTGACCGTCACTGACAAATCTGCTGTGAGGCCTGGGGCTAGCTTTAGGCAGTTTTTGGGGGAAGCGGAGAGTAACACATAATTCGAACAGGTGTTCGGGTGGGGGCGAGATCGGGTCTCAGGCGGCCTTCTGTGACCGTTTTTGGGCTGTCCTATGTCGGGGGCGGGACCTAGGCTTTGGGAGTTCAAATACAAAGGAGATTGGGGCCCCTATGCAGGCAGAGATTGAGATCGATGGCGATGAGGTAACTATCAACTCCCTCGTTATCGACAGTGCAGCGTTAGTTGCCTACTTAGATGATTATGAAGAGGATGCCCGTGCGGATGCTCTAGAAGGGCTTATTGAAATTGCATTAGATGTCCGTTCAAAGTTTCAAACAGATCTGGAAACTCAAAATATTAAGGATTCGGCTGAGTCCGTCATTGCAAGTATTGAACAAGCCTATGAACAGATGGTTGAAGATCTCAATGAGAAGTTGGCTGAGATTGTTGATCCTGAGAAGGGACCTGTAATCAAGGCACTTGATAAAGCTACAGGAGACAATTTAAAGAACTTATTGGCTCCTGAAGGCAATGGTGACTCTTTAGATCCAAGCCCCATCGCACGTTTACGTACCTTGATTGCTGCAGATCTATCTGCCCATCAAAAAAAGGTTGATGAATCACTTGAGTCAATTAAGACAAAGTTACGTATTAATCAGGGTGCTCGCAAGACTGCAGCCGATGGAACGGATTTTGAGGTTAAGGTCGACAAGATTATTCAGGATTTTGCACAAATCTTTGGCGATACAGCTGAGCCGACTGGTGCGATTGCCGAGACCGGTGGGTCTAAAAAGGGCGATACCAAGGTAACTCTTAACAATGATGACACCATGGGAAAGATTTGCACCTTGCTATGGGAAGCAAAAACTGACAAGAGTTTCAAGAGTAAGGCAACTGGTCGTGTAGTTGATGATCAGGTTAAAAAAGAGCTGAATGCGGTTATCGCAGATAGAAGTGCAGATGCAGCAATTCTTGTGTTGGACGCTGAAGGTATTGACATGGAGGCACAGGCCCCTTGGCGCGAGTATGACGGAAATAAGCTACTGATAATCGTTGATCCCTATGCTCCGGAAACTGACCTGATTCGTCTGGCATACCTATGGGGACGCTGGAAATCACGATCTAGCATTGGGAATCTTGAGGCAAAGATTGATTTTGATGGGATTCGCGGCAGCTTTGATGCGATGCAGCTGCGACTGAAGGATCTGCGAAATGTGAAGAAGTCTCACAATGATGCGATTAAGAGCATTGAATCTGCGGGAGGCTTGCTCAAGAGTTTCCGTGATGATGTCCGTAGCATGATGGATGATTTAGCGGAGATGGTCAACATCAAGATAGAGATCGACACAGAAAAAGATGAGTTAGATTAATCAACGGAAGATTAGGAGTTATTGATGGCCACCTGGCACGAGGTAAGAGAAATGCTTCTAGGCATTCCGAGTTATAACTTTGTCTTGGACACAGAAAACATTGTCAGCGTCATCGTCAACACAGAAAGAGGGCGAGACCAAAAGGTTTATATCTGCAATGAAGGTGATTCTGTCAGTATCAATGCTGCAGTTTGCAAACTAGAGGATGTAGATCTCAACAAACTCTTTACTGCTCCCCTAATGCGGGATCTGACATATGGTCTTGGAGTCATGACTAATCATTTAGCGGTGAAACATCTGCAGCTGCTTGAAACACTAGATGCTCCAGAAGTAACGAAGCCGATTATTCGTCTTGCTTTTTTAGCGGATGCCTTAGAGGAAAAACTTACTGGTTTGGATGCCTACTGACCGCAGTTATTTTTAGTAATTCCTATTCACTTTTAGAAAATACCTCAATAAACTTCCGCTACAGGGGTGGCTCGCCCCACCAAACAGGGAGTGTGACATGGCGCAGTGGTCGGAAGTTGTACAAATCCTCATGAATTCGAAAGTTCATTCAGCGACACAAGTGGATCCGAAGTTGATTAAGATTGAGATGCAAACCGAAAAAGGGCGCTCTCAGGATGTATATGTGGGAAATGTGAATGACTTAGTCACGTTCCGATCAGTTGTTTGTAAGTTAGATGGCGTGAATCTCTCTGTTTTGTTTAAAGCTGAGTTTGTAGCCAACATGCCCTATGGCGTTGGGCCGGTCGGAGAGTTTCTAGCAATAAAGCATGTTCAAAAACTTGAGTCACTAGACATTGGAGAGTTGGCTGGACCAATTGCAGAGTTGGCACATTTTGCTGATTACATTGAAGGTGCGCTTTCAGGCGGAGACGCTTTCTAACTTTCCTTAAGGGGTGGACATAAGGGCTAGCGATAGAGCTGCCTCTATGTCCATTTTTCTTCCATATCGAAACTTGCTATCAAAAATTATTGGCCCGCTATCTCTAAAGAGTTGGGAGATATCGGCTAATTTCATTTCTGGACGTTGATTCTGGATTTTCATCCAGTAACTCGCAGCCACGATTGTTGACACAGAAGTTCCAGTTGAGGTTGTTGTTGCGCCACCAAGCAAGAGCGCGGGAGATGTGCCTAAAACATAAAAGTCATTTAACACACGATCGTAATTTGAATACTTTGCTATCTGACCATTGGCGTCGATGGCTCCAATAGCAATCGCCGCTGGAATGCAGGCGGGCCAATCGATTCTTACCTTATCCCCCGCGTTACCGGCGGGAAGAAATACTGGAACATCATTTACCTTGAGATCAATAATCAATTTCTCAAGTTTTGGACTCTTAGGGCAGTAATTTTTAACGGGTAGCAAAGAGTGATGCCCCTGTGCCATAGCGACTGCGCCAATATTTAACTCTTGCTGCTTTCCTGTAATCCACTGAAAAGCTTGAATCAGACTGGACTCATAAACAGGCAAGCGTTGTCCACGAGAGTTGTAGGCAATCAACCGAAGCAGAATTATCTTTTGAGAAGGATTTGTAGACACTGCGATACTGGCCATTTGTGTGCCATGACTAATTCCTGGGGCTGTAAGCAAGGATGAAGAAATGGTCGCGGCACCTGTGCCTTCTTGAAAGGTTCTGGAGTTGGGACACATACTCCAATCCATGATGCAGCTTTCAAAAATGACTGATTTCGAAATTGCTCCGATTGAGGTATCGAAGCCAGTGTCAATGAGTACTAATGCTTTAGGTGCTGACTCAGCACTTGCTGGCGTGTAAACCCCAAGGGTGACAACCAGAACAAGTGAAAGAAGCAATCGCATATCTGCGATGGTAAAGGTCAGCACTGACAAGTCAGGTTGTTCCCATAAAAGACCGACGGTGGTACTTTTAGGAAAACTCACGGGAGTATTACAATGGGATTGTTCGGTAATAAGAAACCCGATATCGGGGATCCGATTTATACAGATATGCGCATCGCAGAGAAGCAACTTCCAGCTGAGGTTGTGGAGCAATTGCAAAGTCAAATGTGGTTTATGAGTTATCCAGACAAATTGTCGGAGTGGGCTATTTCAACACTGGGCATTGACAGTCATCCTAAAGAACAGCTCATGGCCCAAGATGGTCAGATCTCTGACATCAAGAAAGGTAAGACTGTTAGACCGATCCTTATTCCAAAAGAATTAATGGATGCGCTGTCCGGAAATAGTGATCCCGGTAAGTTGGTTTACGAGTTTAAGGAATGGGAAAGAACCTGGTGTAATGCCAACTCTGAGGATTCCTTGTACTTTGTAGCAGGCGTAATGGAGCAAGAAGGTGTTACCGAAAAAGATTTTCCAGCGCTAATTGTTCCAGATTACTCTGGGGCAAGCGGTGCTCCAGGTCATGATTTCCATTGGTATGTACTTTTACACCCTAAGCCAATTAATGATTTGGACTATTTCGTCTATGGCAGAGCACCTATGTTGGGAAAGCCAACTCTTGGTGGATACGAGCTTGCTGCTTCTGAAACTTTAGAGCTTTTCAATTCCGGTAAGGCAATACCTGGATTAATCAAGGCTCTAATTAAGAATGACAACATCATCGTGCGCTACTACTTGCCGTTAGAAGTTGTTGAGGCAACTGGTTGGTGGATGGATGAAGAAGAGGGTGTTCCCTCATCTTTTCCCAACTCTAATTGAGAAGTTTATGGGAAGCTTTTGAAAGCTTCTTAAAGAACTCTTTACCACCGGCTTGGGTGATCTCGTCTTTGCTTCCACAAATGATGAGCAAATCGCGAGCACGTGTTACCGAGGTGTACAGGATGTCTTTCTTTCTCGCTGAATCTTTCCACCCATTTACGGCAAGAACTACCGCGCGGCGTTCCAAACCTTTAAAGCCTGTTGTTGTGCAGTGATAGGTGGCCTCTTCTTCAAAAAACTTTTTCCAATAGATGCGGCTCATTGCTCCATCACCATCTTGGCGTTGAACGGTATGTCGGGATCCAGTCGTTAAGACACAGATATCTCCGGGGTTCCAGCCTTTCGAGATCAGAAGTTCCACTTGCTTATCGGCTGCTTTTTCAGCCTCTTCAGTAGAGGATTCAATCCATTGAACTGGTGGACCATCTAAGCCCGAGAGCTCTAGGGGCTCTTCAACACAAAGTGCAGCAAGTTCTGCAATTGGAAGTGAGTTGCGTAAGTTTTTAGTGAGATGAAGTTTTGTATCCTGCAACGGGATGTCAGTTGCTTGCCTGAAGATTCCTTGACGGATGTCACCAAATGCATAGATTCGCCCTTTGTCTGCATCTTTTAGTGAGCCAATAACAACGCTCCACCAGTCAGCATGAAAATCTTGGGCCTCATCAATAACAACAGTGTCGTACTTGAATTCTGTTGGCATAGTTGCCAGGTGATCTACCAAAAGTGAAGGCAGCTTGGTGTCCCAAAAATCATCAGATGACTCTACGTTAAATGGCATGTTCCATTTGTTTCCCAAGGAGTGCAGAGTCCCAATAAGTGCAGGTCGCTGGCTTTCAGGGAATGCTTCAAATCTGCGACGAATGTAATCCGACAAACCGTAGTTATAGCAAAGGAATAGGACCCTATCCCCTTCTTCTGCACGTCTGCGAGTTTGTTCAATTGCAACATATGTTTTACCACAACCCGCAGATCCTAAAATTGAAAACTTTGGCATTGCCTTGCACAGGTCAAGAATTGAATACTGCTCTTCCGTTAACTGCAGCACCTGTTCTTCACGTTCAGCGCCAAGTTGAGTAAAAGACTTTTGTGATTCAAGGGAGACGCTCATTGCCGATAAAATCGCGTGAATCTGCAGGGCAGTTGGTCTGAAATTCTGGTTGAGGAGATCTTTCATAATTCGATCACCAAGGGTTGGGATATCAACGTCATCATGAATTGAACTGCGCGGTATTGTTGGACGAGAATAAGTACTTGGAATATCTGCATATGGAAGAACTACGACAGGCCGTGCTGCAAAGTGCTGAATACTGGATTTCTTACCCAAGAATCGACCGAGTTCGTACATGTTCTTTGTCGCTTGACCCATCGGATCAATCTCGCGAGAACCTTTTGCATCGCGCTGGGTGAAAGTTGCATCTGCGTTTGGAGTTACATCCCCACCTTTAACTTCAATTACAGCCACGCCAATTTCAGACCAAAGGACGATTAAATCCATTTCATACTCTTGTTGCGCTTCAAGGATCTTGAAGTTACAGACAACTACAGCATCAGCTGGAAGTTGCTCAATTAAAGCCTGCCAGACTACCCGTTCTGATGGATCGGCAAATATTGGTTGTGCTGGATATGACTTTGCAGGCATGGGGTAAAGGTATTACCTACACCTTACTAAGTCACGCTAAAGACCGGATGTAATCGCGGACTGCAAATGTCGCTCGGACATCATCCCGGTTATAGGCATCTAGCCATTCAATTGCCTCGTCTTGGGCAGACTGGTCAAGTTTCTTGTTAATAGCATCTCTGTATTTGAATAATGAGTTAGCGCCACCGGCTGCCGCTACCGACCACTCAAACTTTGCGAGCGGAGCTAAATCCTTAATTGAGTATGACTTGGCATGGAAGGCCCACTTCTGAGCGAAGGGATATAGATCAACTAAATAATTGATCTTGAACTCTTCTAATTCGGTAAGAGTTGGGACTCCTGGGCGACCGACAAACCGGTTTGCAAACCTTTTCCACCATGTGAATTCATGGGGTGAATAATGAAAGATTTTTATGGTCTTGCCGGAGTTTTCCGCCTTAGTGATTTCTTGTTGTAATTTGTTCCACATCTTTGACATGACCTCAAATTCACCCTCTTCGGTGTTTGAGTAATCGGAGTAAGTGTCAATAACTGCGGTACGCCAATCCTTGCTGACAGTTCGGTCATGAATACCAAATCCATAAAGATAGAGACGATCCTCCCCGATAGGTTCATCAATCTCTAATTCACGAAGAGTTTCCATTGAGTTTTCTAGATCAATATCTATTTCTATATCAGCTTCCGGCAGTTCAAATGGGGTTGATGGATCTAGCAGTTCAGGGACTCCAGTCTTTTTTACTCGCGCCCTGATTTTGGCTGTCACCATTTGATCATTCAGCGGTGTTTCCACCAATAAGTCATTGATGCTTGCAATGTGTGGAAAATGTTTTTCAACAGTAAGTGGGGTGATTCTGGCAAGTAATGTGACATGTCCATGCCCATCGTCAAAGGCTTCCATTTCCTTCAGGCACGTGGACTTGTACTTACAAACCGTGCAACCCATCTTTCCTGATGAGTTAACTGGAATGACTCCAGCCTTCTTGGAGAGATCTTCATTTTCGATCTCGGAGAGTCTTACAACCTCTTTTGCTTCAGCAAACTGTTGGTCGTAAGTACTTAGGAAGGATTCTTGAGCTTGCCCCTGCCCCATAACCACATCTCCAATTCGAGCCCAGATGCAATTATCCAAATCGCGGCCGATGATTCCGACCCAAAGATCATCGCCATCGATACCAAGTGCCTGAAAATGACGTGTGTAGTGAGCCAACTGATGAAGGTCGTTGTAATCCAAACGTCCTTGCGACCTCGTATCTTGCGAGGGAAGGATGCTTGAAATTGGGGATGAGAATACAAAGTTCGCTTTGCTATCAGAAATTGCTTTGTGGCTCTTGATATCAACCGGTGCCCAGATAGGACGGCCATCGCTCTTAGTGCCTACCCGAATGATTAGATCTGGACGACTTGATCGCTCTGAAGCTTTGAATGGCACGCTAAAAGCCTTCGCCAATTCTTTCTCAACATTTTCTGCGATGTAAGCACCAGCAATTGCGAAAGCGTCTGGATCCAAGAGCGCCTTGGCTGTCTCCATTTCTATCTCAGGAAATGATAGATCTTGATTAATCTCAATTAGGTTTGGAATAACCTCTTTGAGAGCAATAATCGCTTTGTTCTCATGAGAAAAGCCGAGTTTCTTAAACTCTTCGACGACAGGGTCTGGGGCATCGGGAGTCAGACCAGGAAATGCGTTTGGCGCATACTTCTTGTGAAGCAGTTCATGGCAATAAATTGCGGTGCGCGAATCTAATCTCTTCATGATTGCTCTGACATGAATACGGCTTCTGGCTTTAGTAAGAATAAATCCGCCTCTACGCTGAATTCGTGGAAGTGACCCGTGCTTAGTGAACTTCTTTTCACTACTCCAAAACGTGACAAGAGATCGCTCATGGCTCCTCTTCCTCGACCGGCTAATTCAATTGCATTCTCATGATCTTTTATTCCTTTTCTGTGAGAATCAGCGTATGTAATAGCTGCTTCCTGCGCACGCGCTTTGGTTGCACGTTCTACATCAACTGTAAAAAGTACGATTGTAATAAATTTGTTGATTTCGGAGTATTTCTTTTCCGTCTTAAGCATTTTCCTGATGTCTTGCTCGAGACCGTACACAATTGACTTCTTTCCGGAATGCATTTTGCTTGGATTGACAGCATCGGCATGAATCCATGACTTTCCTTCAATTAAAAGTTTAGGCTCTCCATGCTCCAAGATCGCTAAATCATGACGAAGCCACTCACGAGTAACAATTTGATCACTGTTTGTGTTTCTGTGTAGATACAAGCCAATCTGATTTCTTATTTCAAGCTCACTTTTCCCAGAGGCAAACAAAAAAGCTAAATCATCAGGATTAATCTCGTTTATGGCTGAAATCATCGACGACATCAGGGAGTCGGGATCAATCTGTAATAAATTCATAGCCTCACCTGATATCTCGAAAATTGTTCTAAGGTTTGCAAAGTATTACCTATTTTAAGCGGCAAGGTAAGTATTGGCTTTGTACTTTAGCCAGCGTTCATACTCGCCATTACACAACGCATAGTCTGATCGCTTCTCTCGTAAGGTATTGATGGCTTCTTGAGCCGACATCCCACTAATCATTAGCGTTAAGGCGGTGACCAGTCCACTGCGATTAAGCCCAGCTTGGCAACGGATGTTTACCTTCTTGCCAGCGGCCCATTTAGCGTGTGCCCAATGTGCAAGTTCGACAATCGTTGGGATGTATTCCTCAATGATGTTGGCATCAGGGAATCCAAATCTACGTTCTTCAACACCCCAGTTAGCTGGTGCTGCCCACGCATAAAGAGTTACAACGCAATCGAATTCATTGCTACCTTCGAAGTGACGAAGTTTTTGTGCTTGATCAATGGTTGCATTGTCATCAGTGCCGCCCATAAACAAGTTGGGTGCGACCTCTGAGTAAAGCGGGGTTAGTTCGTATTTCATATTTTCTCCTTAGTTTAAATAGGTATCTGGATCGATTGATGGATCCTCGGGTTGATTGCGCACATTGCGAGCGCGGGTTTTACGTGAAAAGGATTCGGTCATCCGCTTCGATGAGTACATGACGTCCTGCTCTTCGGCGGTCTGAGCCAGCACATCGATTTCATCTGCCTCAGTTTTAATAATGGCTAGTGACTCAGCGCTGCGCTCATCTGTCACGGGAATTAAAGAAGCTTCACGACGGAGGTTGGCCGCAGTGCCCTTAAGACGGCTAGAGGCTTCTTTGACTTTGCCGCTTAGAATCTCTTCAACTGCCAGTGACTTTGCCGTTTGAGCTTCTAAGATCAATCGTTCGGCACGAACGATTGGGTCAGAGATACGACCAGCGGCAACATCGCCAGGTACAACATTGACGTTGACCGGCATAGAAACAGTTATCTCCTGACGCTGTGCAAGGTCTAAGTACTCGATTGTGATATCAGCGATTGCGCATAGACCAAGGGCCGCAATACCTGGAACATCTAGGTCGATAACGAAACGACGGTTCTCACCGCTATAGAGATCTCCGAGCTGAACAACAAAGGTTTCGCCATCTTTCCAATATGGAAGTCGTTGAACAATCTCGATAACTGGAACACCGGACATAGCAGGTGTTGGAGTAATGCGAAGAACAGCGTTGACGATTGTCTTATCAAGTAAATCATCAACTTCTGCTGCAATTGCACCGACCGCTTCATCGATGGAGCCAGCAAAGCGATGTGCTCCCCCGCCACCTTGGGCCAACGCTTCTAGGATGGTCTCGTCATATCCGTTACCAAGACCTATGGTTGAAGTAGTCACCTTGTTTGTCGCAGACTTAGTTGAAACCTCGCTAAAGAACTTGGGATCTTTTTCTCCGGCGTTAGCATGGCCATCTGAAATCAACAGCAATGTTGAACCACCAGCAGCATTAACGCGGGTTAACTCACGCAGACCCATCAAATATCCGGCAGAGATATCAGTTGATCCACCTGTCTGTAGATCACGAATCGCTTTGCGTAGAGATGACATATGGTGATCTGCCATGGTGCGGGTTGGAACAATTACAAGTGCGGTGTCATCAAAGGCAACCAGGCCAAAGGAATCTTGAGGTGCGAGGCGATCAACTAGCTTTAATAGCGAGCCCTTTGCGGCATCTAGCGGTTGGCCCATCATTGAGCCAGAGCGATCAAGGACCACTTGAACAACTTGGCCGGGTCGTGTGGCTTGCTTAGCATTTTCTGGTGCGGTCAGGTCAAGCATGAGCGTGACCTTGTCAGCTGCTTCCAGAGCAACCATGTCTACATCGAGCAGTGCTTTTACATTCATGTGAGTCTCCAATTTTTGGGAAGGCAAAGTAAAGGTGTTGTCGTGAGTAATCTGATCGTCGGGCTAACCCGACAGAGGCGGCGAAAAAGAGCCTGTTAGGAATCCTAAAACGTACGATTATCGTACGAAAGGATTTACAGTGTTCGGTTAACCGAATGAGTGTCTGATTATCAAACATGGTCGGATTCCGACCACTATTCGGAGGTTGTTCAGTAGGACCTGGTTTGGCGGCCCTGCGTGTAGCGGGCTAGCCGGTTATCTGAGCTATTGAGCGTGGGGAAATGCATGTGTTAAACATTTTTACCCCCTTAGTTTCTGTGATGACGCAAATATACCACATCACTTTTGAAAAAGATAATTGAAAGCGAAGCAACTAATTAGTCGAAGCTTGTACGTACTCACCATCTTGTGCAAGTCGACCGTTCTTAAGCCCAAAGTTTCTTGCCAGATCTAAACGCTGATTGGTTGCAGCTGAAACTTTAGCAATTCCAAAGAGACGAGAGACTTCTTTGTTCAGTTGCTCAGGGCGGATTCCATGCGCAACGGCACAAATAGATTTCATGGCATTTGAAATTTCAGTTAATGAAATATCCTGAATGTGTCGTGCCGAGTATTCAGTTCCGCGTCTCCATGCGGTAAATGAGGTGTGGGTGAAGTTCTTTGGGAACAAGAAGCCTTCTGCATCTCTTTGTTGCCCCGGATAAGGCAGACTGTTTATTGCCTCAACACGATTGGCAACTACCCGCTCTAAACCGAAACACCCTCCAATGAATTTTGCTAATCTCTCAGGACTAACAGGGCCTTCTGCATCAGTGAGTTGAATGGAAATCTCGCTAATAGCATGTCTGATTCTTTGATCATGTAAGTAATCTAAATACTTCTTTTCACCGATAACAGCCGGATACATGGGCGTCCACTCCTCGACCTCTTGAAGTAAACGATCAATTGGGTTTTCTCCATCTTCAACTTCAGCTGAATTTAAGGTCGTAAAAATAGGGCCTAGATCAGTTTTTTTTTGAGCCTTTTTGACTGGCGTGGCACCCGATTTCAATACGATCTCGACAACTTCTTTAATACGTTGGACTTCATCGACAGGGTTGCGAAGCCAAGAAGCGAGCCAAATGCGCTCAATTGCAGGCCATCCCATTCGGTCGCGGAGTAGGGAAACCGACAAGCAATCTCTATCAGAAACCGTCTCGCGCGCATTCCAGCGGGGACCATCTAACAGAATTCCAAGCACCGCCTTGGTGCTGTCCTTTGGATCATAGATTGCAATATCTACCTTGAAGTCACTAAGGCCTACTTCTTCGACGGCACTTAATCCGGCATCTTTTAATGAAGCAAGAATTTGCTTACGCATACGATCGGGATGAGGCTCTCTAGTTACATACAGCTCTTCTGATTCCTCTTCTTTGTTTGCCATTTTAAGGAACTGTGCCAAGTGCGCCACACCAACGGATGACGGATTTCTATTGATTAACTCATCAGGTTTAAAGGAGCAAAACACGCGAACTTGTTTTCTTGCTCTGGTGATTGCCACATTTAATCGTCGCTCTCCACCTGCGTTATTGAGCGGACCAAAGTTCAATGGAAGCTCGCCCTTTAAATTCTTGCTAAAGGCAACTGAGAAAAGGATGACATCACGTTCAGAGCCTTGAACTGTTTCAAGATTTTTAACGAAGATGGTTTCTCCACCAACTCCCTCGGACCATGCTCTCTGAATATCTGGATCAGTTGACTCAGACAACTGCTCTTCGATTTCTTCTCTTTGTCTCTGATTAAAAGTGACAATACCGATTGAATCGTTTTGTGTTTCTGGATCTTTTAATCGCTTAGCCAAATGATTCAGGATTGCTTCAATTTCTGCTGGATTAGTCTGTTCTTTGTACTTCACCTTTGGAGATTTGCCTGACTTGTAGACTGGGTCGTTCTCTCCACGAAGGAACTGGCCTCCAGGTACATACTCAAAACTCAAGCCTTTCAAAGACCTATCTGTCGAAGGCGACGGGAAGGAATTTAGCTTTCCGTCGTAATACTTTAGATTTGAAAATGCAATCAAGGATTCATCAGCACTTCGGTAATGCCAGTTGAGCATAATGTCTGGGATTAATGCAGCCTCGCAGTGGTCGAGGATACTTTCCATATCAAATCCAAGTAGGCCATCTGCAGCCTTTTCTTCCTCTTCATCGTTGTCATGATTTCGAACCTGAGCAACAGATGTTGGTGGCATTTGCTTGGAATCACCCACAATGATCACGGCTTTTGCGCGACCAATTGCCCCCACCGCATGTGCAACACGAATTTGTGACGCTTCATCGAAAACAACTAGATCAAATGGTGGCAATGAGGCATCCAGGAATCGAGTGCATCCATCAGGGCTGGCTATTACGCAAGGGGTAATTTTCGTAACAACTCCCCAATGTCGTGCCAACAAAGTTTGAATTGGGGTGCGGTTCTTTGGCTGCTTAATTGCCGCGACTAAATCCCCTATCGCTCCTACCTTCATCGAGCTTCCAAACCCTCGACGGGCTAGTAGTTCAGAACCTGTAATTCGAGGTAGTCGATCTCGAATTTCCGTATGTGCCGTTTCAAGATTTTTAACATGATTATTGATTGTCATGGCCTCAAAGGTGTTGAATCCACGTTCAACTCTCAAATTCTGTACCAATGTATCGTAATAACCATTCAAGAAAGCATTTGGGCCATCAATGTAATTCACTTTTCCTATCAGAAGCTGCGAAAGAGCCTCGGAAAGTGACTTCTCCACCAATGGTTGCGCTGCTTGATTCAGCGTTACCCACCGTGTCAATTGAGAGAAAGAATGTTCTAAACCATCAATAGCCCATTCGTTAAGAGCTTCTGCAAATTTCTTACCAAACTCGCTTCCGGTTGACCATCTGGCAATTGAGTCCACATTGCTCTCAAGAATTTCAAAGACTCTCCTGGTCTTTTCACCTAGCCCCACTAACGCTGACAATGCATCTGAGGAAGAAGGGGCCTTCAGCCCTTCGAGGGTCTGTGCATCACAATTAGTTCGGCTAAGGAATGCCGTTAACTCCTCGATTCGAGAAAGCATTTCAGAATGCACTTGAAGCACATCCGGGGTGTAGAAGTTAACCGTTTCATCGATTCGTACACCCGGAATCTGAGACAAATCATTTACTGCTTGTCGTTTACGAGCCTTTAGGGATCGAAGGCTTTCAAGTGCTGCGACAGTTTTTGTCTTGTCTGATGTAACAGCTGTTCCCAAAATCGAAGTGATCTTCTTTAGAACCCCGCCTTGCTTCATTCCCTTGAATAGGACAAATGAAGCATCTGCTTCCTGTGCTTTGGTAATCCAAATATCGATTTCTAATGAATCAAGGCGATTTACATCGTAGGGTATAGATCTAAGAGAGGTTTCAAAGATCTCTAATGACTTGCGGGCACTTCGTTGAGCGTCCTGTGAAGTTGGAGAAGTGAAGTCTATTTGGGGCACAGACTTTGCCTCTTCAAATTGTAATGATCTAATGCCGGTAATATCATCCACACTTGAAGTTGAATTCAGGAATGCCAATGAAGATGGGCTCTTTTGAATAACAAGCAGAGAGTCTCTTAAAAATCTGACTAGATCTCTCAGTTCAGACAATTCGGATTCAGAAAAATCTGCGGTTCTGGTTGTGAAAGACCATGGATTTGTCGAAGCAATCCCAGTTTGAGGACCCAAATCAGCCAAGCTCTTGATGCTTCGGTGAAGTACTTCTTTATCTTCTACTGTTGAATTAGCCATGAATTCACCCGGAATTGGAAGCGCAGTAGATCCCTGGACTGCAAGCTTTTTATCCAATGCCGAATAAATTGACTCCCCTAAGCGACCTACTTCATGCAAACGATTTCGATACTTCTGAAGCGGAAGCAAGGCACCTTCGTATTCACCGCGAGCCGTTTCGTAACCGACTTCATCTGCCGCAATTGCGATATCAATAACCTTCACCAGTTGTTCTTTAATAGCTCGTGGACTGGTTTTCTTATCTCCAAGGTTAAGGCTAAAAGCCGCTAATCCAGCCGATTCGAGTCTCTGGGCAACAACGTCACGAGCATCTTCTTTCTGCGCAACGAACAAAACCCGCTTACCTTCGCTCAGTGCACGAGCAAGTAAGTTGGTAATTGTCTGACTTTTTCCGGTTCCCGGTGGTCCTTGCAAAATAAAGGTCTTGCCAGCCATGGCCATTGAAATTGCGCGGGCTTGTGATGCATCTGAAGAGATAGGCAATCTCGAAACTAAATAATCCAGATCCTCTTCAGTGACTCCCTGGACAGGATCCTTGAATTCTGAGTTTGGTGAATTAATAAAGTGATCGATTAGTGCATTCTCTTGAAAATTTTTCCAGTTATCAAGCAGGTCCCGCCACATGCGATAAGTACTAAAATTAAATATGCCGAGATTTGCTTTCTCATCAACTCTAAAGTTATTTATGCCGGCAGCAGCAAACGTCTTGCGAATGTATTCAAAGGTTCCATCAATATCCACGCCAGATTCATCTTCAACAAGGTTTACTAGTTGTTCTAAATTGATTCCTAAATCTCGACGCAACTTTTCTGCCAAAGAAAAATTCGGAACTACTTGACTGCTTTCATCAATGCTTAGGAAAAACTCTCTACCTCTATTTTTGGATGTAATATTTACGGGCACCAAAATCAGAGGTGAAGTCACCGCTTGATTTTCTCCTTTACTGTTCTTCACAGACCAGTTGAGAGTTCCAAGGGCTAGATACAGACCATTGCTCCCGGTCTCCTCAACAAATGTTTTGGCGGATGAAGCTAATTTACGAAGAGTGCTTTTGTGGGTATCTTCAGGAAAATCAGTAACGATTATCTTTTTTGATAACGCTTCAGCAATTCTTGAAGCAGAATCACCTGCGCCAGCTACCTCACCCCGTGCATCTAAAATCGTGCTATCACCGGTCTCCTCTGGACCTTTGCTTGGACGGCTTGGCACAAGAGATAAGGTTTGGCTGTTTTGAAGCAAGTTTTCTAACACACCTAAAATTCCCGGAGCAGACAATATTCGAACCGAGTTAGATCCACGGTAATTGATCAATGGATTACGTAAACTCAGATCGAGCAAGGAGTCGAGCCATCGTCGGACCACTGGAGGCACATTTAAATCCAAAGTAGATGCTGCCGCTCCTTGTCCGCCTTCGTCGCTTAGCTGCTTCTTTAAGAGATTGACGCTGAATTCAATTGGCTTGTATTCAATAACTTGAACAGTTCCATCGGGAGATTTAAAAATTGCTGGCATGGGGCGTATCGGTCTTGGTCTAAGTACGCGACATGCTGTTATGTTTACCAACGTACTCTTGGATGACTGTGAGCCAAGTCCATCGGTAGATGAGATTCTGCCTCTGGTTTCGCTTACCGCTTGAGCATAGGGAACTTGATTGAGCCCATCGCAAATGGTTGTGGTTTCAATCAATTCAATGTATCCGCTATCCACCAAGTTAATTACGTCAGATATAGGGAGTTCCGTCCAAAGAGGAGGGTCACCTTGTTCTGCATAATATTCAGCGGTCCAATACCCAACAAATGCATGACCAGGAATAACGGCAACAACCGAGTGGAGCCCAGAGGCCTCCAGTAAGGAAGCAAAGAGAACGGCTGTATCTAAGCAAGTGCCTACTTTTTCTTCAAGAACTACCTGCGCATTTCTAATTCGCTGCCCCATAGGCAAATCCCACGAAGCAGGGGGATTTGAATAAGTAATTTTGCGATTTACCAACGCCTGATAAATCGATTGGACCATTGGCCGAACTAATTGTGGCAATTGATAACCAGGTAAGGCTGAAATTTTAGTTTCTTTTCCAAGAATTGAAACGGCTTCATCAAGCACGCCGCGCAAAACAGGATGATTAGGTTGTACAAAGGCTGCCAAAGTTTCTTTAGTTGAATCAGTCAACAACCAAGTGCTTGGGCTATAGAAATCTAAACTCCAGATCACCTCGCACAACTGGTGCTCGCCCTCCTCAAGAAGTCGAACCTTTAATTCTGCTGGAACAGTCTCTGATTGTTGGAATAGAAGCTCGGAATAGAAATCTAAAGAAAGGTTCTCGAAACGAAGTGGCTTGTTATCTAATGTGCCTACCTGCGCAGTCCAAGGTTGTGATAGAGATTTTCCTAGTGATTGAATCGTCAGTTCGACTGTGACATTTAAGGGGGTTTTGGAAGAGGTTGATTTAATTCCAAGCGACCGAACAATCGATTTACCGTTGAAAGCGGTGGCATAGGTGATGAAGTTGTCAGAATCAATCGTGAATGTGTAATCACCCACTGTTCTGCTATCCAATGAAGTCAACCTATCCCCCCTAGTACCTCGCTTGGGAATTCTAACTGGGGCTATACCGCTTGGGTAGGCGAAAGAGGGTGAATTCGAGGAAGGCGACCTTGCGAATGCGACATTGGTGGTCAGTAATTAAACAATCAGTTTGATGACCTCGTGGGGTATTCCAATTGTCAGTCCTAGGATTTAGGATTTTGCCAATTCGCCCAAGTGGGCCTAAGACAAGGAGAGCACCCAATGGGTCTTTTTGATAAAAAAAATGCTTCAAGCGCGCTCAACACAAAAGTTGAGAATTTACTTCGCGAAGCTTTGCCGGATGTTTCATTCGTTGATGAAGGTCCAGGAAACTGGGGAGCTCGTAACGAATCTGTATTAATTCGTGTGGTTGTCAACACTGAAGATTATCCTGAAAAGCCTTTTGTTGATGTGATCGCATTTGTGCTCCTTGGCGTCAAGGATGATCTGAAAATCTACAAGTATCTATTTACTGAAAAGTCATACATCTTTAACAAGTGGGAAATCGAGCCAGGAGAAGAAAGTGGAACGATTAATCTATTTCTTACAGCTCGCGTCCTGATCGATGACCTCGATGCATCAGAATTAGGGTTTGCAATTATGTCCACAGCAGTTATTGCTGATGACATTGATGAAGAAATCCAAAAACTTTTCGGTGGAAAGCGCTGCCTAGATTACTTCGGCTGGCAAGAATAAATCTTAACGCCGGAAGAGCCCCTTTTTCTTTTGGGGCTCTTCCCCTAAGAGTTCTAAGGATGTCTTAGCTATTCCGGCTACCCATTCATGTGCACTTAAGAGTGATTGAAACATTTCAACAAGTTCAGCACGTTCATTTTTGTTAAACATGGCCAAACGGGTTTGAACAATTTCACTATTTCCCTCAAGATGATCCAAGACGATCGGATAGAACCGCGACTCTAAATGGTTCTCCTGGAAGTGGGAATCTTCCCAGATTTCTCTCAGTTCTGAGTGGGGTGCCCCCAATGCAAAGCGGTGAAGGGCATCATTGCTCCTGATATTTCCGCCTTGATCGTAATCATTCTCAGTTTCTCTGGTTGTCATAACTCTGTAATAGCACTGGTCGAAGATGGCACGAGCCTTCTCATGGTGACCAGTAGTGAGAAGTTCCCAATTGAGGTTAGACAAGGCGTTTCCGCTTCCTAATTGCGCAGCTCTTGTATACATCTCAAGAGCTTTTTCCTTCTCACCCAATTCGCTGTATTTCCACCCAATGTTATTTAAACCGTCGCGAACTTGAGAGTGATTCTCTTCAATCTCTGCATCCTTCAGGAATGCTGTGGCGATCACATCGATATTAGATTTAGTAAGTTCGATCGTGTCGAGCATAATGCGATTGGCAACTCGCATTCCATCCTTTGACAGAGCTAGAAGCGTCTTTAGACGTTTGTCGTGATCATTTTCTTCGAAAACCATGATTGCTTGGGCTGTTTTACTTCCAAGTTTAGCGAGTTCACTGTATTCAATTAGATTTTGGTTAAAATCAAACTGTGGGGATGTTTGGTAATCGAAAATCAAATCAAAGAGTTCTTCTGACTCTTGATACATTCCAGAAACTAGATCGAGCATTCCTGTAATCGCACCAGCGATTGCTCTAACTGCTGTCTCGAAGTGATCTGATTGCAAAGAAATGTCTACTCCGTAGCCAAATTCAATTTTCTCAAATTCATACTTGGTAGGGAGCATTTCACAATACATAGAAGCAGGAGAAGCGCCGATAAGCGACCAATACTCTTTTGATTTAGTCACATTGAGGAAGGAATGTGGAGCTGTACCTTGTGGCAAGGAATTAAAGATCGTTCCGATATCCATCATCATGCCTGGGAAAATTACCTCTTGATCTCTAACAAGTATTTCCATGACACGTTCTTGTACTTTATTGAGCCCATCTTTCTTGGAGATAGGCACACCATTCTTATCAAATTTTGAAGTGAGCAAGCATGTGTAGATTAGTGCTAAATCTTTACCGTCATCTTCTACAAGTTCACAGAAAATTATGAAGGCACCATTCTTAGATGTGAATGGCAAGGCAATCAGGTTGTCATCAACTTGGTTATGGATAAAACCACACTTTTCGAAGAGATCTCGGATCTTGATGAGCGACGAGTCATGACCAGGTTTAAGCACTTCAGTCGGAATTACGGGAGATCCCCCGTAGGTTGACCGAACTCGATTTAACTCATTTGATGATAAGGCTTGAGACATTTGATGTATCGGTCCACGCCCAGGCCGATTTTCGCTCGCACCAATTCCCTTAGCTAGAGCTGACCATACTTTGTCTTCTCCGCCATGTGAGCCGAAGAAGTTTTGAACTATTCCAAGCTCTGCGCAAAGGGCTACGCCGAGATTGAAGAAACAATTCTCGTCACCTAATTCAATTCCTTCAACCCATGCTGAAATTTCACCAAATGTGTTACCTGACTTTTGCGCAGCATCCGCTTTGTCGAAAACAGCCTGAACTGCGTCATTGGAATTTATATTGGTGCCCGACCCGCCGTACATAGCTCCTACTGCGGCACGTAAGTTTTCTTCATTCTCGCGGTAATTAACCTCTGCCAAGAAATCGGAGAGACCGTACTCCTCGACTAACTGAAGTAACACTGAATCGTCCTGAATCTCATCTCGGAATGCGTCTGCAAAGTGGATGGCCATGATCAAAGAGTCACCATGTCCCACATGCGCAGCCTCTAAAAAGGCATCATAAAAATCGTTTGGCGAGTAATCCTTGAATATTTCAAGTTCGCGATCGATCGAATACTTTGTGCCCAAATCGACCAAAGCAAGTGGTTCACCCTCTTTGAAAGCTTTTTCATTTACATTCATAAAGAAATCAAGGGCATCGGCTTCATTGAGAATCGGGCCTAACGGTGCTGGGATTAGCTCACCAATGAGTGGAAAATGAGTCAACATCCTGTTGGCAATATTGCGATTGATAATCCAATGTCCGGAATTAATGAATTCGGACCAAAACTCAATGGCTTCAACAAACTCACCTGCGATTAAATGAAGATTACCTAAGCTAAAGATGATCTCGACATCCTTCTTGGAGATGCCCTCATCGAGCCGCCTCTTAAGTGTCGGTAATTGTGGATCTTCAGGGCGATGGATTTGTAGCAGTTCAACCAACCAAGGAAGGGCTCTTTGATCTCCGCTTTGTACCGCATTTTCAAAAGCCAACAGTGAATTATCTAAATCATCGACATCTGAGTATGCAAGGGCCAAGCTTCGCCAAACGTGAGGAAGTTCAGTGCATTTCGAGTAATACTCAATTGCTTTCCAAGTGTTTCCTACTGATTCATAATATGAAGCGCGGCCAAAATGACCCATAAGAACTTTACTCATCACTTGACTCCCGTTCAGGCAAGCCCAATAAAGTTGCAGCTGCCTTACTTTCCTTCGATGTATTCGGATTTTCAACCACTGCTTGTCTAACATTTTCATCTGGATCGAGAGCAAGGATTGCTAGATCAGATTCGCTGAGAACTGTGTTTTCGGCTAGGTCTCTGCGAACGTAATAACTTGGATCGGTCAGTAACTTATCAATCAAGCCCCGGGTCAATGTTGGCCGTTTCGCAATAGCTTCGCGGATGCTTGTTTCTCCCCTGATGTCATCGCTCCAAGAATCGTCCTGATCTCCATGGGGCTTGAGAGCATCTTCAATTGCTGTCAAAAGAAATGGCTCCGTACAACTTGGGTTCTCAACAACGGTAGTTCTGACGCTTGGGGCTGAGTTCCATAGATTGCTCAAAGTTTCCAGAGAAGTTCTTGGATTTGAGGCTACCGCTGTTTGAATTTCTGGGATCTCCTCAGTCGAAAGTTGACTAAGGAGTGCCTCACTCGCGTTTAAATTTGAAGCCACACTTCGACGGACGCCCCACTCTGAATCTTTAGCTAGTTTTTCTAAGACCTCAATTGAAGCATTAACATTTTGAGCTATCTCGGTTCTCACAATATAACTTCTATGGATTGCCAATTCTGACACTTGATCAGCTCCAAGAATTGGATTAGACGCTGCCGCTGAGGCAACAGCTAAATTAGAATCTCGAGAAAGTTCATTAATGATCAGGACATCGATGTTGGGGTTTTGTGCGAGGGATGCTCTCACGGTCGGTTCAATATCTTGAGCCATCCATTGTGCGAATTGCTTCGGTAATTTTGGATTCTGCGCAACAATTTCTCTGAGATCGATCTGTGCGCTAAGTACGCAATATTCCATATCTTTTTGATCGAGATCAGGGCTCGAGACTTCCGCACGGACTTCGTCAGTAATTTCAATCAGGCGATGATTACTCATTTTTGGCACCCCCTACCATCTCTTAGTTAATCATCATGTCGACGAGAAGATTGTCAACGGCATCGACCTCTTTTACAAAGAGATAGAGCATTGATTTTAATTCTGGACCAGAAAGATGATCTGCGTAAAGAATCAACCCGGCACGAACTAGATGTACGCCTTTTTCTATTTGTTCAATAGGCACAAACTTCGCAGTAAGGCACGAAAGGTTGCCTTGCGCGGCTATCAACGTCGCCTTTTCAAAAGAAACACCTGGCGCTCTCAAGAATGAGGTGATCTCCAGGATGCGATGACCATCCATTTCTACAAGATTTATGACCACATCTGGCGAAGAATCGCCCGAGCCAACCCCAACACCTGATAACTGAATTACATCGCCTCTTTTCTTGGGCGAAAAACCAAATCTAACAAGAAACTCAAAAATTTCAGCCTCAAATGCTGGATCTGAAATGTCATTTCTTTCAATCGCCATGTTGGAAAGTGTTCCCTAATTTAATTATTTAGGCAATAATTTCGACATTAAATTGGAGGCTAATTTTGAGCAACATTGATGAGTATGCAGCTGCATATAAAACTCTAATAACTTGCGTGGCTGCTCGCGTACCTGTTGTGTTGTGGGGTCCTCCGGGTCAAGGCAAAACGTCTGTGATTAAACAGATTGCCTCTGATCAAGGGAGACACTTAGAAGTTATTCTTGCGAGCATTCGCGAACCACAAGATTTCGCTGGACTTCCAATGCTTTCCCAAGGAACAGCAACCCTTATGCCCCCAGACTGGGCCAAGAGATTGTCTGAAGTACAAAATGGAATTTTGTTTACCGATGAAGTAAATACAGCGCCTCCTAGTGTCCAAGCAGCTTTATTAAGGGTTTGCCTAGATAAAGTTGCCGGTGATTGTCATCTGGGCAATGACACCAGCGTGATTGCGGCTGCAAATCCACCGGAGCAAGCTGCTGATGGTTGGGATTTAGCACCACCGCTTGCAAACCGTTTCTGCCACATTAATTGGGACTTACCTGCCGAAGTAGTGCGTGATGGTTTAGCAGGCAACTGGGTAAGTTTCACAATCAAGGAACCAGATCCAAAGAAACTGCGCGATGCTCTTATTGCTGAACGTGCTGCCCTTGCTGGTTTTCTCTCATCCCGTCCTGACCTAACTACAGTTCTTCCAAAGTCATCTGCAGAACAGGGGCGAGCATTCCCGACGCCACGTTCCTGGGAGATGGTTGCCATTCTTTCGGGTTGGATCACCGCGTGTGACCTTGAAGCGAGCGTGCGCCGTGTAGCAGTTATGGGTTGCGTTGGTGCAGGCCCAGCTGCGGAGTACATCACCTACAGAGAAAACATCGATTTACCAAATCCTGAAGAGATTATTGCCGCACCAAAGAGTTTTGTTCTTCCAAATCGAATGGACAAGATCTATGTAATTGGAGCCTCCCTGATGGCTGTTCTTCGAAACAATATGTCATTAGAACGATGGGAAGCAGTTGGCATTGTGCTCGAGAGAATTGCGTCTAGCGGTCATCCGGATTTAGCAGTTACCTTTGCGAGGGACTGGTTACGCGAACGGCCAAAGGGTGCAACGCCTGATACAGCACTTCTGAAAGCTCTAATTCCATTGTTAACTGAAGCCAAAATGATTTAGGGATGCAACAGACATTTGAGGTTTTAAACACCGAGGAAGCTCGGTTGAGAATTATGGCCGCAAAAATTATTGCACAAGCAAGGTGGCCATATCTTTCAACTTTGATTTTCTCGTTGAGAATTGTCGAGGCTCCAGATTTGCCCACTCTAGCGGTGGATGCGGGTTGGCGAATGTATTACAACCCAACTTTTGTCATGCAGCAAATTCCAGAAGTGCTTGCAACTATGGTCTTGCATGAAGCAATGCACTGCGTGTCAAAACACAATGAAAGATTCAAATCGCTGGGTAGAGACAGTTCAAGTCATGACATTTGGAACTTGGCTGGAGACGCAAATATCAACGAGATTCTGGATGAAGCAAAGATGCCATGGGGCGAATTTAAACCCGTTCGCTTTGAAACTCTTGCTGAATATGGCGTTGAAAAAGGAACGACAACAGAAACTACTTTTTTCACGATGGTAAATCACTTTGAAAAGAATCCTGCAAAAGAGCGCGAGCATTCTGACTGTGGCAGTGTTACCGGAGGTCAATCAAGAGGCTATGAAATTCCGCATACAAATAATGAAAATCCATCAATAAAAGGAGATCAGCAGGATGTAATTCGTGATCGAGTTGCACAAGATGTAATCAAGCACGCACGAGACAAAGGCACGGGATCGGTACCGGGTGATCTTCTTCGGTGGGCGAACGAGTTACTGAATCCACAAATTGATTGGAAGCGCGAGCTGGCGGGGTTAATGAGAAGCTCGCTAGCAACCGTCCTGGGTAGAAAGGATTACACATTTGCTAGACCATCAAGACGCCAGAGCTCTATGGCTGTACATGATCCAGAATTCATACTGCCAGCAATGCGAAAGCCGGCGCCCCCAACGATTGCAATCGTGATTGACACAAGTGGCAGTGTGGGTGAAAGCGAGATTACTGATTTCTTGTCAGAAGTGGATGGGATCGCTACTGCAAACGGAATTGCACAAGGGATAACGGTTATACCTTGTGATTCGCAAGTTGGTGAGATTCAAAAAATTCGTTCCGTCTCTGCAATCACGGAGATTAAGTTAAACGGTGGTGGAGGAACAGATTTGCGAATTGGAATCTCTGCAGCAGAAGATCTCAAGCCATTACCAAAGATCGTTATTGTCCTGACCGATGGTTTTTCGCCCTGGCCTGAATCAATTGATTCGCAGATTGAAAAATTGATTATTTGTTGCAGTGTTAATGAAAGCGTTGGCAAAGTTCCAGATTACGCGGCAGCTATTGACATGACCCGCTTATAATTTTTGTCACTCCCACCGCTATATTTCTTCTTGGTTGAGGAATCTAAGCACTAAGCCCTTCGGCTTGCTTAGTACCAACCTCGCAACTGGCGTACAGTGGTCTGAAGGATGACCTGCTGGCGATGAATCTAATAAGTCACATAAAATTGATGCCGTGAGTGAATGTGATGGGTGCTTACTTTTCCATTCAAAGTGTGCATACAATTACTCATGAAATCGAGTCAGACTAAGTGCTTCCGTTGCTACAAGGAGTTGTCTCAGGATAGTGAAAAAGCATGGGTAGACAACGAAGGTTTTTGTCCTAATTGTGCGACCTCCCTAAGTGTTGAAGATGAAAAGTGTTGGAATTGCGATAAGCCAGCAATCCAGGAAGATCAAATACTTTTCTGTGTGCCTTGCTCTGATCTCATATCAGAAGAAGATGAAGACGAAGAGGACTAATGATTTGTCACAATGCTCTGATACATTCCTCCCAGGTCAACGAATCTAAGCACTAAGCCCTTCGGCTTGCTTAGTACCAACCGCGCAACTCGCGTACGGTGGTCTGAAGGAAGACCTGCTGGCGATGAAAGACACCGCCAGAAGTAGCGGGTTTTTCTATGTAAAGACTCGGTTGGGTTGGTTTGTGATGTTTCCTAATGCACCTTTATTTGTTTGTACGACCTGTTTTGCACTCACATCTCTGGGCCTTGGCATGCAGTCTTGCTTGTGTGAGGAAAACAAGAGCTACCCAGGAGTCGATTGCCCTGGAGGTCTAATTCTTTGCTACATGTGCGCTACTTCCAAGGCTGGTGGGACATCTCGTTGGAGTTGGAATGCGTGTGAAAGTTGCTTGAGGTTCAATCGATATCTGGAAAGGACTTATCGATTCACACTGCCGTTGGGCAGACACTCGATCATGAATTCGATAAGTGTTCCGCTAAATGCCGACCAAGAGGTTCAGGACAAGGCGATAGTGAGCATGCTGCAATTCATCAATACTTCAGGAAGTTTGTCTGATTGGGGAAAACTGAAAGCGCATACTTTATTTGAGGAGGTCCATTCCTGGCGGCATTTGGAGCATGTGCCGTTGGAGACTTGGCAGGCGAAGTTTCAACTCTCAAAGGTGAAGGCGACGAGCAGATCTGCCCAGGCTTTCAAGGATTATCTGCGTATTAATGATTTCCAGGAGTTGGTGAGGTGATTTGTCAGTCACCCTCCGTAATCTTCTACCCATGGAACAAGAATCCAATAAGTTCGCTACCTACCTAGCCATCATCGCTGCTCCCTTTGCTGTGGGAGCTTTCTTTTTAACTTGGGCTCCCTCTGCGCAGTTTGCCAGTGAGGATCCTTCAGGTGATGGGTATGTGCCCCCTCGCAGTATCGAGCGGTTGGTGGAGAGGACTCAAGAGTCCACTGTGACAGTCTGGTGTGAGCCAAAGACAGATAAGCCTTCCCAAGGAACAGCATGGGCGATTGAATTAGAGAGAGATTCGACGAAAACTCATCCAACTGTGTTGATTACAAATCATCATGTGATTGATTCGTGTATCGGGCAAGGCGATGTGATTACCGTGGCATTGCCATATGAAGATCCTGTGGCTGCTGAGCTTGTGCGCTGGGATGCCAAGAATGATTTAGCTGTTCTTAGAACCAAGTTGGAGCTACCCACATTGGGTCTATCTGAGTATGACACCTTCCCTGGTTATTGGGTGATGGCGCTGGGAAGTGCTGATGGGTATGAGGGATCTGTTGCAT
>JACCDN010876028.1_pt1 | contig 25367 bp, 19 predicted proteins | sample 7441691 | NCBI WGS metagenome assembly JACCDN01 (sample SAMN15323439, study PRJNA562643) | freshwater metagenome | isolation source: river surface water | place: USA:Blue River Watershed | collected 2017-08-16 | reverse complement strand
TGTTTCAGCATGTCGGCCAGGTTTTTTTCTGCCTGGACCAGCGGCAATCCGCGCAGCGCATCGTTGGCGCCCAGTTCCAGCAGCACGATTGCCGGCTTGTGCTGCTGCAGGGTTTGCGCCAGCCGGGCCAGCCCACCCGCAGTGGTTTCACCACTCACGCTGGCATTCACCACCCGGTATTGCGGCGCCAGCTTCTGCTCCAGCAGGCGTACCCAGCCCTGGCCTGCCGGCAGGCCGTAAGCGGCACTCAGGCTATCGCCATATATCAGAATCAGCGGTGCTGCATGTAACATGCTGGCTGTACACAACCCGAATAGCAGACAGATCAATTTCCACATGTTGCCTAACCATTCCTTTCAAGATCCCCGGACGCCGATTCTGCAGGTTAGCGGACTGGGCAAGCAAGTGCCTTTTGCCGATCAGCAATTGACGATACTGGCGAATATCAATCTGGCGATTGCGCCGGCCGAATCACTGGCGATTGTTGGCGCCTCCGGCTCTGGCAAATCCACCCTGCTGGGCTTGATGGCAGGCCTGGATTTGCCCAGTGCCGGCAGTGTGATGATCGATGGCGTGGATCTGACACGCTTGAGTGAAGACGGCCGCGCCGCGTTGCGCGCACACAAGGTCGGCTTTGTTTTTCAATCGTTTCAGCTGGTGCCGGCGCTGACCGCGCTGGAAAATGTCATGTTGCCACTGGAGCTGGCCGGCAAGCCCGAGGCCCGCAGCATTGCAGGTGATTGGCTGCAGCGGGTAGGGCTGGGCCAGCGTTTGCAACATTATCCCAAGCAGCTTTCCGGCGGAGAGCAGCAGCGGGTGGCGCTGGCACGGGCATTTGCCGGCAGCCCGAAAATCCTTTTTGCCGATGAGCCCACAGGTAATCTCGATTTTGCCACCGGCCGGCAGATCAGCGATTTGTTGTTCAGCCTCAACCGGCAACTGGGCACCACGCTGGTGCTGGTAACCCATGACCAGCAACTGGCGGCACGTTGCGGGCGGCAGATTCGTCTGCATGGCGGTGAACTGGTAACGGAAACATCATGAATCCCGCAAGTTTGCGTTTTGCTGTGCGTATGTTGTGGCGCGATTTGCGCGCCGGCGAGTTGCTGGCCGTTTTTGTTGCGCTGGTGATCGCTGTGGCGGCCTTGTCCGGCGTCAATCTGTTTGCCGATCGCATCCAGCGTGCGCTGAAAATCCATGCTGCCGAACTGCTGGCGGCCAATCTGCTGATCAATAGTGACCACCCGGTGCCGCAGCACTTTGCCGATGAAGCACGGCGGCGTGGCTTGCGTCTTGCGGAAACCCGGGTATTTTCCAGTATGGCCTTGCACGCGCAGGGGGCACAACTGGTTACAGCCAAGGCGGTATCTGCCGGCTATCCACTGCTTGGTGAGCTGCAATTGGCTGCGCCCGCGCAGCACGCTGCCGGCGCACCGCCACCGGGGCAAGTCTGGGTGGATGCGCGCATGCTGCAACGCAGCGGCCTGCGTATCGGCCAGACATTGCAGTTGGGTAACAGCCAGTTCACGGTGGCGGGAGTGGTGAGCCGTGAGCCGGATGCGGCACTGGATCTGTTCAGTTTTGTGCCCCGCGTATTGCTGAACGTGGTGGATTTGCCCGCTACCGGGCTGATCACACAAGGCAGCCGGGTGCGTTATCGCTTGCAGATGGCCGGGCCAGCGCAGGAGATTGCCGACTACCGACGCTGGGCCGAACCTAAACTGGGGCGTGGTGAACGCATTGAAGACATCAGTGATGCGCGCCCTGAAGTCCGGTCTGCCATGCACAAGGCGCAACGTTTTCTGGGACTGGCATCGATGGTTGCCGTGGCACTGGCAGTAATTGCAATTGCGTTGGCAACACGCCGTTATGTGCAGCGGCACCTCGATAGCGCAGCGATCATGCGTTGCCTTGGCGCCAGCCAGTCGCAGCTGTGGCGCATCTATCTGTGGCAGTTTTTGCTGCTGGCGCTGGTGGCCGGCCTGGTTGGTGCCATTGCCGGGGCCTTAATGCAAATGCTGCTGGTGAATATGCTCGGTTCACTGGTCAATGCCGGTTTGCCGTCACCCGCATATGGTTTGCTGTTGCAGACGGTGTTGCTGGGTATGGCAACCATGCTGGCATTTGCCGTGCCGCCACTATGGTTGTTACGCGACGTGCCGACCTTGCGCGTGTTGCGCCGTGATCTGGGCGATCTGTCGCGGCGCGGTTATGTCAACGGCCTCGCATGGCTGGCGCTGGCAGGATTACTGTACTGGCAGGTTGCTGATGCGAGTGTGGCAATGTACGGTATTGCCGGCTTTGCCGTGGCAGCTCTGCTGGCGCTGGTGCTGGGCTGGCTGATGCTGCAGCTGTTGCGGCGCTTGCCCTGGCAGCCTGGCCTGGGCTGGCGTTATGGCCTGGCCAATCTGCAGCGGCGGCAGATGTTGACGCTGATCCAGATACTCTCATTGTCGCTGGGTTTGATGGCCCTGCTGGTGCTGACGCTGGTGCGTGCCGAGCTGCTGCAGGCCTGGCGCCAAAGCGTGCCGGCCGATGCTCCCAATCGTTTCATCATCAATATCCAGAACCATCAATTGCCAGTGCTGCAGCAGCAGTTTGCCAATGCAGGCCTGCCCGTTCCGGAATTTTTTCCGATGATCCGTGGCCGGCTGCTGTCGATCAACGGTAAGCCGATTGATGTTGCCCGATACAGTGAAGAGCGGGCGCGTAATCTGGCCGAACGCGAATTCAATCTGTCATGGATGTCCCGACTTCCGGGAGATCAACCTTTGCTGGCAGGAAAGGGCTGGCCTGCCGCCACGCAAAGCTCCGGATTTTCGGTGGAAGTCGGCCTGGCACAAACACTGGGCATTCGTGTCGGCGATCGCCTTGTCTTCGATGTGGCAGGCACGCAGGTAGCCGCCCCGGTTGCCAATCTGCGCAAGGTCAACTGGGATAACTTTCGCGTCAATTTCTTTGTGATCGCCACGCCGGATTTATTGCAGCAACAGAGTTCGGGCTGGATCTGCAGCTTTCATCTCCCTTCATCGCATCAGCCCTGGATGGATGGCGTAGTGCGGCAATTGCCGAATCTGAGCGTCATCGACGTCAGCCTGATCTTGCGCGAGGTGCAGGGCATTATCGAGCGGGTGGTGCAGGCGGTGCAGTTTGTGTTTTTGCTGACACTGCTGGCCGGCATGATTGTCTTGCATGCCGCCTTGGCTGCGACACAGGATGAGCGCCTGCGCGAGAGCGCGATTCTGCGTACGCTGGGTGCCAGCCGGCGACAGATTCTGATGGTGATGCTTGCCGAATATGCGCTGATTGGTGCCTTGTCCGGCATGGTTGCCATGCTCGGGGCTGGTGGGCTGGGGTGGGCGTTGTCGGTCAAATTGCTGGAGTTACCCTACAGCCCATCGTTATGGCTACCCGTAGTTGCGCTGGGTGGTGGCGTGCTGCTGGTGCTGTTGGTGGGCTGGCGCAGCATTCGCCAAGTATTGCGCGTGCCACCTTTGCAAACCTTGAACCAGATGGGATGACGCATGGATGAAATGGTCTTGCGGGCAATGGAAAAATGGCCGAATGTGCCCGCCGTATTCGGCTGGCTGCGCCTGGATCGGCGTGGGCGCTGGTGGATTCGTAATGAATTGCTCAGCAACCCCGTAATGATCGATTTTATTGGCAGGAATTATCTGGCTGATGCCTTTGGCCGATATTATTTTCAGAATGGCCCGCAAAAGGTGTTTGTTGAACTGGAAGCGACACCGTGGATCTACAGCCTGACGCCTTCCAGTAACGCCCAGATGTCCGTATTTACTGATCAAACCGGCGTGCAAGCCTTGCCTGAAGCGGCTGGTATTGACGATGAAGGTGCTCTCTATCTGCTCTGCGAGGGGCGTATTGGTGTAGTCGACGAGCGTGATCTGATTCAAGTGATTGAACTTATGACAGATGCGAATGGTCGAAAAACCGATGACTTGCAATTGGCAAGCTGGATGGATGGTAATCAGAGTGTGAGTCTGCTGCTGGTGCTGGCGGATGACCGTAGATTGCCTTTACAGCGCCTTTCGCGTCAAAACCTGCCTTCAGTCTATGGTTATCAGCTGCGGCCATCGGAGATATCCGCTGACTGAACGCTTGTTGGCAGGCTGGGTAGATTGTGGCCTGAGCTTAAAACTGTGTAATAAACCCGGTTTTTATGCTAAAAATGCAATTTACATATTTTATGAAATCTGGCTAAGGAAGCGCTGATTGACTGCGCGGGCGAATTGCACTCGCGTGGTGCTCGAAAGCTCGCCTATCTAAAAGAAATGATCGGTGCTTCCCTGACAGCTTGAGCCGATGCAGCGCAGCTTTTTAATTGCCGACAGAATTTGCCTGCAGATAATGATAATGACCCCGCTGCCGACGCTGGGGATGGAGTAGATTGATGGATAGAAGACAATTCCTGCACTTTGCTGCCGGCGCGTTTACCGTGTCGTCACTCGGATCTGCCCTGAGTGGCTGCAACATGACCACGGGTGGCAATAGCGCGCCTGATAACGCCGGTATCGGCACTTACCGGTTCCCGCAGGGTTTGTCCAGCGGCGATCCGGGGGCTGACAGCGGTGTATTCTGGACTCGCGTGGTGCGGGTAGATGGGGTCGAGGGAGATATTCCCGTTACCCTCGAAATCAGCCTCACTCCACTGAGGGAAACGGTTGGAAGCTTCCGCCTGTTCCAGCAAATCCAGTTGGTGGCCAAGCAGGCAAACGACTACATCATCCATCACAAGCTGACAGGCCTGGAGCCTGATACCAATTATTATTTCCGTTTTGTTGCCGGGGGCGATGCCAACAATCCGGTCGGACGTTTGCGAACCTTGCCGGCTGAGTCCGCACAGGTTACGGCAGCCCAGTTTGCGTTGCTGAATGGCCTGGACTGGAGCTACAACCACTGGCAGGCAATGACCGAGCAGGCTTTGCGTTACAGTGTTCTGACGGTGCAGACCCATTACATGGTGCTGCTGGGTGGTGCGATCAATGCGCTGGTGCCTGACCCCGGTACCATCCGCACGGTAGAGTCTGTCCACCCTGATCTGAAATTACCGGATGGTCTGGCTGTTACTGGATATGGCAAAGTAGCCAGCACCCTGGCCGATTATGTCTACTTGCAGCAGATCTATCGCTCGGATGAGCGTTTGCAGAAGCTCCTGGCCAACTATACCTTGATGCCGGTTTTTGGCGAGCATGATTTTACCAACGATGCCTGGCAGGACCATGAGACCTACACTGCCGCCAATCAGCAGCGGCGCGAGCAGCTACTGGCTGCGCTGGCTGCCTGGATGCGCTACATGCCGCTTGATTGGGGCGATGTATCCTACGATCCGGTAGCGGCTGATTTCTCGCGTATCAAGTTGTATCGCAACTTCCGCTTTGGCAATCTGTTTGATCTGACCTTGACTGAGCAACGTCTGCAGCGCAGCGATCATGCTATTCCGGAGAATGTTAACCATGGCCCGTTTGCCTTGACCGGAGGTGTTGGCAGCCGGCTCATGGCTGATCCGGCGGAATTGGCGAGCTACAGTAATGGTTCGCAGAAGATTCTGGGCGATGAACAGATGGCCTGGCTCAAGACCCAGTTGACCAAGCCTGGTGTTGTGTGGCGTTTGTTGGTGGGAGAGTCTCCCTTCACCTATATGCCTATTGATTTCACTAATGAGCCATCTCTGGCGCCAGAACTGAGAAAAAAGAGCTTGATGTCAGCCGACTCATGGGGTGGGTATCTTGCACAACAGCAGGAATTGCTTGGTTTTGTCGAGCAAAATGCGGTCGGCAATCTGGTTTCTCTGGCGGCAGGCGGTTTTTTTGCTGCGTCGGAAATCTGGTCGGACTATTCCGGAGTACGTAAGCCGGTGATGGTGGAGTGTTGCACTGCGCCAATAAGCGGTCGAGCACTATCAGAGGAGATGGTTGACCATTTGAAAGCAGAAACCGACCCGCGTTATACGCCGTTGAAGCAACTGTTTACCCAGAGTTATCTGATTGACCGGCGCTTGCTGGGGCAGTTGAATGGTTGGGTCAAACACTTGAATACCGGCAGCAGAGGGTATGCAATGGTCTATGTCAGAAGTAATGAATTGATTATCGACAGCATTCGAACCACCGAAGTGTCTGCCAATGGGCAGCTGACTGGCTCATTGGTTGCGGGACGAACGCGCGCGACGATCAAGACTGGCCAGATTGGTATGGTGATTACTGAGTTCAGTTGACGCCTGCCTCGCCTCAAGAAAAGCCAATGCTGTTTTCAGCATTGGCTTTTTTGTTTCATAGTCCGGGTATTCGGCTATAACTCTTCTACGTGCTTTGCCATCTGATTCAGGTTTTAGTTGGCTTGGCTTGGTGCGGTAATCTGTTTTACGTGTAGTTTTGTCATCAAGAAGAGGGCGATATGCGGAAAATACCAATAGCGGCCGCAGTGGCAGGTGCGTTGGCCTGCGCGGCCTTGCCTGCGCAGTCTGATGAAGGCGGCATGAATGTCCGTTTTAGCGGTTTTGGCACCGTCAGCGGTGTGAGCAGCGATACCGATCAGGTGGAGTACACCCCTTATCCTGGTGGGCAGCCAAACGGTGTGGAAAAGGGCTGGTCGTGGGATATCGATACGATGATCGGAGCACAGGTCAATGCCAATTTCACCGATAGATTCTCTGGTGTGGTTCAGGTGCTGTCAAAACGCAATGCGGAGAATACTTACCAGCCTCAAGTCGAATGGGCGTTTGTCAGCTTCAAGGCAAGCCCGGAAATCCAGATTCGTGCCGGTCGCCTTGGCTCTCCGTTTTATATGGTGTCCGATTACAGGAACGTCAATTACACCAATCCGTGGGTAAGACCGCCGGCAGATATCTATGGCCAGGTTGCTTTTTCCTATCACGATGGCATCGATTTGCTGTTACAAAAGCCGATAGGTGATTCCAATCTGACCGTGCAATTGTATGCGGGGAAATCAGAAAACCGCCTGTGGGCACCCAACTCAACTTTCGATCTTGAGCTGAATAACCGTATAGGCGGCAATGTTTCCTTTGAAACCGGGCCCTATAGCGTGCGCTACGGATATCACCAAGGCAAGTTGTGGGGTGATTCGGACCGGATTGCAACGGTCAGCAATGCCCTTATTAATACGCCAAATCCCCTGCTCAGCCCAACTATCTGGGCGCTGGCCTGCCCCGGTTGTGCTGAATCGGGTGAAGCATTGTCGATGAACTATAAGCCTGCAAGTTTCCAGGGGCTGGGCCTCTCGGCTGATTGGGGTAAATATCTGCTAATGGCTGAATATACGATGCGCCGTACGGAAACCAACGCATTGGCAGATACTAACGCCTGGTATATTACCGGTGGTACCCGGGTGGGGAAATTAACACCCTATGCAACGTATTCGCAGCTGAAGCAATCCAGCCCAACATCGGACCCTGGCATCGCAACACGTTCAACCAACCCCGTTGTTGCCGGCACGGTTGCGGTGTTGTCATCGGCGGTAAATAGCCAGGTTATGGCTGATCGCAGTCAGAAAACCTTCAGCTTAGGGGTCCGCTATGATGTGATGAACAACGTGGCCATCAAGGCGCAGGTCGATCAAGTGCGTATGACTGGCCCGGAACATTATGGATTATCGGCTGTGACACTACCTGACAAGGAATTTGATGGGAAAGTCAATTTGTTCAATCTTAGTGTCGATTTTGTATTCTAAGGGAGAGCAAAATGAGAGCCATGCATAAATTGATTGTTGTATCAGCCATGTTCTGCACTACCTGGGCCTTTGCCGATGTTGTTGTGGTTGTCAGTGCCAAGAGTCCGGTCGGGAATTTGACTGCAGAACAAGTGTCACAGTTGTTTCTGGGGAAAACATCCACTTTCCCTGGCGGAGCGCAAGCCATGCCGATTGATCAGGCTGAGGGCCAGCCGCCCCGTGACGAGTTTTATACGAAAATTACCGGTAAATCCGCTGCCCAGGTGAAAGCATACTGGTCAAAAATTATCTTTACCGGCAAAGGGCAGCCTCCTAGGGAGTTGCCAAATACGGCAGAGGTGAAAAAAATGGTGAGCGCAAATCCTAATACTATTGGATATATCGAGAAATCCGCAGTTGATTCTTCCGTAAAAGTTGTGTTGTCTGAATAATTTTGCAATTACCGACAAAAAAGCCGCAGGCGGAATCTGCGGCTTTTTTCTTCTTCTCGCAATGTCTGCCTCAGAATATGGGGCAGGCTTTTTATCCTGACACAGTTTAAAATTCTGAAATTGCTGCCAGCAAATCTGCCGTCACATTCATTTATTAACACCTTGAAAACCACGTCCTGAGGACGTGGTCAGCGCCTAACTGGCTTGGCCTGTTAGAGCGCCCACTCATGGAAGTACCTTTGTCGGTGTTGTCCCCACAACATCGAAAAAGGAAACGACCATGAGTAGGTTTCAAAGAGCATCGCACGTCATTTGGCATTGTCAATACCATGTAGTCTGGGTGCCGAAGTACCGGTTCCGGATTTTGCGCGGGCCGATTGCGCAAGAGGTTCAAAAATGCGTGATGGTATTTTGTGAGCAGCGGGGTTGCGAGGTGGTGGAGTTAAACGTACAGCAAGACCATGTGCACCTTTTTGTCAAGGTAAAGTGGCAAAGCCACGTTCTACGAACGTGGTTTGTTTACTCAATGGCTTCCAGCTGGCTTTGTAATTCCAGCCATTCCATTTCCAGTTCTTCCAGCTTGCCTTGAAGTTCTGATTGCCGTAATAAGGCCAGTTTCAGCGCATCCTTTTGCGCCGGCTCGTACAAAGCAGAATCAGCCAGTTGTTGCTCCAGTTGCTGTTTTTCGGCACTGAGTCGCTCAATTTCCGGCTCCACCTTGCGTAGGCGGGACTCCAGTGGTTTGCGCAGTTGTGCCTGGCGCTGGCGTTGTTCCGCTTCGATTCGTTTTTGCAGTTTCCGGTCAACGTTGTTGCCAGCAGCTGGCGGGGCATCGTCATTGGCCGATTGTTCCATACGATAGCGGCGATAATCATCAAGATCGCCGTCAAACGCAGTGACTGCACCATTTTCAACCAGCCAGAAATCATCGGTAGTAGCGCGCAGCAGGTGTCTGTCGTGCGATACAACGATCATTGAGCCCGTGTAATCCTGAAGCGCGAAGGTCAGTGCTTCACGCATTTCCAGATCCAGATGGTTGGTCGGCTCATCCAGTAGCAATAGATTAGGGCGTTGCCAGATCAGAAGGGCCAATGCCAGCCTGGATTTCTCTCCGCCGGAAAATGGGCCGACTGCTTGTAGTGCATTGTCGCCACTGAAGTCAAATCCACCCAGAAAACTGCGTAGCTCGGCTTCCTTGGCGTTCGGGTCGAGTTTTTGCAAATGCCATAGTGCTGATTCGTCTGGGCGCAATGTCTCTAGCTGGTGTTGCGCGAAATAGCCAATTTTCAGGCCTTTGCCTTCGATGCGTTGGCCACTTGACGGTGATATTTCACCTGCCAGCAGCTTGATCAGCGTTGATTTTCCTGCGCCATTTAGCCCGAGCAAGCCAATTCTGCTGCCTGCCTGAATGCTCAGGTTGATTCTGTCCAGCACCGGTTTGGCGGCATAGCCGGCTGTCGCTGCTTCAATGCGCAACAATGGATTGGGGCTGGATTCCGGATCGCGGAAGCTGAAGGAAAAAGGAGAGTCGATATGCGCCGCCGCTATCAATTCCATGCGTTCCAGCGCCTTGACGCGACTTTGCGCCTGCTTGGCTTTGGTTGCCTTGGCTTTGAAGCGGTCGATGAACGACTGCAAATGCGCAATTTCTCGTTGCTGCTTCTGAAAGGCTGCTTGTTGTTGTGCCAGCCGTTCTGCTTTCTGGCGTTCAAACTCTTCGTAGTTGCCGGTGTACAACGTGATCTGATTGTTGGCGACGTGGGCAATCTGGTTGATCGTCGCATCCAGAAAGTCGCGATCGTGCGAAATCAGCAGCAGCGTGCCCTGGTAGGCTCTAAGCCAGTTTTCCAGCCACATCACCGTTTCCAGGTCGAGGTGATTGGTTGGTTCGTCCAATAGCAACAGGTCGGAGCGGCACATCAGTGCCTGAGCCAGATTGAGGCGCATGCGCCAGCCGCCTGAAAAGGCTGACACGGGTGTTTGCAATTGTTGCTGATCGAACCCCAGCCCAGCTAGCAGGCGTGCGGCGCGGGCGTTGGCACTATAGCCATCTGCATGATCGAGCTGCGAGTGAATTTCCGCGATACGGGTGCCATCGTGATCTGCCTCAGCCTGCGCCAATTGTTGTTGTAACAATCGCAATTCACGATCGCCGTCGATTACGTACTCAATGGCGGGAACCGCCAACGCCGGTGTTTCTTGTGCAACATGCGCAATGGTGATGCGCGGCGGTAGTTCCAGATCACCGGCGTCGGGGTGGATTTCATCCAGAAAAAGTGCAAAAAGTGTCGATTTTCCACAGCCATTGGCACCCACCACGCCTACTTTCTGGCCTGCATAGATGGTCAGATTGACGCGTTCAAAAATCAGTTTGGTGCCACGTTGCAGCGAGAGGTTTTTCAGTGTGATCACAGTTGGCTCTCCTGGCTAGGCAGGCTGCCCATGTCCCAGCGTGGTTTGACCGCGAAGGCACCATTGGTGTGTGCGGCTTGTTGTAGACGTTGGGCGCCCGCAAAAGCAATCATCGCACCGTTATCGGTGCAGAATTCCAGTGGCGGATAAAATACCCGGAAGCGTTTTTTTTGCGCCATCTGATCCAGTTGCTTTCGTAATTGCTTGTTGGCTCCCACGCCCCCGGCAATGACCAATTGGTTTAGCCCGGTCTGCTTCAGGGCTTTCAAGGATTTCTTAACCAGGACTTCGACAATCGCCTCCTGAAAAGCGCGGCAAATATCAGCCCGAGTCTGGTCGTCAATGGTTTGCTGCTCTCTGACCAGCGTTAATACCGCTGTTTTTAGCCCGGAAAAACTGAAATCCATGTCTGCAGAATTCAGCATGGGTCGTGGCAAATGGAATCTGGATGGGGAGCCATCTTCTGCAAGCCTGGACAGAAGTGGGCCACCGGGGTAGGGGAGGCCCAGCAGTTTTGCAGTTTTATCAAAGGCTTCTCCCGCAGCATCGTCCAGCGTTTCGCCTAGCATCTGGTACTGGCCTACGCCATCCACACGCATCAACTGGCTGTGGCCCCCCGATACCAGCAAGGCAACAAATGGAAATTCGGGGGCTGGATTGGCGAGTAATGGCGACAGCAGATGTCCTTCCAGGTGATGCACGCCGATTACCGGTTTGTTCAGCGCAAAGGCAACGGCATTGGCGACACTTGCACCTACCAGTAGTGCTCCGGCCAGCCCTGGACCTTCTGTAAAGGCAATGGCGTCAACTTGTCTCAATTGTTTGCCAGCGGCGCGCAGGCACTCGCTGGTTAACGGTAGTATGCGCCGGATATGGTCGCGCGAAGCCAGTTCCGGTACTACGCCACCATATTCGGCATGCATCTTCATTTGCGTATGCAGGCGATGTGCCAGCAGGCCATTTTGAGTATCGTAGATCGCTACGCCGGTTTCATCGCAGGAGGTTTCAATGCCTAATACAAGCATGCTCAGACTGGCCGGTAAAAAAGTGCGATTTTACCCGCACGCCCCGCTGCGCCAGAAATATTTTGTTGTTGTTGTCCGCATTTAATCCGAATAAAGCTGAAATAGTGCTTGAAATCAGCGTCATGGCTTGTTACGATTATCGTTTTTCCGATAAACCTACCTTTAGAATTGAGGTCGATGTAAATGCCTAGTGTCCGCGTCAAGGAAAACGAGCCATTTGAAGTGGCTATGCGCCGTTTCAAGCGTACGGTTGAAAAAACCGGTCTGCTGACCGAGTTGCGTGCTCGTGAGTTTTACGAGAAACCGACCGCTGAACGTAAGCGCAAACTTGCTGCGGCCGTGAAGCGTCATTACAAGCGTCTGCGTAGTCAGATGTTGCCGCCGAAGATGTACTAAGCGTCGGCGCTTCTAGGTTACACTCAAGGCCGCGTAAGCGGCCTTGTGCATTTCTGGCCGTATCAACGAATTTCGGGAGAAAGACTGTGAGCCTCAAGGTACAAATTCAGGAAGACATGAAAAACGCCATGCGCGAAAAAAACGCGCAGAAGCTCGGTGCCATTCGCTTACTGACCGCGGCAATGAAGCAGAAGGAAGTGGATGAGCGTATCGAACTGGACGATGCCATGGTGATTGTCATCATCGACAAGATGCTGAAACAGCGCCGTGATTCCATTTCCCAATACGAAGCTGCTGGGCGCCAGGATCTGGCGGATCAGGAAAAATTTGAAATGACGGTGTTGCAGGCGTACATGCCGGCGCAGTTGTCAGATTCCGAAATTGCAGCCGAAATCGCGGCGGCTAAGGCGACTACCGGCGCGTCGGGCCCGCAGGACATGGGAAAAATGATGGCCTTGCTCAAGCCCAAGCTGGCCGGCAAGGCAGATATGTCTGCTGTATCGGCTCTGATCAAGAAAGCCCTGGCAGGCTGATTGGTCTGCTCCAGACAGGCGATCAACCCTGCCTGTCTTAACCTTGCTGCTGCAGGAATCGTTTTTGGCGCTTATCCCCGATAGCTTCATTCAGGATCTGCTCAACCGCGTTGATATTGTGGACGTGGTTGAGCGCTACGTGCCGCTGAAAAAGGCTGGGCAGAACTATCAGGCTTGCTGCCCGTTTCATTCGGAAAAAACCCCCTCGTTCACGGTTAGCCCAATCAAGCAGTTTTATCACTGTTTTGGTTGTGGCGCGCACGGCACAGCCATCAGTTTTCTGATGGAGCATAGCGGCATGTCATTTCCGGACGCGGTCAAGGATCTGGCTTCCGGGGTGGGAATGCAGCTGCCCAGTGAGGAGCCCACGCCAGCTGATCGCAAGGCCGCCCAACAAAAAGCAATGGTCGAAGCGCTCGATCTGCCTGCCGTCATGCAACTTGCCACCCGTTTTTATCGCAGCCAGCTCAAGTCTTCCACTCGTGCCATCAATTATTTGAAAAAACGCGGGCTGACCGGCGAAGTTGCAGCCAGGTTTGGCTTGGGTTATGCCCCGGACGCTTGGCAGTCGCTTGAGTCGATTTTTACTGACTACCCGAAAAATCCGGCATTGCTTGAGTCCGGATTGGTTATCGATAACGACTCCGGCCGGCGTTATGATCGTTTCCGTGATCGCATCATGTTTCCAATCGTCAATCAGCGGGGTGCCATTATTGGCTTTGGCGGCCGCGTGCTGGATAGTGGTGAGCCGAAGTATCTGAATTCGCCGGAAACGGTGCTGTTTGAAAAAGGGCGCGAGCTATACGGTTTGTATCAGGCGCGTCAGGCGATTCGCGATGCCGGCAAGGTAATTGTGGTTGAAGGTTATATGGATGTCGTGTCTCTGGCACAGTTTGGCGTCAATTACGCGGTGGCTACGCTCGGGACATCCACCACGCCAACCCATGTGCAAAAATTGTTGCGGCAAACCGATCGGGTGGTGTTCTGTTTCGATGGTGACAACGCTGGCCGGAAAGCTGCATGGCGGGCGCTGGAGAACGCGCTGCCGTTTATGCAGGATGGCAAGGCGCTGGATTTCCTGTTTCTGCCTCAGGATGAAGATCCCGACTCATATGTGCGTCACTTTGGTAAGGATCGATTTGAACAGTTGCTGAGCGAAGACTCGGTGCCCTTGACTGGCTTTTTATTGTCAGAGCTGGCGTCCAGGGTCGATATGCAGTCTGATAGTGGCCGGGCCAGTCTGCTGCATAGCGCCAAACCCTTGCTTGCCCAGATTGCTGCACCAGCCCTGAATCTGATGTTGCGTAGTCGCTTGGCCGAGCTGGTTGGCGTGGCCCAGGACGAGCTGGATCGCCTGTTTGGCATTCGCAAGGCCAGATCGGACAAAAAAATGACTGCTCAGCCGAGAACGCCGCGACAACCCCCTTCTGTGACGCGACAATTGCTGCAGTGGTTGTTGCAATATCCGCAACTCGCCACAACGTTACACTTGCCGGAAAGCAATCAGGAGGAGATTGCTGCGATATCCGCAGTCCGCCAGTTTTGCCTCGATTGTGATTCAGCGCCAAGTCTGGGGCAGATCATGGAATCGGTACGAGGTACGCCGGCAGAGCAACTTGTGCGCCAAACGGCTAGATTGCTGCTGGAAGAGGCGCCGGTGCTGAGTGAGGAAGAAGCGGCCCAGGAGATGGCAAGTTTGGTTGAGCGGCTGCAAGCCAGGTTGCGCAGCGATCAACTGGAGTATTTGCAGCGCAAGGCGCAGCAGAGTGGTTTGACTGACGAAGAGAAGATGCAAATGCTGGAACTGCTTAAAAGATAGGGAAGTGATAGTAATTACATCTATAACTTAGGTATAATTTCGAGTTTTTCAGAAAAGGTTCAGGAACGAAGTCATGGCGGCAGAGCAAGATTACGACAAGCCCGAAATCCCGAACACCGAAGCGGCTGCGCCTGCAGCCAAGTCCGCACCGATGGATGCAGAAGCCCGTCGGGCTCGTCTCAAGAACCTCATCGTGCTCGGCAAAGAGCGCGGCTACCTGACTTACGCCGAAATCAACGACAACCTGCCGGAAGACATGCTGGATGTCGAGCAGATTGAAGGTGTGATTGGCATGATCACCGATATGGGGATCCCGGTTTACGATGAGGCTCCGGATGCTGAACAGCTGTTGATGTCGGATGCCACGCCTGCAGTTGCTGATGAAGACGCGGTGGAAGAAGCCGAAGCAGCGCTGTCGACGGTAGATTCCGAATTTGGCCGGACGACTGATCCGGTGCGCATGTACATGCGTGAAATGGGTACCGTTGAACTGCTGACGCGCGAGGGTGAAATTGAAATTGCCAAGCGCATCGAAGATGGTCAGAAGCACATGATTCTGGCCATTTCAGCCTGCCCGATGACCGTATCGGAAATGCTGCGCCTGGTTGAGTTGGTTGAAAAAGACGAATTGCGTGTCGACGAACTGGTTGATGCCATCGTTGATCCCAATGCGGTTGAAGAGGAAGAAGCGGAATTTGCTGAGCCAGAGGAAAGCGAAGAGCTTGCTGTTGATGGCGAGGAAGAGGATGAAGACGCTGGTGGCGCAATTGCTGCCGCCAACCTGGAGCAGCTCAAATCGGATTTGATGGGCAAGTTTGCCATTATTCGTCCGCTGTTCGACAAGATGGTGAAAACGCTGGAAAAACACGGTGTCGGCAGCAAGCAATACCGTGAAGCCCAGGAAGAAATTCTCAATGAACTGCTGGCTATCCGCTTTACTGTTAAACAGATCGAAGCAATGTGCGATACGTTACGTGGCTTGGTTGATGAAGTACGTACGCAGGAACGCGAAATCATGGAGATTTGCGTTAACCGCTGCGGCATGCCGCGCGAACACTTCATCAGCAAGTTTCCCAGCAACGAAGTGAACCTGGAATGGGTTGGCGACCAGATTGGCTTGGCCAAGCCATTCAGTGAAACACTTGAGCGCCATCGTTTTACGATTTTCGAAGCACAAAAACGCCTGCTGGATATTCAGCAACGGGCGATGATTCCGATCAAGGATCTGAAAGAGATCAATCGCCAGATGTCAACTGGCGAGGCGCGTGCACGTCGTGCCAAGCGCGAAATGATCGAAGCCAACTTGCGTCTGGTGATCTCGATTGCGAAGAAATATACCAATCGTGGCCTGCAGTTCCTTGATCTGATTCAGGAGGGCAATATTGGCCTGATGAAGGCTGTGGACAAGTTCGAATACCGCCGTGGCTACAAGTTCTCGACTTATGCCACTTGGTGGATTCGTCAGGCGATCACTCGCTCGATTGCGGATCAGGCACGTACTATTCGTATTCCGGTACACATGATTGAAACCATCAACAAGATGAACCGTATCTCGCGGCAGATTCTGCAGGAAACCGGTCTGGAACCGGATCCGGCGTTGCTGGCAGAAAAAATGGAAATGCCGGAAGAGAAGATCCGCAAGATCATGAAAATCTCGAAAGAGCCGATTTCGATGGAAACACCGATTGGTGACGACGATGATTCTCATCTGGGTGACTTCATTGAAGATGCCGTTACCCTGGCTCCGAACGATGCCGCGGTTTATGCGGGTCTGCGCGAGGCAACCAAAGAAGTGCTGGATACCCTGACGCCGAGAGAAGCCAAGGTATTGCGCATGCGTTTCGGTATCGAAATGAACACCGACCACACGCTGGAAGAGGTGGGTAAACAGTTTGACGTGACACGTGAGCGGATTCGTCAGATTGAAGCCAAAGCCTTGCGCAAATTGCGCCACCCGACGCGTTCGGAGCGCCTGCGCAGCTTCCTCGATAACAGCGACAACGCACAATAAACTGCTATAATCGCGCGCTTTCGTCATTGTTTGATCGGTGATGAAAGCGCGTTTGATTTGTGCAATCTGATTTTTGGGCCTCTAGCTCATGCTTGGTTAGAGCAGCGGACTTGACGGAGCAACACCTAAAGCATCTGCCATGGTGTTGTTCGCATGGGTTGCCAGAAAATAAGTTGACTCTGTTTTCTGGTAGAACTGCTCAAATTCGGGGAAACCTCTGGCTGTGTTGGTCGTGGTAATCCCGAGCGAAGCTCTAGCGATAGAGAACGTGTAGAGACTGTACGGGCAGGTCGTAAAGACAAGAGACAGTCCAGACCACAAACCCGAAAGGGGCGGCGAAAGCCGTAGTTGGTAAGCATAATCCGTTGGTGCCGGGTTCGACTCCCGGGGGGCCCACCACATTCAAGTATCAACTTGTATCAAAAACTGCTTAAACCCCTGACTCATAAACGATGACAGGGGTTTTTTGTTGCCGATGTTTGTATGGATGCCGGGTTTGCGACAGCTGCATGACCCAAAATGACGTACATTGAGATGCCGGCTCACCGCCTCAGTGGCCTGCTGCAAAAGGGAATCTCTTTGGTGCTCCAACTCTGCAGGGGGGGGCTGCCAATCCGGTTGGATGAGAATTGGTTGGTCATTCCATCAACTCCTGCCCTGTTTTTAAGGGAAAACCTTCGCAAAAATCGAGAGGTCGGTGTCAGCTGATGAAGGTCATGCAGAGTATCGGTGGCAATTCCGCGCTTACACGCCACCAGCTGCCGCCTTCGTCGGCAGATGTCCACACCGAACCGGTAGTCGAGCCAAATGCCAGCAGGTTGCCGCTGTCACTAACACATAATGCGTGACGGTAAATTACATGGTAGGCATGTTCTGCCGGAAGGCCCGCAGTGATTTTTTCGAAACTCTGCCCTCCGTCCCGTGTACGCAAGACATAAAACTCTCCATCACGTGGAATCCTTACTGCGTCGGATTCCAAGGGGATATACCAAGCCGTGTTGGGATCCTTGGGATGTACCGCAACAGTAAAGCCAAAATCATCACCTGGAATTGACAGCTTTTTCCACTCGCGTGCATTGTTGTTGCTGCGATAAATGCCACTGCGATGCTGGGACCAGAAATATTCGGGCTGGTGACCACATTCCACCAGGCGGTGTGTATCCTGTATCGATTCCTCCTGCTGCCGCTCCAGCGGCATATAGTCGGCACTCATGCCCACGGATGCGCTATGCCACGATGCACAACCATCATCAGTTTGCCAGACACCACCGGCAGAAATTCCAACTGTTACCTGATTGCTATCCTGCGGATGAATACAAATCGAATGTAAACCAGGGAGGGATGTTCCGTGTCCAAACCAGTGTTTGCGTGCAGGTAAATCCCAGAGTGAGCTGATCAAACCCCAACTGAGTCCATCATCATTTGTGATGAAAAGTGCTGCGGGAATCGTGCCCGCCAGAATCACCCCTGGTTCATCTGTGCCGGCAGCTGCCAGTGACCAGATAGTATCGACGTAAGGCTTGCTGCCATCGGCGTTGGGTCCGGCATCCGCAGGAAATGCAGGGCAATTTTCCTCTTGCCAGTGTAGCCCTCCATCCACCGTACGATACAGGCTGGCACCGTTACGGTTGTGGCGCAACGCGGCAAACCAGTGGCCGGAACGTCGGTCATCCAGCACTGCGGTTACCGTTTTCCCTGGAAAATGCTGCTGACACATGCGCCAGCGACGAGAAGAGGCCTCGGGTTCAAACACAAACAAGCCTTTGCGGGTGCCCACCAACAAGCGTTTAGCCACAGTCCGTCCTCCTGTTTTGCCGGCAAAGCTGACGGTTTCTTGCTGAAAACAACCGCGCCAAATACCGGGCAGTATCTTTGAATAACCGGGTATGCAGGTGTGTTGCCGAAAACATGCGGTACAGGCTTGTACCGATTTACTTCAGCATAGCTGCAAGCCAGCCGGAACGCTGCCCGAGGCGGTAGAAAAATGCGTACCTGAGCTGATCAAGGCGGGATGGGAAGGGGGTCGCGAGGAGGTGAGGTCGAAAGTGGCTTGATGCAACGACTTTCGACCATTACGGCAGGGTCAGATTTTTGGCAATGTCACGCCGGTCTGTCCCAGGTATTTGCCGCCTCGATCCTTGTAGGAGGTTTCACAGATTTCGTCCGATTCCAGAAACAAAACCTGTGCCACGCCTTCGTTTGCGTAGATTTTGGCTGGCAGAGGGGTCGTGTTGGAAAACTCCAGTGTGACGTGGCCTTCCCACTCCGGCTCAAACGGGGTGACATTTACGATAATCCCGCAGCGGGCATAGGTCGATTTACCGAGGCATACGGTCAGCACCGAGCGGGGAATGCGGAAATATTCGACGGTGCGCGCCAGCGCAAACGAATTGGGAGGAATAATGCAGTAGTCGCCTTTGAATTCAACAAAAGAATTCGGGTCGAAATTCTTGGGATCGACGATCGTGCTGTTGATGTTGGTAAACACCTTGAATTCATCAGCACAGCGGATGTCATATCCATAGCTGGACGTGCCATATGAGACAATCTTTTGCCCATTCACCTCACGCACCAGATTAGGTGCGAATGGTTCAATCATGCCGTGTTGCTCGGCCATGCGACGAATCCATTTATCGGATTTGATACTCATTTTTTTCTTTCTAGCTAGCTGCCCCGTTGATCAGGCGTCAGGTGTTCTGAATCACGATTTTCGGGAATTTTGCGGAATGATCCTGGGCCTTTTCGCCAACTTTCACCGCTACCTTGCGTGCAATCTGCTTGTAGATTGCGGCAATTTTTCCGTCGGGCTCTGCTGCTACCGTCGGTTTCCCCGAATCGGCGGACAACCTGATACCCATATCCAGCGGCAATTGGCCCAGCAGTGATACGCCATAATCCGAACACATTTTTTCGCCGCCACCGCTACCAAAAATGGGTTCTGCGTGACCGCAGTTAGAACAAATATGAACAGACATGTTTTCCACAATGCCGAGGATAGGAATGCCGACCTTTTCAAACATTTTCAGTCCCTTGCGAGCATCAAGCAGGGCGATATCCTGTGGTGTGGTAACGATTACCGCGCCGGTCACCGGAATTTTCTGCGCCAGCGTCAGCTGAATATCGCCCGTGCCCGGCGGCAGATCGATCAGCAAATAATCGAGATCATCCCAACGCGTGTCATTCAGCAGCTGGGTGAGCGCCTGCGTCACCATCGGCCCGCGCCACACCATTGGCTGCTCAGGGTCAATCATGAAACCAATGGACATTGTCTGCACGCCGTAATTCATCAGCGGCGTCATGCTTTTACCATCGGGGGATTGCGGTTGCTGTCCCTCCAGGCCCATCATCGTCGGCTGCGATGGTCCGTAAATATCCGCATCCAGCAAACCTACCCGTGCGCCTTCCGCTACCAATGCCAGAGCCAGATTGACGGCTGTGGTTGATTTGCCAACGCCGCCCTTGCCCGATGCAACTGCAATGATATTTTTCACACCGGCCAGCAAAGGCACCCCCCGCTGGACTGCATGCGAGACGATATTGCTGCTCAGGTTAATGCTGATTTTGCCGACTCCTTCAAGCACTTGCAGAGCCTGCTGCAGTGTAGTTCGCAGTGGCTCAATAACTGACGCGGCGGGGTAGGGCAGGACGATATCTACAGTGACATCGGCTCCATCAACATGGATTTTCTTGACCGTTTTTTCGCTGACAAAATCACGACCTGTATTTGGGTCTATGGTTTGCCTGAGTACACTCAGTACATTGTTTTCCAGCATGGAGGGCTCACTAGCAGGGCTATCGACGTTAACCGGCTTTTTATTTCCGGAAAACCATTTGTTCAGCAACGACATGAAGCTGCAATCAACTGTAAGGATCGAAGAATGCCGAAGTGTACCGAATTTGTGAATGCCGCTCTATATCTGGGCCAATATTGCCAATAATTTTCTTCACCCGGATCAAGAGCAGGATGGGGGGCTGTCGTTGGTATTTGACCTTGAATGGCAAGAAATGTATCGAGGATTGCGTGCCCGTGGGGCCTGGCAGTGGGTGTTGCTTGGTGTTTGGACAGATGGATACCCTCACGCCAGACATGCTTAAAGGCGTGACGACAGCCCTATGTTCAGGCTATGGTTGTCTTCTTTCAATAAGTGAGGCCGCCCATGTTGAATTTCAGCTACTGCAACCCCACCCGCATCATTTTTGGTCAAGGCCAGATTGCTCAGTTGCGCCAGCAGGTGCCGCAAGCTGCAACAGTATTGATGTTGTACGGTGGTGGCAGCATCAAGCAGAACGGCGTTTACGATCAGGTTAAAGCCGCGCTGGAAGGCAACCGGGTGCTGGAGTTTGGCGGCATCGAGCCAAACCCGAGTTACGAAACCTTGATGGGCGCGGTGGCGTTGGCGCGTGCCGAGGGAGTGGATTATCTGCTGGCGGTGGGCGGGGGATCGGTGATTGACGGCAGCAAGTTTGTGGCGGCAGCAGTACCGTTTGTCGGCGAGCCGTGGGATATCCTCGCCAAACGTGCGCCGATTGAATCGGCGTTGCCCTTGGGTTGTGTGTTGACTTTGCCGGCAACTGGCTCGGAATCCAATAACGGTGCGGTGATCACGCGCAAGGCAACGCAGGACAAGCTGTCGTTTCTCAACGACAAGGTACAGCCGCTGTTCGCGATTCTCGACCCGCAGGTGACGCTCAGCCTGCCGCCGAAGCAAGTGAGCAACGGCGTGGTGGATGCGTTTGTGCACGTGGTTGAGCAATACCTGACCTATCCGGTGAACGCGCCGGTGCAGGATCGCTTTGCCGAAGGCTTATTGTTGACGCTGATCGAGGAGGGGCCGAAGGCGCTGGCCGAGCCGGAGAATATCGAGGTGCGCGGCAATATCATGTGGGCCGCCAATCTGGCGCTGAACGGGCTGATCGGCTGCGGCGTTCCGCAGGATTGGGCTACGCATATGCTCGGCCACGAACTGACGGTGTTGTACGGCATCGACCATGCACGTTCGCTGGCGCTGGTGTTGCCGGCGATGCTGACGCTGCGCAAGCAGGGCAAACGCGACAAACTGCTGCAATACGCGCAGCGGGTGTGGGGTTTGGACCCGGCCGATGGGGGTATTGCAATTGAGACTGCCATTGCCAAGACCAAGGCGTTTTTCCAGCAGATGCAAGTGCCGGTGACCCTAAGTGACTACCAGTTGGGCTGCGAGGCGGTGGATGCGGTGTGTGCACAACTGGAGAAACATCGCATGACCAAGCTAGGTGAAAAACGCGATGTAACGCTGGAGATGTCGCGGCAGGTGTTACAGATGAGTTTATAAACATCAACGGGGCTTGCGCCCCGTTATTTAGTCCATCATCTGTCCTACTTGCAGCTTATGAAACCAGTCGATGAAACGATGGACATCGGCGCCCTGATAAATTGCACCGTGCTGCGGGCACAACATGTCGATGTCCAGCCGGGATACACGTTCGCACCACTGGTTCTTCGCCTCGTTGGAGCCCATCCAGCGTCTATGAAAGCCTTCGGCAAAGCGGATGTGGCTGTCGAAATCCTTCACAAACAGATAGTCCTCACCTTGTGGCAGTAGCGCAGCGCCAACATCTCCGGAGAAGAGGGTTTTTGCTTTCGGATCGTACAGGTTGTGATTGCCTGACGAATGCAGGTAATGCGCAGGTACGGCCTGCAGCTTGATCGTACCCAGCTCCAGATCCATGCCCTTGTCGGGAATTTTCAGGAATGTTTGATCGTCGCCGCCGAAGTGTGGCACGAAGCCGCTCCATAGCCACGGCAGATAGCACTTCACATCCGGATTGAAATTCAGCCACAGGCTGAGCGAGGAAATGATGTCCGGATCCTGGTGCGAGGCAAACAGGGTGTTGATACGGCGTGGATCGAAATGTGCGCTGATGGCGGAAAACACCGCTGGAAACACTTCCATGCCGCCCGGATCACACAGCAGATAATGCTCACCGCTGGCGATCAGGTATTCGTTGGTATCAATGATATAGCCCGGTTTGTCCGGGTCGCGGGCAATCGCTGCCCACTGGTGATCGCCGTCTTTATAGATGATTTGCAGCTTTTTCATTACGGCTGTCCCTGGCCAGTTGTCGGATTTTATAAAGATAGTCGATTACCACGCCGACCTTTTCGGCAAACTGGTCGGCAACTTCCATGAAGGCAGCGGCAGCATGGCGGCTATAGGCCGCTTCGATTTTTGCCTGAACCGAGAGGAATACGCCCATTTCACAGTTTTTCAGCGCATCGTCTACCGCCGTTTCCAGTTTACGTGTTTCTCGCGAAAACACCGCCCACACCTGATTTAATGCTTCTGCGCCGCGCGCAACCGCTTGTTGGTCAATTGCCAGGCCACGTTTCTGCATTTCTGCTGCGGCCTTTTGCATCAGCTGGTGCAGCTTCTGCATTTTCTGCAGGCTGGCGGCGTGGCGCATCACGAGTGCAACATCAATGCGTAACCGTTCCATGATCTGATTCAGATCGCCGCTGAAGACGCGCACCTCGTTGCTGACCACCGAGAAACCTGATTGGGTGTTGTTGCGCTTGGACATGACGATTGCGTTCAAGGCGGTCAGATTGATCATGAACGACATGGCAATCACCGCCTTGATTTCTTCATTGATGTGCGCCATGGCGCGCAGATCTGTTTCCATTGCTTGGCCCCGTTGCACTGCGTGCTTCACTATAGGTGGCGCATGCCTGATTTACCACGCCGGGCTGAAGGTCAATAAGCGAATGGCTGCGTGTTAAACTTGATCCCTTTTGCTGCGGTTTTTCATGGCTGATCTGGATTCTGCATTTTCTGATGATGGCTTGCTGGCCAAAGCCATCGCCGGCTATCGCGCACGGCCACAGCAGATCGCCATGGCCGAGGCGGTGGCTAATGCCATCGAGGCGCGTCACAAGCTGGTTGTGGAGGCTGGCACCGGCACCGGCAAAACCTACGCCTATCTGGTACCGGCGCTGCTCTCTGGCGGCAAGGTGATTGTCTCTACTGGCACTAAAACCCTGCAGGATCAGCTGTTCAACCGCGATCTGCCAACCGTGCGGGCAGCGCTCAAAGTTCCTGTGACCGTGGCATTGCTCAAAGGTCGAGCCAATTATGTCTGCCACTACCATCTGGAGCGTGCGCAGCAGGAAGGACGTTTTCTGTCGCGGGATGACACACGGCACATGCAGAAAATCGTCAGCTTCGCGCGCATTTCCAAAAGTGGCGACAAAAGCACCTGTGCCGGCGTGCCGGAGCAGTCGCCAGTGTGGAACCAGGTGACATCGACGCGCGACAACTGCCTGGGCAGCGATTGCCCCTATACCAAGGAATGTTTTGTCGCCCAGGCGCGCAAAGAAGCACTGGCGGCGGACTTGGTGGTGGTGAATCACCACCTGTTTTTTGCCGATGTGCTGCTGCGTGATGAAGGTGCGGGAGAGCTGCTACCCGCCTGCAATACAGTGATTTTTGACGAGGCGCACCAGTTGCCGGAGGTGGCGACCAATTTCCTCGGCGAACATCTGGGGAGTGGCCAGCTGCTGGAGCTGGCGCGTGACAGCCGTGCGGAGGGCATCAGTGGCGCCAAGGACTTTGGCGCCTTGCCTGAAGGCTCTGCCAAGCTGGAAAAGGCGGTGAAAGATCTGCGGCTGGTATTCGAACAGGACAGCGTGCGCCTGCCGGCACATCAGCTCGATGGATTGGCGAGATTTGCCCCTGCGCTGGCGGAGCTGCAGGAAAAACTCGAACAACTGGAATCGTTGCTGGAAAGTCAGGCAGAGCGCAGTGAGGGGCTGGCACGTTGTTATCAGCGCTGCCAGGCAATTGGCGAACAGTTGCGCCGTTGGCAGCAGCCTGCCGACGATGACTGGGTGCGCTGGATTGAAGTTTTCAGCCACGGTTTGCAATTAAATCGCACGCCGCTGGCGATTGATGCGCTGTTTCGCAAGCAGGTGGAGGGTAACGCCAAAGCCTGGATATTTACTTCTGCAACCTTGGCAGTGGATGGCAATTTCCGCCATTTTTGTGCGGAATTGGGGCTGGACGACGCCGACACCGGTTGCTGGGACAGTCCGTTTGACTACAAGAGTCAGGCCTTGTTGTACGTACCGCGTAGCATGCCGGAAGCAAACAGTCCGCAGTTTACCGCTGCAGTAGTGGAACAGGCCTGGCCGGCTTTGCTGGCGAGCCAGGGCCGGGCGTTCTTGTTGTTCACCAGCTTGCGGGCAATGCGGGAGGCCTATGAGCTGGTCAAGAAGAAAATTGACGAACAGCAGCTGGATTACCCTTTGCTGTTGCAGGGTGAGGGCTCGCGTACCGAGCTGCTGGAAAAATTCCGCAAATCACCCAACGCTGTATTGGTCGCCAGTCAGACTTTCTGGGAGGGCATCGATGTGCGCGGCGATGCCTTGCAACTGGTGGTGATCGACAAGCTGCCGTTTGCGCCGCCGGATGACCCGGTGCTGGCAGCGCGCGTGGATCAGATGAACAAGGCTGGACGTAATCCGTTTATGGAGTTCCAGTTGCCGCGTGCGGCCATTACCCTGAAGCAGGGCGCAGGGCGGCTGATTCGTGACGAGACCGACCGTGGTGTGTTGATGATTTGTGATACGCGGCTGGTGGATAAACCCTATGGCAAAAAAATCTGGAAAAGCCTGCCGCCAATGCTGAAAACCCGCGATGCCGATGTGATTCAGCGTTTCTTTGCGCAACTGCGACAGGTTGCTGGTAATGCCGGCCTTGAGGTTGCTGGCGATAGCCCCAATCTGAACCATAGCGAGTGAAGCCACGGAAATGACTTTTCCGATGTTATACTTACCGGTTGCTTTAACCCGGTTTTGTTTTGCCGTAGGAGAATACCCATGCCCATTTATGAATATCGCTGCACCAGCTGTGGTCATCAGAAAGAAGTGTTGCGCAAGATCAGCGATGAGCCGTTGACCGAGTGCCCGCAATGCAAACAGCCGACTTTTGCCAAGGCCCTGAGCGCCGCGGGTTTCCAGCTCAAGGGTTCAGGCTGGTATGCCACCGATTTCAAGGG
>JACCDN010652314.1_pt1 | contig 25383 bp, 27 predicted proteins | sample 7441691 | NCBI WGS metagenome assembly JACCDN01 (sample SAMN15323439, study PRJNA562643) | freshwater metagenome | isolation source: river surface water | place: USA:Blue River Watershed | collected 2017-08-16 | reverse complement strand
ATATGTGCAAAATTTACTTAATAGTAGACCTAGAAAATCTCTAAATTATTTAACCCCTGATGAGGTTATAAATAAGTATTTAACTAACTCTTATAAAAAAATGTTGCAACTTACTTGACAATGGGCGTATGAATTTCAGTAAAATCTGGATAAAAATAGTTAATTTATGGTAAAATACGCGACTATTTGTTTTCAAATTAGAAATTTTAAAGGAATAAATTTAATGGTAGTTATCCGTTTAGCGCTTGGTGGAAATCGCGATCGTAAATTTTATTTTATCGTAGTAGCTGATTCCCGCGCACGTCGTGATGGACGCTTTATTGAAGAATTAGGATTTTATAATCCAGCTGGCAAATCAGTTGAAAGTTTTAGGATTAATGTGGAACGTTTGAACCATTGGGTTAATGTAGGTGCTCAAATTTCCCCTACAGTAAAAAAACTTATTAAACAAAACTCTAAAAAAACTGAAGTAGCTTAATGGTTATAATGGGCAAGATTGTTGCTCCTTTCGGGATACAAGGCTGGGTAAAAATTAAAAGTGATACAGCTACGCCTGAATCATTAAGCACATATAAAGAACTTTATTTATTAATTAAAGATGTTTGGGTTATAAAAAAAATAGAACATTTCTTTGCAAAAGCAAATATTTTTCATGCAAAGTTAGATAACATTAATAATAGAAATGAAGCCTTTGCTTTAAAAGGAACTTTAGTTGGAGTCCCAAGAGAAAACCTTCCTCAATTAACTCATGATGAATATTATTGGGTTGATTTAATAGGTTTAGATGTAATAAATAAAGATAAGCTTTTATTAGGTAAGGTTGAAAGTTTAATAGAAACTGGAGCACATGCTGTTTTGGTTATAAAAGACGGCATACAAAAGCGATTAATTCCTTTTGTAGCACAATATATACTTAATGTAAATTTAATTGACAAACAAATTATTGTTGATTGGGAACCTGATTATGATAACTAAGAAGGAATTTTATTGATATTTAGTATTGTTTCCATATTCCCAGAAATGTTTAATAGTTTAAGCCAATTTGGTATTACTAAAAGAGCATTTAATAACAAAATTTGTGAGTTATTTTTAGTTAACCCTAGAGATTTTACTACAGACCCATACCATAGGATTGATGATAAACCTTATGGTGGCGGTTCGGGTATGATAATGAAAGCTAAACCTCTAGAGTTAGCAATAAATAAGGCAATACAACAACAAGAAGTTCTTGGTGTTAAAAAAAGCCTAAAAATATTCCTGTCCCCTCAAGGCAAACCTGTTAATCAGGATATTATTAATAATTTGAGTGAACAAAAAGGAATAGTATTTGTTTGTGGTCGATATGAAGGTGTTGACGAGCGTTTTATTGAACAAAATATTGATATGGAGATATCTGTTGGAGATATTGTAGTCTCTGGTGGCGAACTTCCTGCAATGTTAATTATTGATGCAATAATGCGCCAGCTTCCAGGTGTTCTTAATGATGAAGAATCTGCACTTACAGATTCTTTTATGAATGGACTACTTGATTACCCTCATTATACTACTCCTCGTGATTATAATGGGAGTGGCATACCAGATGTATTGTTATCTGGCAACCACAAACAAATAAATAAATGGCGCTTACAGCAATCACTTTGGCGAACCTATAAACGGCGTCCAGAATTATTGCAAAAGCGAACTTTAACTAAAATAGAATCTGGTCTACTTGAAGAAATGATTAATAAATCAAAAAAAATTATTAATAAGTAAAGTAGGAACAAGATAAGGAAATTATTATGAATATTATTCAAATTTTAGAACAAGAAGAAATTGCACGCTTGAATAAGCAGATACCTAACTTTGCACCCGGTGATACAGTTATTGTACAGGTAAAAGTAAAAGAAGGAACTAGAGAGAGACTTCAAGCTTATGAGGGAGTAGTTATTGCTAAAAGAAATCGTGGTTTAAATTCTTCTTTTATAGTAAGAAAAATTGCTGCCGGTGTTGGTGTTGAAAGAACATTTCAAACATATTCACCTATAGTAGCTAGTATAGAAGTAAAACGTATGGGTGATGTTCGCCGTGCTAAACTATATTATTTACGTGATCGTTCTGGTAAATCAGCTAGAATTAAAGAAAAGCTTGCAATCAATAATAAAAATTTAACTCAATAAAATAATAAAAAAGGAACTAATTAGTTCCTTTTTTATTATTAGTAAATTATTTATTGCAATCATCATGCCTATGATGAACTGCACAATAATCATCATCACTTTCCTTACTCATTGGATCATGGTGATGTTTTTTGTTACAATCATCATTTTTATGATGAATATCACAATAACTTTGGTCTGAATCATGATGTTTATGGTCATGGTGATTATTAAAATTACCCATTTTAACTATCCTTTATAAAATTTTTTATTTTCTAATTAAAATATTAATTTTATGAATTACTTTAGTATATTATACGAAAGTAGTAAGAGTATTTTAAATAACCAATACTAAGTGCATTATATCATAATTAAAGAATTATTTTTCTTTTTTTAATCATTTAATAATTTTAACTGAGATTGTTATCTTTAAAGTAGCGGCTTAAATAAATATTTAATTTATCCTTAAGTTATATTTGCATTTTAGGTACGTTTTATGGTTAAATAATGCCTTTAGAATAATAAATTTTATATTATAGATGAATACTATCATGGCAAAACGTTGTAAAGTTACCGATAAAAAAGCTATGACGGGTAATAATGTGTCTCATGCTAATAATAAAACAAAGCGTCGTTTTTTGCCTAACTTGCATTGGCGTAGGTTTTGGTTAGAAACTGAGAATCGTTGGATCCGGATAAGAATAACAAATGCAGCTTTACGTACAATAGATAAACTAGGTATTGATGTAGTATTATCTAAACTACGTGCAAGTGGCAAAACTATCTAAGGAAGATTAGTTATGCGTGAAAATATTAAATTAGAAGCAACAGATAATTCTGGTCATTTTTATACAACAACAAAAAATAAGCGTACAACTACCGAAAAATTAGAATTAAAAAAATTTAATCCTAAAACCCGTAAGCATGTTATGTATAAAGAAACAAAGCTAAAATAAATTAAAATTCTTTAAATAAAAAACCCTTACTTTTGTAAGGGTTTTTTATATTAAAATGCGTTTTATTATCTAATTTTTAATTGCAATATAAATATCAATTTCAGCATTATTAGGATTATGTGATTTCTCATCATAAACTTCAAAATCTTGAGTATAAGCTCTGTTTATATTGGTATTCCAAATTTCATTCCATTTATTTGCAACAATATTAGCAGACATGTCTCCTGTAGCAACAAATTTTTGATAAGTTCCTTTATTAAATTTCATTCCACGCATACCAATTGGTATTTCTTCTAAATGATAAACTTTACACCCAATCAAAGTAGTATAAGGCTGAGTATAATCACCTGCATACTCGGTATATATCGAATAGATGGTATTATTAATTTTATTAGGAATTTTATCAATAATCTGCTCATTAATAAACCTTTGCCATAAGCTACCAATATCACTTACACCTTGCTCATTGTTATTGGTGGTTCTAACCTCTATTCCAATTATGTTAAATTCTTCTAGAAGTAAATTTTTCACTTTTTGTTTCCTTTCAATTAAATGATGTTAGTTCTCATAATAAATATATTTAATCAAGAACATCAGTCACAATTTCTAAACAAATTGATTTTCTATCATCTTACGATTATTATAAAACCTAGTTTGGAATTCAAGAAAGCTATTTGAAGCAATTGCTTCACGAATTTCGCTCATTAAAGATAAGTAATAATGAATATTATGGATTGTATTTAATCTTGCACCTAGTATTTCACCTATTTTAAATAAGTGATGTAAATAAGCACGAGAAAAGTTTTGGCAAGTGTAGCAAGAACACGTTTTATCTAGCGGTAATTCATCATTTTTAAATCTTGCATTCTTTATTTTAATATCACCAAAGCGAGTAAATAACCAGCCATTCCTTGCATTCCGCGTAGGCATTACACAATCAAACATATCTATTCCGTTTTGAACGCCATATATTATATCTTCCGGAGTTCCTACCCCCATTAAGTAATGTGGTTTCTCTCTAGGTAATATATCACTTAAAAAATCAAGCATTTTATACATTTCTTCTTTAGGTTCGCCCACTGATAAACCACCAATCGCTACTCCATCAAAACCAATCTGCATTAATTCATCCAAAGATTTTTGCCGTAAATCATTAAAAACTCCACCTTGAACAATTGCAAAAAGGGCATTTTTATTACCGCATTTAACAAATTCTGCTTTTGACCTTTGGGCCCATTTAAGACTTAATTCCATAGATTCTTGTGTTACTGAATAGGTAGCCGGATATGGGGTACATTCATCAAAAATCATTACAATATCAGAATTAATAGCAGTTTGAATTTGCATTGATTTTTCAGGAGATAAAAATAGCTTTGCACCATCAATAGGGCTTTGAAAATGAACTCCTTCATCTACAATTTTTCTTAAATGCCCTAAACTAAATACTTGAAAACCACCAGAATCGGTAAGAATTGGTCTATTCCAACCAATAAACTTATGTAATCCTTGAAACTTTTCAAAAATATCTAAGCCAGGACGTAACCATAAATGAAAAGTATTACCTAAAATAATTTGAGCATTATTTTCCAGTAAATCTTTTGGCGACAAGGATTTTACTGCACCATAAGTACCAACTGGCATAAATATGGGAGTTTCTACAATTCCATGATTTAAGTGTAATCTACCAAGACGAGCTTTGCCAACTGTATTTAAAAGTTCAAATTTCATTATTAAACAAACTTACCGCAACAATGTTTATATTTTTTTCCACTACCACAAGGACATGAAGCATTACGACTAACTTTTTTCTCATCAGTTAAACCTTCTAATATTGATGGTGCTAATGAGTGAACCATTTGCTGTTTTTCAACATTATCTCCTGCAAGTTCATCTTTTGCTATATCATCAATATCGCGAATTTGTACAGTTAATAATACTTTGACCGCATCTTTTTTAATCCCATCTAACATTTGTGAAAATAAATTAAACGATTCATGCTTATATTCCTGCTTAGGGTCTTTCTGTGCGTAGCCTCGCAAATGAATCCCCTGACGTAATTGTTCTAATTGAGTTAAATGTTCACGCCAATAATGATCAATATGTTGAATTAATACTCCTAGTTCAAATCTAGAAATTTCATCAGTTGCATTATTTTCAGTAGTAATCTTTTTCGCAAAATCAGCCATTTTATTTTTATATGTATTTACTGCTAAATTAATTAATTCATCCTTCATATCTTCTTGTGCAATATTTGGATTTTGTTTTAATTTATCTTTTATATCATAATCTAGATGCAATTCGCTTTTTAATAATTTATGCAAACCTTCTATATCCCACATATCCTCCATTGATTTTTCCGGTATATACAAATCAAATAATTGAGAAATTACTGATTTAATCATATTTTCTGTTGTCTCAGATAAATCATTGCCCTGTAGTATTTTATCACGCTGTTGATAAATTACATGCCTTTGATCATTAGCTACATTATCGTAATCCAATAATTGCTTACGTATATCAAAATTATATCCTTCGACTTTTCTTTGCGCAGATTCTATTGACCTTGATAACCATTTATGCTCAATTGATTCCCCAGATTTCATTCCTAGTTTCTGCATCATTCCCCGCATTCTTTCTCCACCAAAAATGCGTAATAATGGATCATCTAAAGATAAATAAAACCTGCTAGCTCCTGGGTCTCCTTGCCTTCCTGACCTACCTCGTAATTGATTATCAATACGTCTTGATTCATGACGCTCTGTACCTACTATAAATAATCCACCAGCTTTTAGTACTTGCTGATTATGAACTCTCCATTTAGACATTGTCTCAGTAATTTGTAATTCTTTTTGATTTTCATTTAATATCTCATTATTTTCAATCTTAGCTATTGCTGGTTTAGGGCTTCCTCCTAAAATAATATCGGTTCCCCTTCCTGCCATATTTGTTGCAACAGTGATAGCGCCAACACTACCTGCTTGCGCAATAATATCTGCTTCTCGTGCATGCTGTTTTGCATTTAATACTTCATGTTTTAATTTTTCTTTTGTTAATAAAGATGCCATAATCTCAGAATTTTCAACTGATGTAGTCCCAACTAATACAGGCTGCCCCTTAGCATGACATTGCTTAATCTCTTCAATAATCGCTCTATATTTATCTTCCAAATTCATATAAATTTTATCGTTATAGTCCGCTCGAACCATTGGCTTATTTGTTGGAATAACAACTGTTTCTAAACCATAAATTTGCTGAAATTCATAAGCCTCAGTATCAGCTGTTCCTGTCATTCCTGAGAGTTTTTTATACATACGGAAATAATTTTGAAAAGTGATAGAAGCCATGGTTTGATTTTCTTTCTGAATTTCAACCATTTCTTTAGCTTCTACTGCTTGGTGTAAACCATCAGACCAACGTCGCCCACTCATAAGCCGCCCAGTAAATTCATCAACAATAATAACTTCTTTATTTTGAACAACATAATGTTGGTCTTTGTGGTAGACATAGTGTGCTTTTAATGCAGATAATAAATGATGCATTAAACTAATATTGTGAACATGATATAAACTATCTCCCGCCTTTAACAACCCCATTTCTACTAAAATATTTTCTACTTTTTCATGACCTTTTTCTGATAAAACAACGTTATGACTTTTTTCATCTACCCAAAAATCACCAATTTCACTTTTCTCTTCTATTTGAGGATTTAATAATTTAGGCACTTTATTTAATTTTATATATAATTCATCAGTTCCTTCAGCAGGTCCTGAAATAATTAATGGAGTTCTAGCTTCATCAATTAAAATAGAATCAACCTCATCTACTATAGCAAAATCCATCTGTCTTTGAACTTTGTCTTTTAAATCAAATACCATATTATCACGAAGATAATCAAAACCAAATTCATTATTAGTTCCATATGTAACATCACACATATATGCCGCTTGTTTCTCATGATGTGACATATCTGGCAGGTTAATACCAACAGTTAATCCTAGAAAATTATATAGTTTACCTAACTCTGTCGCATCACGTCTTGCTAAATAATCATTTACAGTTACAACATGAACCCCCTTACCACCTAATGCATTTAAATATACTGCAAGAGTAGCAACTAAAGTTTTTCCTTCTCCTGTTCGCATTTCTGCAATTTTTCCATCATTTAACACCATTGCGCCAATTAACTGTACATCAAAATGACGCATATTTAAAACACGCCTACTCGCTTCTCGGCATACTGCAAATACTTCAGGTAAAATATCAGCAGTTGTTTCTCTATTATTCAATCGGTCTTTAAATTCCTGAGTTTTATTCCGCAACTCATTATCAGATAACTTAGAGATTTTAACTTCTAGATTATTAATTTCAACTACAGTTTTACCATATTGCTTTAATAATCTATCATTTCTAGTACCAAATATCTTATATAATACTTTTTTTATCATATCTACTTTCTTATTTAATTCTCATTATCAAAAAAATTAACAATATCTCTAGCTACTGCAACCGGATTAGAATGAATTAAAAAATGCCCACCTTTAGAATAAGCAATTAATTTACTATTAGGAAAATGCATAAACATAAATTCTAACGATTCTTCAGAAACAACTAAATCATTTCGTGCTCTCATTAATAATAATGGATTATTAATTTTTTCTAAATCTTCAATACTCATTCCCGACCAAAAGGGAATTATTGAATCTTGCAAAATTTTTGCTTCTTTAGTAAATCTATAATGATAATTATCCATTTTTAATGCATTAGATGTTATATAGTTCTTAGTTTTAGTATATTCTTTTTCAGAAAAGAAAAATACATATAAACGTTCTTTAAATTCTTCTATTGAATAATCATTACTAGTAATTAAAAAGCGCAAAAACTCTAAATTAACATACTTCATTTGCGGAACTGATGCTAATAAAATTACTTTATTTATATTTTTACTATAATTTTTTACTAGTTCTTGAGTAATAACGCCCCCCATTGACCAACCTAGTATACTAGGTTTTTTAAGAGACATTGCCTCAATAAAATCTATGACATCTTCTGCTAAACCTGAAATACTTTCTGGGTTAGTCGAATTCGAAAAACCAATTTTACGATTATCAATTAAGTATAAAGTAAAATATTTTGATAATTCTAAAATAAAACTTTCATTCCAATGAAATAAAGTTCCTGAATATCCTACAATTAAAATTAATGGTTCGCCCCTGCCTAATGTAATATATCCCATCTGTCCAGATTTAGTAATTATTTTTAAATAATTCAATATACACATTAGGTTATTTCCTAAAACCACCTTTTAAAATCTATTTATTTTCAGCAAAAACTTTTAAATAACTTTCCATTGATTTTTCTTTAGTCATACCTTTAATAGCATTCCAAGCTTGCCATTTTGCACGCTCGACAATATTTACTACTGATGGACATTCACCTATAACATCTCCTTCAGTTGCCTGCTTATAAAAAGCATATAGCTTTAATTTCTGAGCATTTGATGGAGAAAAATCAATAGTTGCATTACGAACTTTTTCCAACATTTCTTCGAAACGTTGTTGCAAATCAGACATAATATTCACCTCAAAAAAATTATTCATTTTCATTTTGTGGGGTAGATGTGTTATTTTTAATAGCACCTTTTAATATATTACTTGTACGAAAAGAAACTACGCGCCTAGCATCAATCAAATGAGTTTCCTTAGTTTTTGGATTTCTTCCTACTCGTGAACTTTTATCTCTTAAAATAAAATTTCCAAATCCCGTAATTTTTACTGGATCACCACTTTCTAAACTTTTAATAATAATTTCAAAAAAATCTTCAACAAATTTATAGGCATCTGCCCTTTTCAAATCGGAATTATCCATAACAATTTGAGCCAGCTCATTTTTAGTTATAGTCATATTATACCTTTTATAAATTATTCCTTACGAAGAACTGCATTGAACTTTTCTTCGACAAGTTTAGTTATTATTTGTAAATCTTTATTAATCTGTTCCTCAATGAGAGTCTTATCTGATTGAAATATAAAATTTATTGTAAAACTTTTATAATTTAATTCTAAATTAGCTCCTTGATAAACATCTACTATTTGTGAGTCAATAAGATATTTTATATCTGCATAATTAATAGCATTAATTATTAAACCCAAAGCTACATTATCTTTTACTACAAAAGATAAGTCTCTATACACTTTAGGAAATTTGCTAATAGGGCGAATTTTAACACAACTAATAAAATTCATAAGATAATTGACATCTAATTCAAATAAATAAGGCATTGTTACTAACCCTATTTTGTAACCAACTTGTGGGTGTAATTGCCCTAAAACCCCTATTTCTTCGTTATTCCAGTATATTTTACAAGTACGACCACTATGAAAACATAAATAGTTTGTAACCGGTTCAAATTTAATCTGACTTTGACCTTTTAACAATAATTCTACATCATGCTTAATATCAAAAAAATCCACTTCACGTGCTTTATTAGCCCAACCTTTCTCAAAAAAATCTCCATAAATTAATCCGGCAATTTTAATCGGTTGTGTTTCCTTAGTTTCCCCATGAAATACCCTAGCTACTTCAAATAAACGTATAGAAGTATGCCCTCTATTTACATTATAAATTAAAGCTTTTAATAAATCAGTCATGAGATTCATACGCATTATTGATAATCCAGCTATAGGATTTTGTAATTTAATGGGTAAATTAGGGGTATTTTCATTATACTCTCCTAATATTTTTGCATAACTTTCCTCATGAAAAGCATAGCCTATTATCTCATTATAACCTTCTGCTACTAGTATATTTTTTAAACTATTTATCTTTAGCTGTAATCTATCAATATTTTTAATATTATAAGCTGCTATAGGCATCTTTGGTTTTATATTATCATAACCATATACTCTTGCTATTTCTTCAATAATATCCTCTTTAATTTTAATATCAAATCTAAAACTAGGAACCTCTAAATTAATTATATTATCAGAATTATCTAAAATTTTAAAACCTAATTTAACTAAAATTTTCTTGATAATTTCTAAATTTATATCTTCACCAATTACCTTATTTATTAATTTATGCTCTAAAGAAATATGTTTTACTTTAGGCATATATTCTGAAGTAACTTGAGCTATTTCTCCAATTTTACCTCCACAAATTTCTTTAATTAATTTAGCTGCATAATTAATTGCTAAATATTGCAATTTATAATCAACACCCCTCTCATATCTATAGGCTGAATCTGAATTAACCCCATAAGTTTTACTAACTCCAGTAATAATATCTGGAATAAAAAATGCACTTTCTAAAACTATATCGTTGGTTAATTCAACTACACTGGAATCAATCCCACCCATAACACCAGCAATAGCAATTGGCTCATCTTTAGAATTAGCAATTATTAATGTATGAGATAATAAATTAACTTCTTTTCCATCTAATAATTTAATTTTTTCATGATCATTAGCAAGTCTTATTCTTATAGTTTTTCCTACCTTGTTTAAATCAAAAGCATGTAAGGGTTGCCCTAATTCCAACATTACATAATTAGTAATATCTACAACAGCTGATATTGGCCTAATTCCAGATTTACTCAACCTATCTAATATATATTGTGGTGTTTGAACTTGATTATTTAACTCTTTTATTACTAAACTAGCATAATTAGGGCATAATTCTTTAGCAATTAAATCAATTTTAATTTTATCGGGAATTTGACTAACAGCTTTATAAGTATCGTCCAATTCTTTTTTAATCACTACATCTGATGCTAAGGCCGTAATTTCACGTAATAACCCATGAACTGATAAACAATCTCCTCTATTAGGAGTAATTTTAAACTCAACCACCCTATCTTCACCCATGGAAATTATACTTTCTACTTCAATTCCCGCCATGGTAAGTTTTTCCAATATCACTTCCCAATTCGGTATTTGTTCAACACAGCTTTTTAACCAATTTAATGATAATTTCATCTAATTTAACCTCAAAATTTAAATCATAAACTTTTTTCTTTTAATTGCATTAAAAAAATATACATATGTCATAATAGTGGCAATTAAAATTTTAAATTAACTTAATATATTCCTATAAAAGACTCTGAAGTTGAAAATATTTATTATTTTTTATCAACCACTTCATTACTTTTTGCTTGTAGTATTGGCTTTAATAATACTCCTAGTATTAATATTGCTACTGATAACAATTCTAACAATATAAATAAATCTCAAGGTGGTAGTGGCACTAATTCACAACTATACTTAAATTTAAATGGTGCTAAATCTTAAACCATTTCTATAACAGATAATTAATTCTTAACTTTCACTTCTAAATTGTTGTAAAAAATCTAAATCATTATCAAACATCAACCGCAAATCTTCTATTCCATAATGCAACATAGTGAATCTATCAACTCCTATGCCAAAAGCAAAACCACTATATTTTTCGGGATCAATATTCATATTAACTAATACATTTGGATGAACCATACCGCAGCCGCCAACTTCAAGCCATTTACCACTGGAAGATAATACATCTACTTCCGCTGATGGTTCAGTAAAGGGAAAAAAAGAGGCTCTAAATCTAGTTTTTAAGTTATCGTTAACAAAAAACTGCTGTAAAAACTGAGTTATAACTCCCTTTAAATTAGCAAAACTAATATTTTCATCAATCCATAAACCTTCTAACTGATGAAACATTGGCACATGGGTTGCATCCATATCTACCCTATATACTCTACCTGGTGCAATTATTTTAATAGGCGGTTTATTAGCTTGCGCATAACGAATTTGTACAGGAGATGTGTGCGTTCTTAAAACATGACAGCCTTCAGTATAAAAAGTATCCTGCATAGCTCGTGCCGGATGGTTTTCTGGGATATTTAATGCCTGAAAATTATAATAATCAGTTTCAATTTCTGGGCCGTCAGCAATATCAAAACCTAATTGCTTAAAAATGTCGAACATTCGATTAAAAGACAATGAAACAGGATGTAAGCTTCCACTACTATTGCCACGCCCCTTTAACGTTACATCTATCGACTCAAGGGCTAGTTTTTTTGTTAACTCTTGATTTAAAATATATTCTTTTTGTTGCTGCAATAACTCTTCAAACTTATTCTTTACTCTATTTATCTTAGCGCCTAACTCTTTTCTTTCCTCAATCGGTAATTCTCTTAATTGCTGCATAAATGCAGTTATTAACCCAGATTTGCCTATATATTTAGATTTTAACTGATCTAAATCATACATTTTATTAATTTGTTTTAATTCATTAATACTTTCATTTAGTATTTTTTCCAAATCATTCATGATTCACCATTCAATAAAAAACAAAAAGGGGTCAGAAAAACTCTAACCCCCATTATTATAAAACAAATTTAAACTAATTTGATTATATATGACTTTTTGCAATTTCTACAAATTTAGCAAATGCTGTCATATCAGTTATTGCTAAACTTGATAAAACCTTACGATCAACCGTAACATTAGCTTTTGTTAAACCATTAATAAAATTGCTATAAGTTAATCCTAATTCACGGCATGCTGCATTTATACGTACAATCCAAAGATTTCTAAATTGACGTTTTCTTTGACGACGATCTCTGTAGGCATATTGCCCAGCTTTCATTACCGCTTCTTTAGCAATACGATAAACATTACCACGACGACCACGGTAACCTTTTGCTAATGCCAATATTTTTTTATGTCTTGCTTTAGCTGTAACACCACGTTTTACTCTTGTCATTTTTTACTCCTTAAGCGTATGGCATCATAGATTTAATACTAGCAACATCACTTGCATGGACCATTACTGTTCCTCGCAAATTCCTCTTATTTTTTGTTGTTTTCTTTGTTAGAATATGACGCTTAAACGCTTGCGAGCGCTTTATTCCACCATTACTCAAAACCTTGAAGCGCTTCTTAGCACTTGATTTTGTTTTCATTTTAGGCATTTCTACCACCTTACATAATTTTTTCTCACTAGATAGCCGGTGATTTGCTTATTAAAACAAATACTTATGGAACCGCAACTACCACCAATCAATAGTTTTTTAAACTTTTGAGCCAAATATTATATCACAAAACTAAATTTTTGTTAAGCATCATTTTTAAATTTTTGCTCTAAGAGATTTACATATATTATTTTTCAAACGTTCAATTATTTCTTCAGCATCATGGCGATGTTCTAAAATATATAATTTCTTAACATTTTCTCCAGATAATTCAGATGATAATTTAAGTATTGATTCCTCTTCATGAAATAAAGATTTATAAGCCTCCTCAAAATTATCATAAAGTATATTATTTTTTAAGATAAATTGTACCTCAGAAGGATGGTATAAATTTTTGTAAACCTTATCTGCAGAGCCTTCAGACTTATAATAATGATTGGGTTATCATCAATATGTTTTTAATTAATTTTAAAATAAAAATATGCCTTATAGCTAAATTACTAAAATTAAACAAATTAATTAATTAGTTTACTATTTATGTTAAAATGTCTCATATATTTTATGTATTGCGAGGCCAAAATGCATAAATTAATTTTATTATTTACTACCTTAGCAATCTTTTGTGGATGTACGAAATCCAATAAATTTTATAGCGGATATATTGATGCGGATTTGACATATTTATCTAGCGATTTTAGCGGTCAACTTCTTAGTTTACAAGTTGCTCGCGGTGAATATGTAAATAAACAAAAATTATTATTTAAATTAGAACAACTCAATGAAACAAGGAATATTAATAGTGGCTTACAAAATCAAATTGATTTAACCGCTGAACGTGACCAATTATTAAGTAAATTAAATTATGCAAAAATTAATTATAATAGGCAAAATAAATTAAATAAAACCGGTGCTGGAAGTCAAGATGCTTTTGATCAAGCAAAACAAAATCTTGATGTTTTACTATATCAAATTAACTCAATAAATGCACAAATTAAAAATAATGAAATCCTAACTGCACAAAAAATCTGGCAGAAAGAGCGTAAACAAAATGTTGCTCCAGAATCTGGTATTGTCTATGATACATATTTTACCATTGGTGAGTATGTTCAAGGCGGACAACCAATACTATCTTTAATAACCAAAAAAAATATAAAAGCAATTTTTTTTGTCTCTGAATCAGATTTAGGCAAAATTAAATTGAATCAAAATGTAACAATCTTTACAGATGGTAATAGCTCTCATTATCAGGGCATTATTAGTTATATATCTAATCAAGCAGAATATACTCCACCCATTATTTATTCAAGAGAGGAACGACAAAAATTAGTATTTAAAATTGAGATGCGTATAGTTAATGCTGATTTGAACCAAATTCATTTAGGTCAACCAGTTACAGTAGAAATAAAATGACTGAATTAGCTATTGACATAAAAGGCCTAACAAAGAATTTTGGTAATGTAAAAGCTGTAGATAATTTAACTCTACAAGTTCCTCGTGGCTCAATTTGTGGCTTTCTTGGTTCTAATGGTAGTGGCAAAACAACTACTATTAGAATGTTGTGTGGTTTATTAATACCTAGTAGTGGTGGAGGTACTTGTTTAAACTATAATGTCATTACTCAAAGCACTTTAATTAAAAAAAAAATTGGTTATGCTTCACAAAAATTTAGCCTATATAGCGATTTAACTGTTTATGAAAACTTAAAATTTGTAGCTGGAATTTATAGAGTTGACAGTAAAAAAGAAAAAATTATTTCAGTAATGGATGAATTGCATTTAACTCCATATAAAGATACTAGAGCCAAAAATTTATCTGGAGGTTGGAAACAAGTATTAACACTAGCTAGTTGTTTAGTACATAACCCTGAACTCTTGGTTCTAGATGAGCCAACAGCTGGAGTTGATCCTAAAATGCGAAAAAATTTCTGGGATTATCTTCATCAATTATCTCAGAAAAAAGGTATAACAATTTTAGTAACCACTCATTTTATGGATGAAGTTGAAAGATGCAAACAGTTAGTTTATATAAATAATGGCAAATTATTATATAGTGGCACAACCGCTAAAATAATCCCATTTTCTAAAGTTGAAAGTTATATAACTGCTAATAATGAAAATAGCTTAGATATAGTAAAAACAATAAATAGTACTTATCCCAAAGTGTCAATTACATTCATGGGAAATGACTTACGTATCTCATCTAAAGATGCTACTAGTTTGGAAGCAATTATAAAAAACTTTCCAAATTATAACTTTGTTAAAACTACTCCTTCATTTGAAGAAGTTTTTATAAGCCTAATGCAATGAATATAAATTTTTCCCCAACACGAATCTTTAGCCTAATGGTTAAAGAATTTAAACTAATATTAAGAGATAAAGGAACTATTGCAATTCTAGTAATAATACCTTTAATCCAACTAATTTTATTTGGATTTGCTATAAAAATTGATCCTAAACACCTACCCACTGCCGTCATAATTTATGATCATAGTCCTTTAACAAGAGGTATTATTAGTAATCTTCAAGCTTCAACCTATTTTGACATAGTAGATACATCCAATAACTTTAAAGAAGCAAAACAAAAATTGGAAAGTGGTAAAATTAGCTTTATTATTACTATCCCTGAAAATTTTACTCATGATTTTATTCGTGGAAATAACCCACAAATTTTAGTAGAACTAGACGGTTCTGACCCGGGTAGTAGCGGGACTGCAGTGAGTGTATTTCAGCCAATTTTACAAAGAACAATTGATTATTTTATTAAAAATGGTTTAAATGTTGTTTCTAACACAAAAAGCGTAAATTTAATAATGCATCGTAATTACAATGAAGCTAATAAAAGTGAACTGTCTATTATTCCTGGCTTGATTGGTGTACTTTTAACAATGACAATGGTTATGTTAACTTCTAGTAGCATAACTCGTGAAAATGAAGATGGAACTATGGAAATGCTCTTATCTACTCCGCTAAGGCCGCTAGAAATAATAATTGGTAAAATTTTGCCATATGTAACACTTGGTTATTTACAACTATCAGTTACCTTAATATTTAGTAAATTTCTTGTAAATTTACCTCTTGATAGTAATATATTTTTGTTATATTTTAGTTCCGCTCCATTTATTATTGCTAATTTAATGATCGGCATGATTTTTTCTGCATTAGCTTCAACTCCCATGCAAGCAATGCAATTAGGTATGCTATATCAATTGCCATCTTTAATGATTTCTGGTTATATATTTTCTTTTTTTGGTATGCCTAAATGGGCACAATTAATTGGTTCCTGTCTACCAATGACATATTATATTAGAATTTCTCGAGGAGTTATTCTAAAAGGAAATCAGTTTTTACAAGTAATACCAAACTTGATTCCTATTTGTATTATTAGCGTAATTTTTATTATAATTGCAAGTAAAGTATTTAAACAAACTCTAGATTGATTTTATAGCTAATTTTACTAAGGTTATAAAAATGCATATTTTTAAATCAAATATTAAAAAAAACCTTTATAGAATATATATTTTATTTTTAGGAATTAATTTATATGGCTGTGGACTTCTTGGGCCTGATTATAATAAACCAAAAATAGATATACCAAAATCATGGAATAGTAATAAAAATATTACTATAGATGCAAATTTACAAATTGCTGATACTAAATGGTGGGAGCAATTTCATGACCCTATGTTAAATGAACTTATTAAGGAAGCATTAAACAATAATAATACTATTCAGATAGCTATTGGTAATATTATACAAGCCCAAGCAATACTTAAAAAAGTTTACATGACATGGGTTCCAATAATAAATATGGGCATTGGTGGAATAGACGGTCAAGCTAATAATCACGTAAGTTCAATAAATAATCCAGCGTTATCTCCATTTTTTGCTAATCAAAATACAATAAATTTTTCTTCAGGATATGCAAATTTAACCCCTAATTATTCCTTAAATATATTTGAAATAATAAAAAATCAAGATTTAGCAAAATTAAATATACAAATGCAGAAGGCCACTAAAAATGCTATTAGATTAAATGTAATTAGTCAAGTTGCAAGTAGCTATTTTACTTTATTAGGCTTACATAAAAAACTATTTTTGCAAAAACAAATGATTGCTGATATAAAAAAAGTTCTTGATTTTAATAAAATAAAATTTAAAACTGGTGCAATTTCTCATGTAAATGTAGATATTTCTCAACAATTACTCTATCAACTAACTGCTCAATTACCCGCTATAGAAAATAATATTGTAGAAACACAAAACTCTCTACTAGTTTTAATCAATAAAAATCCAACTACTATTATTACCCAAAATGATTTTGATAACATATCAATAAATAATATTATTCCAATTAATTTACCTTCTTCTGTTTTAAATATGCGACCAGATATCATTGCCGCTGAATATCAAGTTCAAGCAAGTAATGCCAAAATAGGCGTTGCTACATCTGCTTTTTTTCCTAAAATTTCCTTAACTAGTGCTCTAGGTGCTGCATCCTATCAATTAAGTACATTAATAAATGGCAGTACTGATTTTTGGGCATTAAAAATAGCCGCAGCTATGCCTCTATTAAATTTAGGGCTTTATGCTGATATTGATAAGGCTCGTGGCGATTATTATTCAGCATATTACAATTATATTCAAACTGTAAAAAATGCTTTTTCTGAAGTAGATAATGGTTTATCTAAATATCAAACAACTAATAATATATTTTTAAACCAGCAACTAGCATTAAATTCATCTAATAATATTTATAATTTATCATTAATTCAATATAAAACTGGTGAAAATAGTCTTTCTGATACTATTAATTATAAAATTAATATTGATTATAGCTTATTAAATATCAATCAAACAAAAATTCAACAATTAAATAATATTGTAAATTTATATCAGGTATTAGGTGGTGGTTATAATGTTGAAAATACTGATAAAGCTAAAAAGTTTAATGATCGTCATGATGTATAACTAATATTGATTTATCCCTATATTAGCTTTAGTAAAATTATAATTTGCTAATCTCTCAATTAATCTATTCCAATTTTTTTCTTCTAATTGTCTATCTGCTTCTTTATGCCATAAATGTAACACTGAAACAGCAAAACGTCCATTCTTAATCTTTATACCTGCATGTAATAAACGAATAAAAAGGTCTGCATCTTCATGCCCCCAACCATTATATTCCTCATCAAAACCATTTACTAGAATAAAATCTTTACGCCACATACCAAAATTACATCCTTTTGGATATTGCCAATTAGTACTACGAATATAGCGCCACCATTGACTACCAAAACGTAGCCAGGGAAAAAATTTATTTACCCTTCTCTTAAATCGAGCAATAAACCAATCAATAGCTCCCCAATTATAAATATTTTGTAATTTTTTATTATCATTAAATATTTCTTCAGAAAAATCTTTAGACAATAAAACCCTTCCCCCAGAAACAAAAAAACCTTTTTCCATTAATTTTATATGCTCATTCAAGTAATCAGGAAATGGTATGCAATCTCCATCTAAAAATAAAAAGTATTCCCCTTTTGCACTAGCTACAGCTTTATTTAAAATCATTGCCTTACGAAAACCAACGTCTTCATGCCAGATATGTCTTAGTTGATTAGGAATTTTTTCTAGATATTTATTAATTATACTAGCTGTTGTATTTAAAGACCCATCATCAGCAATAATAATTTCAACATTAGGATATTTTAATACCTGCAAAACAAGAGTAGATAAAACCTTATCTAATGCTTCAGGCCAATTATACGTAGATACTATTATACTAATTTTAGGAGTTTGAATTTGCATTTGCATATCCTTATAGAACATCAAAGATTTTAGGTTAGTATTTGCTCCAATAGATATATATTTTTTGTAATATCAAATCGATTTAAATGTGCATTTGCATTAATAATCAGTTTATCATAAATATCTTGGCTTGACAACACTTCTTGTATTATATTTGCTAATTTTTCAATATTACCTACGGCAACTAATTTGCCACATATTCCATCCATTAAAATTTCCCTAGGACCATTAGGACAATCTGTAGCAATAACAGGCTTTTGCAAAATCATCGCTTCAATTAAAACAGTAGGCAAGCCCTCAAATTTAGAACTTAAAACAAATAATTTACTTTTTTTCACCCAAGGAAAAGGGTTAGATTGATAACCAATCAAAAAAACATCATTATTTAAATCTAAATCGTTAATCAAATTTTTAATTTTTAATTCATCTTTGCCAGAACCAACAATAATAAGTTTTTCAATTCGCTTAAAATTATTTTTTATTAACTGATATGCTTTAATTAATGAAGTAAAATCTTTTTGGTTTTCTTCTAATCTGCCTACTGAAACTATATAATTATCACTTAATCCATTTAATAAATTAATATCATAATTTGCTAATTTCTCAATTCGCTTGAAATCAAATTGATTGTAAATTAAAACAAATTTATCTTTTAAATCAGGAAACAACTCTATTGATTCTTCATGCATATGCTTATTTAAAACAACAATCTTTACATAATAAGTTAATCTTTTTTGCAGATATGCAATTGCTCTTGGATTTTTTGTATAATAATTTTTAAGACTAAAATGAAAAAAAGCAATTGTTCGTGAATAAATTATATCGATAAACTTTGTTAAACCTAATGCATAATCAACTACTATTTCAAACTCAGCTATTACTTTTATTAATTTTTTTTTATAATAAGTTCTACGCAAAAAAGAAATAAATAAATTATCAGAAATTTTACTCCAAAGAGAATATTTGCCAGATTTTTTTTGATACCAATTATTAACTAAGAATTTGCTTTTTATTATGTATATTATTTTAATATGCTTTGGCACTTCAATAATCATTGCTTCAAGCTCAAACATGCAATAACCAATTACTAATGTTATATCATATTTATTACTATCTAAAGATCGCAAATACTCTAACATTGATGTCTCAATACCACCAACCAAAAATGTATTTACATAAAAGGCAATTTTTTTAGGAGAAATTACATTCTGCACTATAATGCCCATTTTTTAGCAAACACATCTAATGTATTTCCCGACAATAAAATAGCTAGCATTACTATAAATGCAGAACTACTAATATTATCGGTATAAAAACCTCCTTGCAAAGCTCCAATTACATAACTCAAAGATATAATTATTGCTAATTTTCCCTCAGGGGTTTTTGCCTTTAAACCATAATAACATGCTGATAAAGTAATTAAAGCTAATAAAAGTGGACCTAAGAAACCCAGTTCAACCCATAACCAATAAAAATCATTATGCGGGTGCCGTGGTGCTGCATCTCCCATAAACCCTGTATACTTTTCATATTCAGAATGAAAACTACCTGTTCCATATCCTAAAAATGGTGCTTTAACAATCATTTGTTGAGAGTATTGATGAAACTCTATCCTTGCTCCAACTGAAGTTCTTGCATTACCCATATTATATTCACTCATATCTTGTTCTAAACGGCTTATTCCGCCTTTAATAGCTGGCGAAGTATAAATAATAACTGGCAATAATATCGAAATTAAAATTATACCCCAAAGCCCCTTTCTAATATTCCATAATAAAATAATTGCTATTACCATTAAAACAAATAATACTTGCCCAGCTCGACCTTGAACAAAATATAAAATATCAATAGTAGAAAATATTATAATTGCATAAATAAACCTAATCTTTGTAAGGCTAATTTGTTTATAGTAATATAACAATAACGAAATCAAACCAACTACTAGTACTGCTAAAAAATAATTGTGATAAGTATGATAGTGAAATACTGCCCAATCCCCATCTGTAGCATATAAAATGGGTTTTTTTAAAATACAAATTGCAAATGAAACTATAAAAGTAATAATACAACCAACCATAAATCCTATACATGCCCAAATTCTATACTTAACTTGGGAAAAATAAGCAAAAATCAAAGGACATAATATGAAAATTCGCATTTTTATTAACATATGATTTATATCTTGCTGTGGAGCTTGGCTTTTATTCACCCAAACTAAAAAAACAAAGTAAAGTAATACTGAAAAAACTACAAAGTAGTTTTTTTTGTAAAGTAAAATATTTTTTCTTAAATCATAATCTATTAAAGCAATAATGCATATCAAAGCTACTGTTATATTTTGTAAGGAAGTAGAAACTGGAATCGCTAAACCAGTTAAAAAAGCAATTAATAACAGAAACCATGAATTAATAGTAATTTTTAACATATCATCACCTATTTTATAACTAGAAATAAAAATTATGCAGTTTTATTAAACGTAAAAAATAGAATTCTACTCTTTTTTATTTATCTTTTTCTTCCCTGTAACAATCATTAAAGCATTTCTACCTTCAATTTTTGGCTTTTGCTCAATCACTGCTTCCTCCGCAAGATCTTTTTCAGCCCTTTCCAAATATCTTAATCCTAACTCCTGATGTGCCATCTCTCTACCACGAAACTGCACTACAAATTTAACTTTATCACCTTCTTCTAAAAAACGCTTAGCATTTTTTAATTTAATTTGGTAATCATGATCATCAGTAACAGGTCTTAATTTAATTTCTTTTAAATGAACCTGCTTTTGCTTCATTTTCATTTCATGTGCTTTTTTTTGTTCTCGATACTTAAATTTACCATAATCCATAATTTTACATACAGGTGGATTAGCATTTGGTGATATTTCAACTAAATCAGCACCTAATTCTTCAGCTTTTCTTAAAGCTTCTTCAATATCAATAACACCTAGTTGCTCCCCTGTATTATCAACAATCACTCGAACTTGCTCTGCTGTAATAGCAGCATTAATACGAATCTGTTTTTCTGTACTTATAGTATTTCTCCTTATAATAAAATTAAAAACTATTGATTTAATTCAGCCTGCAATAAATTGTTCAATTGCATTTCTGACATCTGACCTAGATCACTGCCATCTCTTCTTCGCACAGTAATAGTGTTGGTATCTATCTCTTTATCGCCAACTATTAATAAATAAGGTATTTTCTGCAAAGTAGCTTCACGAATTTTGTACCCTATTTTATCATTTCTTAAATCAATCTCACACCTGAAACCATTATTTTTAAGGTTTTCATACACTTGTTTGGTATAATCAATTTGCTTTTCAGAAATATTAAGTATTATAAGTTGGACAGGTGCGAGCCATAAAGGAAATTTCCCTTCATAATGCTCTATTAAAATACCAATAAACCGTTCAAAAGATCCTAAAGCAGCACGATGAAGCATAACTGGTGTTTTTTTACTGTTATCCTTATCAAAATATACCGCTTGTAATCTTTCTGGTAAATTAAAATCCAATTGTAAAGTACCACATTGCCATTCTCGCCCTAGGCAATCTTTTAGTGTAAATTCAATCTTAGGCCCATAAAATGCACCTTCTCCTGGCTGTAAAATATATTCTAACCCCTTATTCTTTAATGCTTTTGCTAAAGCTTCTTCAGCTAAATCCCAAAGATGATCTTCCCCAACTCTCTTTACAGGTCTGGTGGATAACTTTAAAATTACATCTTCAAAACCAAATTTCTTATATATTTTATATGTAAGATCTATGAATTTGATTGCCTCGTCTTCCATTTGTTCTTCAGTACAGAAAATATGAGCATCATCTTGCACAAAGCCTCTAACCCTCATAATTCCATGTAATCCACCTGATGGTTCATTTCTATGACATGACCCAAACTCAGCTAACCTTAATGGTAAGTCACGATAAGATTTTAACCCCTGATTAAAAACTAAAATATGACATGGACAATTCATAGGCTTAATAGCATATTCTCTTTTTTCTGAATGGGTGGTAAACATTAATTCACTATAATTTTGCCAATGACCTGATTTTTCCCATAAACTTCTATCAACTACAAGTGGCGTTTTAATTTCTTTGTAGCCATCATTTTCATTCTCTTGTCGCATATATTGCTCAATTATTTGCCACATTACCCACCCTTTTGGGTGCCAAAAAACCATTCCTGGAGCTTCTTCCTGTAAGTGAAACAAATTTAGCTGCTTGCCAATCTTACGATGATCACGCTTTTCTGCTTCTTCCAACATATTTAAATAGTTTTGCAATTCATCTTTATTGCGCCAAGCAGTACCATAAATACGCTGTAGCATTTCATTATTAGAGTCACCACGCCAATAAGCACCTGCTACTTTGGTAAGTTTAAAAGCTTTAAGCTTTCCTGTTGAAGGAACATGAGGTCCTCTACATAAATCTGTAAAATTGCCTTGGTTATATAAAGAAATAGTTTGCTCTTCAGGAATTTGTTGAATGATTTGAACTTTATAATTTTCACCAATCGAAGCAAAGTATTCAATAGCTTTATTGCGGGTAACCTCAATTCTTTTTATGGGAAGATTCTGTTCAGCTAATTGTTGCATTTTTCTTTCAATAAGAATTAAATCTTCAGGAGTAAAAGGTCTTTCATAACTAAAATCATAATAAAAGCCATCATTGATAACTGGACCAATTGTTACTTGTGCAGTAGGGTATAATTCTTTTACTGCCTGTGCTAATAAATGTGCTGTAGAATGACGAATTATCTCTAATCCTTCATTATCTTTATCTGTAATAATTTTAATGTTACTATCATTGTTTATTATAAAACTGGCATCAACTTCAATACCATTTACCAAAGCGCCCAATGTTGCTTTGGCTAAACTAGGGCTAATATCTTTTGCAATTTCAAAAACTGCGATTGGTTCATCAAAACTTTTTATAGAATTATCAGTTAAAGTAATCCTAATCATTGCTATATTTCCCTTTTCGTATATTAATAAAAATGGTCAATTAATTTTTATCTAATTTATAAATATTTTCCATAATTTTAACATAAAAATGCTATTGTAATTATTAATATGGTTTAAAATTATGTTCTTATAAATTAATCATTAAATAATTTTTTAATTAAAAAATATCTAAATTTAGGAAAAAACCATATGGAACAATATCGTGGCACAACAATAATATCTGTTAGACGAGATAATCAAGTATCTCTTGGCGGGGATGGTCAAGTAACACTTGGTAATATAGTAATTAAATCAACTGCAAAAAAAATTCGCAGGCTTTATGATAATAAAGTTATTGCTGGGTTTGCAGGTGGAACAGCTGATGCTTTTACTTTATTTGAACGCTTTGAAGAAAAACTAGAAAAATTTCATGGTCACCTATTACGCTCTGCCGTAGAATTAGCTAAAGATTGGCGTACTGATAGGATGTTACGTCGCTTAGAAGCAATGCTTGTTGTTGCTGATAAAGAACATAGTCTAATTATAACTGGCAATGGTGATGTATTAGAACCAGAACATGGAATTGCAGCAATAGGCTCTGGTGGTGCATTTGCTCAATCTGCTGCTAGAGCTTTAATAGAGCATAGTAAATTAAAAGCTGAAGAAATTGTTAAGCAATCTTTAAAAATTGCTGGTGAAATTTGTATTTATAGCAACAATAACCATGTATTAGAAACTATAGATTGGTAAAATATATATAATAACTTTTTGTGATAAACTAGCAGGGGAAATTTTAACGTTTAGCTATTAAATATTAAATAAACATTATTTATAGTGCAATTATCTATATTTAAAAGGTTTAATTATTAAATGGAAAACTTTAAATCAGTAAAAAATTATATACATACTCATGAAAGTACTAAATATTTAACTTGGGAAGAAAATAAACAAAATTCATTTCTATCAATTTATAACTATATAAATAAAAAATTAAAAGCATTGAATAGAGATACTAAAAATGACACACGTGAAAATAAAAATACTTTAAAACAAGAAAAATTAAAATACACTCTAATCTATACTTTAGATGAATTACAAAAATTATTTAATGAAGGCAAATCAAAAACTTTACCCAAATTTAACGATCTAAGCCCTATTATAAAGAAAAAATTAGATGAAGAAATTTATAACGATTTAACTGCTAACTCAATAAAAAATAACTACCTCTCCAAAAGTCTTTTAACAAACCTAAAAATAATTGTTACTCATAAAGATACTGATGGATTTCGCAATAATTCCAATACAAAAACAAGGTGGTTTTGTAGTTTTTATTCTAAATATAACACCCCAACTCATACACATAAAAGAATTAAAGAATTAATAAATACCCCTTATAAAAGTTATACTTTTGAATATATAAATAAATCTAAACCTTTAAAATTAGAAAAAAATTTTAGTTATACTATAGTTGCTAAATGGAAAAATGGCATTCCTATAGAAGGCCACATCGAATGTCATCAAACAAATCATTCATTCATTAAAAATACTATTAAATTCTATAAAAATAATAATAGATATCATTTTACACGAACAGT
>JACCDN010543377.1_pt1 | contig 25389 bp, 20 predicted proteins | sample 7441691 | NCBI WGS metagenome assembly JACCDN01 (sample SAMN15323439, study PRJNA562643) | freshwater metagenome | isolation source: river surface water | place: USA:Blue River Watershed | collected 2017-08-16 | reverse complement strand
GGTGGTGCTTCTACTGAAGCTACAACTGATTCTGCTGCTGCAACTGTTGATACAGCTGTAGTTGCTGTTGATTCTGCTGCTGTTGCAACTGATTCAACTGCTACTGATTCTGCTGCTACTAAGTAGTTCTAGAAGTTTATTTTATAACTTCTTGCAAGAAGGTCCTTTCCGAAAACTCGGAAAGGATTTTTTTTTTTTGTACTAAGACAAAGTTAGACAAGCCTATTAGTGAAAGATTAAATACATTTTGGCATCAATATTGCCTATATATTAGGAGACTCATTAGGTCTATTTATTTAGCTAGACTTATGTCATTTTGACCAGAATTATAAAAAACAAAACATTGAATAAGCAATTTTTATTTAAAACTGAAGAAGACAACGAATTCATCCCTTTATTCACTTTTAACGAGCAGGATATGGAAAATGAGCCAACTATTGTTATTGAAGAGATGATCCCAATCCTACCTTTAAGAAATACGGTATTGTTTCCAGGTGTGGTGATTCCAATAACTGTTGGCAGGGATAAAAGTATTCAAGCGGTCAAAGCAGCCTATGCAAAAGATAAATTGGTGGGCGTGTTGGCACAGAAGGATGGCAACATTGAAGATCCTAATCCAGCTGATTTATGTTCGATAGGTACCGTGGCTAAGATTATTAAAATGATCAAGATGCAAGACGGTGGGACCACCATAATTATACAGGGTAAAAAACGTTTTGAACTATTGGAAATGGTGGAAGAAGATCCTTTTTTTAAAGGGAAAGTGAAATTGATTGAAGATACCCCTGTGCAAAAAGATGACAAACATTTTCAAGCCTTATTGTCTACTATAAAAGACCTTGCGGCACAGATTATTCAATTGTCTCCTAATTTTCCTTCCGAAGCAACTATGATCTTGAAGAATATAGAAAGTCCTATGTTCTTAATCAATTTCGTGGGGAGTAATTTAAATATTGAATTACAAGAGAAGCAAGGTTTATTAGAGATCAATGGGATCACTGAAAAAGCTGAGAAATTGGTGGAGTACTTGCAAAAAGAATTGCAATTTGTTGAGCTTAAAAACAAAGTAGCCAATAAGACCAGGACAGAAATAGACAAGCAGCAGAGAGATTATTTTTTACAGCAGCAATTGAAAAGTATTAAGGATGAATTAGGGGGTGATCCTAATGAACGTGAAGTGGCTGAAATGAAAAAGAAAGCCGAGCATAAAAAATGGCCAGATACTGCAAAGAAGTTATTTCAGAATGGGCTAGAGAAATTGGAGCGTATGCACCCAAGTACACCAGATTATTCTGTAGTATACAATCATTTAGATTTATTATTAGACCTTCCTTGGGATGAATATACAGATGATAATTATGATTTAAAGCATGCTAAGAAGGTGTTGGATGATGATCATTATGGGATGGGTAAAATCAAGAATCGTATTTTAGAATACTTAGCTGTATTGAAATTAAAAGGAGATATGAAGAGTCCAATCCTTTGTTTCTTAGGACCTCCAGGGATTGGTAAAACTTCTTTGGGTAGATCGATTGCACATGCGATTGGTAGAAAATATACACGTGTGAGTTTAGGTGGATTGCATGATGAGAGTGAGATAAGAGGTCATCGTAAAACTTATATTGGTGCCATGCCAGGAAGAATCATTCAGAGCATTCGAAAGGTGAAGACGTCTAATCCAGTCATGATATTAGATGAGATTGATAAAATTGGTAAAGACCTAAGAGGTGATCCCTCTTCTGCCTTATTGGAAGTATTGGATCCTGAACAAAACCATAGCTTCTATGACAATTATCTAGAGTCAGAATATGACTTGAGTAAGACTTTATTTATTGCAACGGCCAATGACATTAGTCAAATTCAACCAGCATTAAGAGATCGTTTAGAAATCATCGATTTGAGCGGTTACGCTGTAGAAGAAAAAGTGGAAATTGCAAAAAGGCATTTACTACCAAAGCAAAAATCACTTCATGGACTAGAGAAATACAATTTCAAAATCCAAGACAATGTATTAGAAAAAGTAATCGAAGATTATACAAGAGAAAGTGGTGTGCGAGAATTAGATCGTCAATTGGCGTCCATCATGCGTTATCAAGCGAAGCAGATAGCTTACAAACAAAAAATTAAGCCAACTGTAAGTAAATTAGACTTGCTTAAAATTTTGGGACAACCAAGATATAGCAATGAGATTTATAAAACTGTGAACATGCCAGGTGTGGCAGTTGGTTTAGCATGGACGTATGTTGGTGGAGATATCTTGTTTATTGAAACCTTACTTTCAGAGGGTAAAGGAGAATTGAAATTAACAGGTAACTTGGGCAATGTCATGAAAGAAAGTGCGACAACAGCATTGACTTACTTGCAAGCCAATGCTAAAAAAATTGGAGTTGATCCCGAATTGTTTAAAACTAAGTCTGTGCATATGCACGTTCCAGAAGGTGCCGTGCCAAAAGATGGTCCAAGTGCCGGTATTACGATTTTGACTGCTTTAAGCTCTGCTTTTACTGGAAGAAAAGTAAAACCATTCTTGGCTATGACCGGGGAGATTACGCTGAGAGGTCAGGTGTTGCCAGTGGGTGGTATAAAAGAAAAAATATTAGCAGCTAAAAGAGCAGGTATGAAAGAAATTATTCTTTGCTGGCAAAATGAAAAAGATGTCAATGAAATTGACCAAGCTTTTATTAAAGGCTTGAAGTTCTACTATGTAAAAAATATGCAGCAAGTGTTAGATTTAGCGCTTGTTTAGTTGATATTTAAATTCCAAACCCTAGCTTTGTTGTATGTCTTATTCAAGATGCATTCATAAGCTAGGGTTTTTCATTGCCTGCTATTTTTTAATCGGAGTATACTTTTTCGGTAGTAAGGGTTATGCACAAACTACGGCAGGCAATGCCGTCTACCAATTTTTAAAATTACCTTTTTCTGCCAAAGCAACAAGTTTAGGCGGACTTAATATTAGTTCCATAGGAAATGAATATGGTGTGAATGATTTAGGACTTGCAATGACACAACCTGCATTACTTACAACAGGTATGGATGGGAATTTACAAGTAAGTGTGAAGCCTTATTTTGCAGGGATACAACAATATGATTTAAATGGTGCATCTAAGTTAAAATCGGATTGGGTGATAGGTTGGGGCCTTCATTATATGGACTATGGAAGTATTGAACAAACGGATGTATTAGGTAATACATATGGGATGACCAGCCCTAATGAATATGCAATTCAAGTAGGTATTGCAAAAACTTATTTAGAATATTTTCATTTTGGCACACAAATCAAATTCATTCAGTCAAGCTTTGGGGCCTATCGGTCCAATGGGGTTGCTATGGATGTGGGTGTGCGGTATCAAGCACCAAATGGGCTATCACAATGGAGTGTGTTATTGCAAAATGTAGGTACCCAATTAAAATATTTTCAAGTGAAAGAAGAACTGCCATTGAATTTAATTTTGGGCTGGTCCAAAAAATTGGCTAATGCACCTTTACAATTTTCTATAACGGCTGAAAGACTTTCTGTTTGGAATGACAACTATTATGATGTTGATTTTTACAACCAAGAGGGCTATACAAAACCAGGATCTTTGCAAAATGTTTTCAATCATCTAATATTGGGAACACAATTATACATAGGCCAAAGTTTTGAATTGGATTTTGGCTATCATGTTGCGCGTAGGTTTGAATTAAATATACCTAATCAACCAAATAGTTTAAATGGATTGAGTGCTGGATTCGGCTTTCCTTATAAGCGCATACAGTTTCAATATGGAACAGGTTTTTTTCAAAGGAATAATTACCATCATTTTACCATACAATATGCTTTGAAGCAAAAATAAAAAGGACTGAAGTGATCTTCAGTCCTTTTTATTTTTAAATACATCTTTTAAAGATTATTGTTTTTTCTTGGGCATCACTGCTTTTGGTTTATTAGCAGGTGTTGTTGCTTGTTTAGGTTCTGTACTTGGTTTCTTAGGAGCGGCTGGTTTATTCGCCGGTGGGGCAGTTGTAGCTGGTGTCACTTCAGCTGGTTCACTATTGGAAATTAAACTATAATCAGATTCGGCTTCAATGTTTTCTGCATCTTGGTCTGGAATGGTTAAATCAATACTTGAATCCTTTCCTACAAAATTGACATTAAAATCGGTACTTAAATTATCAGGCCTAACAAAACTTGCATTTCTATCTAAATTACAAGCAGGATCGTTTGCTACTTTATTCATAAAGTAAGCCCAAATAGGTAATGAGCCATGAGCCCCTTGTCCAAAGTAATTATCAGTAAATCGAATATAACGATCATCTGCACCTACCCATGCACCAGCTAAAATTTGTGGGGTATAACCCATAAACCATAAGTCGCTATTATCATTGGTTGTACCAGTTTTACCAGCCACTGACTGCGTACCAATATCATAAGAGTACATACTTCTTCCAGTACCTTTAGAGATTACGCCTTCCATCATACTTACCATGGAATAGGCAGTTAATTCACTAATGACTTTTCTTCTTTGTGGTGAAAAGCTTTCTAATACATTACCATTTTTATCTTCGATGCGATTAATGAAGAATGGTTGTGCATTGTATCCTCCACCTGGGAACATTGTGTAGGCTTGTACCATTTCAAATAAAGAAACCTCACATGCACCCAATGCAATTGAAGGGTAGGCAGGAATATCGGCCTGGATATTAGTCTTCTTTAAATAAGATACTAGCTCTTTTGCTGCTTCATTGCCATCTCCATTAATTTGTTTCATGATGTATGCAGTGGCACAGTTTCTTGATTCTGCTAAAGCTTGTGCCATTGGCATAGCTTGTCCAGTACAAGATTTTGGTGTATTGGGTACCATGCCATAGCCTTCAAAATTTTGTTGTTGGTCTTGGACAATACTGAATGGTGTAAAGCCTGCTTTTTCAATAGCTAGTGAATACAATAGTGGTTTCATAGTAGAACCTACTTGTCTTCTTGTATTGATATTGACATGGTCATATTTGAATGTTTTAAAATCAATACCACCTACCCAAGCTTTCACTTCGCCAGTAAATGGGTCAACCGCTAAAAAACCAGTTTGCAGCATCTGCTTGTGGTACTTTAAGGAATCTAATGGTGTCATGATGGTGTCGATAAATCTATTTTTATTCCATGCAAACACACGCATTGGTAAAGTTTCGTCAAATGATTTTCTAATATCAGTTTCATCCACATCCTCACGCTTCATATTTCTCCAACGGTCTGTTTGTTTGACGGCTAACTCCAATTGGTTATTAAAGTCTTTCCATACAGAGCCTGTTTTAATATTCGCTTGTTTATTGAACTCTTTTTGTAAATAAGCCATATGTCTTGCCACAGCTTCTTCTGCATATAATTGCATACGAGGGTTGATGGTGGTGTAAATTTTTAAACCATCTCTGTACAAGTTATACGCGTCTCCATTGTTTTTTTTATGTTCCTTACACCATTTCTTCATGTATTCACCAAGGTAACTTCTGAAATAGGGTCCTAGGCCATTGTTTTCATCTAATTTCTTGAAATTAGTAACTAATGGTAATGCCTTTAATTGAGCTGCTTGTTCATTGGAAATGTATTTTTGACCAGCCATTCTATTTATTACTAGGTTCCTCCTTTCAAGTGCCAATTTGGGATTTCTATTTGGATTGTATTTTGTAGGCGCATTGATCATGCCGATCAACAAAGCAGCTTCTTCTATAGTTAATCTGTCTGGTTCTTTTTGGAAAAAAGATCTAGATGCATTGCTTACACCAAATAAATTTTCGCTAAAAGGCACCGTATTTAAATACAAAGTAATAATTTCTTGCTTTGTAAAATTGCGTTCTAGTTTGATGGCAATGATACTTTCTTTTATTTTTTGAATAATTCTTAAGAGTTTATTTTTTGTACCCCAATTGTCTGTAAATAAGTTTTTGGCAGTTTGCATGGTGATGGTTGAAGCACCCCCTTGACTTCCAAGAAAAGCAACCGCCCTTAATAAACCTTCTCCATCGATACCATAGTGGTCATAGAATCTTTTATCTTCAGTTGCAACTAATGCTTGTAATAAGTAAGGGCTAATATCTCTATACTTTACACTAATCCTGTCTTCTAAGTAAAACTTACCCATTGGGGTGCCATCTTGCGCATATACCTGACTAGCCAAAGAAGCGGTAGGGTTTTCTATATCATCTAAATCGGGCATGTCTCCGATCCACCCAAAGTTAAGCATGAGGATAAAGAGTATAAATACGCCTGCTGTAATTAGGTAATATTTCCAGAATAGCCTTACCCAATTCTTTGGTCCCTTCTTTGTTTCTTTTGCTTTTGTTTTATTTTCTGAATTCACTTGATTACCCTTTAAGGTTTAAAATTATAATTTACTTTATCACGTTTATATTGTGTTAGATTTGCTTCATTCATTATTTGTACAATATTTGATTTCCCAATTAATATCAGTTCATATTGTTTTTTAGGAATAAATGAAATAATTTCTGTACTTAATCTAGGTTTAATTTTTTGAATGTATAGTATACCTTCTGCTGCATTTACAAAAGGGCCAATCCAAACTAAATGACTTTGTTCTGTAAATTGTACAAAAGTAACTGACAAATTTAGTTTTTTAAATTCTTCGGCATGGACGTCTTTTAATGCATTTTGAATTTCTTTTACAAAAGTAGTAGTAACATTCGTAGTTTGTATAGCAATATAATGTTGCTCTAAGCTATCGTTGGTAAAAACAAGTTGAGGTACTGATGTATCTATAAGTGTGCTATCTTTTTTCTGCTTATTAGCTATCTTGTTTTCTGCATTTTGAATCGAATTTACTATTTGGTTTTTCTCTTTTTTGTCAGTTTCATCTTCTGTTTGAGCCGGTTTAGTTATTTTAACTATTTTTAAATCTTTTAGATATTGCTCGGTTGCTTTTCTGTTATTAATCTCAGTGATGATGTTTTTTGCTCTTGCCTTGATTGACTCAATTTTATTTTGTGCAATAATTTCATTCAATAATTCAATGGCAACACTATCCAATTGTTCCTGTGCATACATTTTTACTTTAAGGAACTGGTAGGGAGTTTGCCATTTTGTACCCCTGAACTGTTTTTCAACTTCATTCATTTTTAATTTAAAGTTATCCCAGTCTCCAATTTGTGCTAAAAAGTAGTTTTCTTTATAAACCTCTGCACTGTTTTTATTGAGTAAATCTATTGTTTCTTTTGCATTTTTTTTCTTGATATAACTTCCTTCAGGAAACTGTGAAGTGATTATTTTAATAATACTATCAGATTTTGATGATTCGCCAATATGTAAATAATGACTTGCTAAGTCTAAAAGGGCATTTTCTGTTGTGGTTGAGTCTATATTTTTCTCTATCAGTAATTTATATCTTGGGTAAGCTTTTTCAAAATCGTTGAGTTCATATAAAAACGTCCTAGCAATGGAAAGGGTATTTGTATTCCAAATTTGAATTGACTTTTCCAAGTCTGACTTAGTTTGAAGAAGGGCTATTGAAAGTGCTTTTGCTGTATCATTTTTTTGCTTTTTTAATAGAGATTTATTATTTAAACTGGACACTTGCATTTCGGGTGCCAGGCTATTATTTATTGGTGTAGATTTAGTTAATTGAATACTTGTTTTTCGCCTCCAGTTATCGACATTCGGTCTATCGCCCCATTTTTTTATAAAATTTGTATTTCCTGTTATTATGTTTTGAGGATTATCAAAATAAAAATCATTTTTAGGTGCTTGCTTAGTCATACTTGTTGTTGCAAAAGCATTGGGAAAAGTATAGCCTTTATTTTGGTTGTTATTCTGCTGTAAACTTTGGCTTGTTTCTGCCGTATTTTTAGGTTTCGGATCAATTAATAATTGGATGTTCTGTGCTTCTAAAATAGCTATTCTTTTTTGCCATGCTAATGCAATTGCTTCTTGATCCTTTTCCGGTAAGGTATAAATATATTGTAGGCTATCTTCTTTTGCAATTATTTGAGCTGTCGTAGCTATTTTATTTATCCATTTAATTCTTAAAGCTATTTGTTCATAGTTAGGATAACTTTTTAAGAGCCCAGTTAATTGTTCGTAGGCTATTTTAGCTACTTCGAAATTATCTGCTTGGTAATTCAAAGCACCTAATTGAACCAAAGCTTTTTGTTTTAGTTTTGAATTTCGTTCGTTTTTTTGAATGGAAGCAATCAGCCATTGATTTGCTTTTTTGGTCGCTTGATTACGTAATGCAAGTTGAGCCATCTCGTAATAGATAATATCAGCAAAAGGTTGATATTTATCTCTTTTAAGCATGCGTTCTAGTGCATTGGCTAGGGATTCCCAAGATTTTTCACCTCGGCTAGCATCAATACTTGCCATGTAGATACTTGCATATACTGCAATAATTGGTTCAGAAGCAATAGTCCCGGCTTTTCTATACCATTGGTAGGCTAAATCAATTTTTTGTTCCTTTTCAAACATTTGAGCAATTAAGTAAGACCATCTTGCTTTTGTAAGTAAGTCTTGTGCATTGTCTAAGCCTTTTATTAAGTAATTAGCGGCACTGTCATAAATACCAGACTGGTAATACCCATAGGCTAATTGTTCAAATAAAAATGGATGTAGTCGTTTTGGGAAACCTGCATCTGTTTTTAATAATTGTAGTAAACTAATTCCTTCATTTAATTCTCCTGCTTCAAAATAGTTTCTTGCTTGCCAGATCATACTTTCGTTTCTGACATTTTTATTTTCCCATGCACGGTTATTTTCTGCAGATGCAATACTAAATTTGCCAGTATTATTCAAGTTACTTCCAATGGGTAAATCTGCTTCAGCTTCTTTATCATAAAAGGAGTAGTTAATAAACTGCAAAATACTTGCGGCGGTATCAAAGTTTTTGTGAAATAGGTAAGCTTTTGCTAGTAATAAATAGGCATCATCTACATAATTACTCCTTAAATCATGTAATACGATATTGGCATTACATCTATAAATAATAGAGTCAATGGATTCTTTTGCTGTGACACTTAAGTCGTAATCGTAAAAAGGTAATAACTCTGTAAAATCATCTTCATGTTGATCCCTTGCTTTTTGAATGATTTCATTCAAGGAGACTTCAGCATTGAATAGATAATTAAATTGTGAAACCGTATTCTGGTAGGCACGACGACCAAGGGTGTATTTCTTATTTAGCAAACGCTCATACGGTAGCGGTTTATCAATTTCGTTAATCCCTGATTTCTCTAGTAATGAATTGGTTTTTTTATTTAAGTCCTCTTTTGCAGACGCTATTTTTTTATTGAAAAAACTATTTATTTTTTTTTGGTTGCTGTCAAGGAACTGGTTCGCTTTTTTAACGAGCTTTGAGTTATTGATGTCTAGGATCGATTTTGTCGTGTCCTGTGCATAAGTTTGACTACTCCAAATAGATAGGATCCCAATTGCCGTCAGGCAAAAAAAGCGTTTAAATAGAGAATAATGACAATATTGTAGCATAGGGTTAAAAACGCCTTAAAAATACGGCATATTCTCTTTAAATAAAGCAAAGGTTGTACCTTTATAAAGATTCAAGATTATGGCAAACTTTGATATTAACAATACTTTTAAGCGAAGGAGTAGTACATATAGATTGGTGGTGACCAATGATGATACCTATGACGAGGTCATTGCGTTTAGGTTGTCAAGAAAGTCAGTGTACCTGGGCTTTAGTATTGCATTTATGTTTTTAGTGGGTTTGACCATTGCTTTAATTGCTTTTACCCCTTTAAAATATTACATACCTGGTTACGGAACCAAAGAAAGCAGATCTGCTTTAGAATTACTTAAAATTCGTACCGATTCGTTAGAACAAGCGGTACATTTTAAAGAGCAATATATAGAAGGGATCAAGAAAGTATTATCCGAAGGGAATCCGAAACAATTGGATACTATCCCTTTAGCACTTCCTGAGAGTTTGCCATCATTAGACTAATTCCATTATGTTAAAAGATAAAAATAATGCAACTATTCAATGGGCAAAGTTTGCTGGACTAGCTAGTCAATGGGCTATTGTTCTAACACTTTTGATTTTTTTAGGCAAGTATATTGATCAAAAAATGAATAGATTGAAGCCACTTTTTTTGTGGGTTTTGCCTTCTTTATTTATCGTATTTTCATTATTCAAAATTATTAGAGACACGCAAATAAAATCAAAAAAATAAATGAATATCTATTTACGAAAAGATTTCCGTCCAGTTTTCGCCCTGTTTTTTGTAGTGCTTGCTTTGGTTCTATTATTTAAAAAAATGGACATTCAATTACCCATCAATGGGATGTTTATTATGGTTGTGAATGCGATGTTATTCTTTATGGCTTTATTTAATTATAAGAGAATTAATCAGGTAGATGTTAAAAATCCAAATGCAATGGTACGTTCTGTGATGACAGGTACGATGATCAAATTTATTGTATTTGGGGGAACAGCATTGTGGTATGCTTCTCAAAAGAAAGCTCCCATTGGGACAAACAACCTTTTTATTGTAATGGGTTTATATTTAATATATACTTGGATTGAAATAGGCTGGACAAAAAGAAAAAAAGACGCATAAATTAAATCCATTGGCAAAAGTTGAACACCCACTTCATGCGCTGAGTACTTATTTGCCTGAAGGTGCATTTGAGCCTGTTTTGGTATTGATTCAAAAATATAAAATTCATTTAACTGTTACCAAAGCAAGAAAATCAGTTTTAGGAGATTACCGCCACCCTTATTTAGGGGCAAATCATAAGATTTCAGTCAATGGCAATTTAAATAAATATGAATTTTTAATTACACTATTGCATGAATTGGGGCATTTACTTTGTTATGAGCAATTTATGAATAGGGTAGATGCACATGGTAAAGAATGGAAATACTTTTATGGCAGTTTGTTGGCTGATTTTATTCAACGTGATATTTTTCCTGTAGATATAAAAAAATCACTGCAAAAAACTATCTTGAATCCAGCGGCTACTGCTAACGGGGAAACTGCACTTTTGTTGGTGTTGAGAAAATATGATGCGGTGAAAAAAGTTGGTTTTGAATTTGTGGCCCACCTGCCAGAGGGAACAGTGTTTGAATCATTTAAGGGCAGGGTATTTCGACGCGGTAAGAAAAGACGTATTCGCATTGAATGCATTGAATTAGCAACTGGACATGTATATAGCTTCAGTGGATTAACAGAAGTAAAAATTATTAATCTTTAAATTTTATAAAAAGCTATTATTGTATATGAAAATACCAGATATAAAAAATAAAAAAACCCAACGAGAAATCGTTGGGTTTTTAAAAAATCTAAGCAACAGCTTTCTTCACTAAGTCAGCAGCTTCGCTCAATAAGATTGCAGATTGAACTTTCAATCCACTCTCATCAATTAATTTTTTTGCCTCTACTGCATTAGTACCTTGTAAACGTACAATGATTGGAATATTGATATTGCCTAATTTATTGAATGCTTCAATTACCCCAGCAGCAACACGATCACAACGAACGATACCACCGAATATATTGATCAAAATAGCTTTTACGTTTGGATCTTTCATGATGATTCTGAATCCTGCTTCAACAGTTTGTGCATTTGCAGAACCTCCTACGTCTAAGAAGTTAGCTGGTTCGCCACCACTTAACTTAATCATATCCATAGTAGCCATAGCTAAACCAGCGCCGTTTACCATACAGCCCACGTTACCGTCTAATTTAACAAAGTTCAAATTGAATTCACCTGCTTCAACTTCTGTTGGATCTTCTTCAGTTACATCTCTCATTGCTAATAAATCTGGATGACGCATTAAAGCACTATCATCAATATTCATTTTACAATCTACTGCAATGATTTTATCATCAGCAGTTTTGAAAAGAGGGTTGATCTCTAACATACCGCAGTCTAAACCAACGTATGCGTTATATAGGTTAGTTACAAATTTCACGCAGTTTTTGAATGCATCACCGCTCAAACCTAAGTTGAATGCAATTTTTCTTGCTTGGAAACCTTGTAGGCCACCTCCAGGGTGAACCCACTCTTTATATATCTTCTCTGGTGTATTATGCGCCACTTCTTCAATATCCATACCACCTTCAGTGCTATACATAATTACATTCATTCCTTTTGCACGATCTAATAAAATGGATAAATATAATTCTTTAGTTGGTTGAGGACCTTCATAATAAACATCTTGCGCCACTAAAATTTTACTTACTAATTTTCCAACAGGGCCAGTTTGGATAGTCACTAAAGTACCACCAAGTATATTTTTCGCAAAGTTTTCGATATCTTCTGCAGACTTGCCAACAGCCACACCTCTTTGTTCAGAACCGTTAATCTTACCCTTGCCACGACCACCTGCGTGTATTTGAGCTTTAACTACAGCAAATTTGTTATTTGTTTCTGTGGCGATTTTTTGGTAAGCAGCTACCGCGTCTTTAACGTTATCAACAGCTACACCTTCTTGAACAGGAACTTGGTATTTTTTTAGCAAATCTTTTGCTTGATATTCATGCAGGTTCATAGTTAGGAATTTTGGCGAAGATAATAGATAAAGTGCAGATTATGAGGGTAAAATAGATTGAAAAATATATTTTGTTGTTTAAACATTGATTCGTAATTTTGACCCTGATTTACAAGTGCTAAACAATTAGGCAATCTTTTTGTTATAGAATTTGTTATATACAATGATTAAACCTAAAACAAACAAAACATATGAAAAAAATCATCATTTCTTCGGCTTTTGCATTAGCCACAGTGGTCTTATTCTCTTTTAACAATCCAACATCAACTAAACAAGTTGAAACTTTTACAGTAACTCCTCAAAAAAGTAGAGTAGATTTCACAGGTTCAAAAAAGAACGATTTCCATACTGGTACAATCCCGGTGAAGTCTGGTTCAGTTAAAATTGATGCAGGTAAATTAGTAGGTGGCTCTTTTGTGATTGATGTGACTGGTATGAAAGTTACAGATGCTGCAGGAGACAAATTATTAGGTCATTTGACTACAGCTGATTTTTTTGATGTAGCTAAATTCGGTGAAGCATCATTTAACATTACTTCAGTTAAATATACGACTGCTGATAAAGCAACTTTAACTGGTGCCGTAACTTTAAAGGGTATCACAAAAGAAATAAGTTTTGATGCAATCATTAGAAGTGCAGATGAAAAAGGTTTTTTTGCAGAAGCTTTCTTCGCTTTTGATAGAACTTTATTTGGCATCAATTATGGTGTAGGTGCAATTGATTCTCAAGTTCAATTAGCAGTACATATATACGCGAGTAAATAATTAATAAAATAAAGAGGAGCATCCACTTTATTCATAAAGCATTCAAAATTTCGCATAAAAAAGAACCCCTAAATAAAATTAGGGGTTCTTTTTTCCTTTAGGCCATTCTCATTTTTTGAAGGTGTACTTTTAGCAAGTATTCAAATTAGGAATACTTTAATGTTATCATATGTCATAGCGCTCTTTTAAAACATGTAAATGATGCAGTGCATGACCAAAAATGATAAATCCAAGCGCATTCACACTTACTTCATGTCCGTTACAATTTCCTTTTGACTTTAACTGTTCTGGAGTGAAAGAGGCAAATAATAAGTTCGTTGCTTGTCGCACTGTTCTCCATTCAACTAGCATATCCTTCCAGTTGCGATGGCTGGCATCTCCATTTGCTGCATAAATATTTTCGTCAAAGCCAGGCAAGGCTGTTTTATCTTGCCTTGCAATCGCAAGGGCACGGTAGGAAAAAATTCTTTCTGTGTCTATAATGTGTTGGAACATTTGCTGGATCGTCCATTTTTCTGGAGCGTAAGCATATTTTATTTTTTCCAAGGGTATTGCATTCCATGAATCAACCAGTCTGTCATGGTATTGTTTTACAAGTATTTCATAATCTTTACCACTCGTATAATTGATATAGGTTTGATAAAATGGCGCATACTCTGTGGTACTTGGTCTAGACATTTGTTAGTTTATTTTTTAATTTTTTTTGAGGAAAAATTGGCTGCATTTTGGATGCTTAAAGCGGCATTAATTATTCCACCTTCTGCGCTTATTTCCAATAGTTTTTTTGATTGTTCTTTATTTGGAATGGGGAAAACACTAGATTCATCTTTCGGCTTCCAACAACTTTGAAGTAAAATATCTTTTACTTCTTTTGCACTCAACTTTGGAAAATAGGCACGAATCAATCCCGCAATATGGCTAAGAATCGGTGCAGACATACTGGTTCCATTCAGGAAGCCAAAATTTTGGTTAGGCAAAGTTGAAAATATTTTATTTCCTGGACTTAAAAGGTCAACTACCTGATTGCCATAATTGCTAAAATCAGTTAAAATACTTTCCGCAATGATTGGGTCACTACTTGCACCTACTGTAATCATATTATTTGCCTTGTCTTTAAATACAGTTGAGTAGGGGGTAGGATAAACAGCTTTAGTATTTAAATCATAAAATTCGTTACCAGCAGAATGGATAATTAAAACGTCTTTTGAAGCAGCATAACGAATGGCACTGTCTACCCATGCTTGTTCTGGTGAAAAAGATTTACCAAAACTCATATTGATCACTTTAGCACCGTTGTTCACTGCATAACGTATGCCAAGTGCTATGTCTTTGTCGTATTCATCTCCATCTGGAACCACACGCACACCCATGATTTTGATAGGGTTGCTAAAATTTGATTTAGAAAACGCCGTATCATATATGCCAGCTGCCAATCCTGCTACATGGGTTCCGTGTTTGGCATTTGGACCCATGATGTTATTATTGCCATAATATTGGTCATTGAAATCCTCATAACGATCTTGAATAATTTTTTTTCTGAGGTCTTCAGGGATAGTTTCCATAGAAATGGAAGATTGTTCTTTTCCTGCAATATATTCATTCAAGTCTTCTACTATAGATAGATGACCACTTGTCTTATCAATGCCTAATGCTTGAATCGTTCTTAAATAGGAAATTTTAGTATCAGCAGTGAGTTTGCCAATAGGTTGATAGGATTCTAATTTTTCAGCAGTGAAATTACTGTCCTCCATTTCTTTGATTAGAATATGCCCCATCTTAACCATTGCATTCTTGGCCATTTGTATGAATGCTAAATTGGCTGCATCTTCTTCAGTAAAAATAATTTCAGCGGCTGCTTGTTGCCAAATTTTAAATGTTTGTTTCTTTTTCTGATCCCAAGCTGTGCTATCTACATTATCCTGTTTGAACTCATTTTTATATCGATGGTAAACCCTAGATTTTTCATCCGATGCTTTGTTGATATTTTGTCCAGACGCATTGCCTAAAAAATTCCAACCATGTACATCATCTACATAACCGTTTTGATCATCATCCATTTGGTTGTTTGGAATTTCTTTGGGATTGTTCCAAAGAAATGGCCTGATTTGTTGATGACTTGTATCGATTCCTCCATCTAAAATGGCGATGATAATTGGAGAAGGCTTTAATTTCAAATCTGTTAAAAGTTGATGTGCTTTAAATAAGCTCACACCATGTACGCCATCATTTTTAAGGTCTTTCCAATGCCAAAATTTTGTATCCTGTCCCCATGCAAATAGGGAACAGGTATACAATAATATTGCAAGGCTGAATTTTAACATAGGACAAATTAAAAATCAAATTTAATGCCCTGAGCAAGTGGCAATTGAGTGCTCCAGTTAATCGTATTGGTTTGTCTGCGCATATAGGCTTTCCATGCATCAGATCCACTTTCTCTACCGCCTCCTGTTTCTTTTTCACCACCAAATGCGCCGCCAATTTCTGCACCACTTGTGCCAATATTCACATTTGCAATGCCACAATCACTTCCTTTACCAGAAAGAAACAATTCTGACTCTCTCATATTTAAAGTCATAATTGCAGAAGACAATCCTTGTGGTACATCGTTCTGTATAGCAATAGCCTCTTCTATTGTTTTATATTTTAACAAGTATAAAATAGGTGCAAAAGTTTCATGTTGTACAATTTGATATTGTGGTTTTGCTTCAGCAATACATGGCTTAACATAGCAGCCACTTTCATAACCTGCACCTTCAAGAACACCGCCCTCAACTACAAAATTGCCTCCTTCTTTTTTACAAGCTTCGATGGAGTGAAGATACATTTTTACCGCATCTGTATCAATTAATGGACCCATGTGGTTATTGCTATCTAATGGATTGCCAATTTTTATTTGTTGGTATGCTTTTACCAATTTTTCTACAAATTGATCATAAATATTTTCATGGATGATTAATCTTCTTGTGCTAGTACATCTTTGTCCTGCTGTACCTACTGCTCCAAACACTGCACCTATCAATGACATGTCTAAATCTGCATGTTCTGTAATGATGATCGCGTTATTGCCACCTAATTCTAAGATTGTTTTACCTAAACGTCCTGCAACTTCTTTATTCAATTCTTTACCCATACGCGTTGAACCTGTAGCTGATACCAATGGAATTCTTGTGTCTTTACTCATCCACTCGCCTACATTACGGCCACCTTGAATTAAGTTGTTTACACCCTCAGGCACCTCATTGTTTGCAAATACTTTTTCTACAATTTTCTGTATGGCATTACCACATAAAGGTGTTTTTTCACTTGGTTTCCACACAGTCACATTGCCACATACCCAAGCCAATGCAGCATTCCAGCTCCATACAGCCACAGGAAAGTTGAATGCAGAAATAATTCCAACAATCCCCATTGGATGCCATTGCTCGTACATTCTATGAGAAGGTCTTTCACTATGCATCGTTAATCCATACAATTGTCTTGATAATCCTACTGCAAAATCACATATATCAATCATCTCTTGTACTTCTCCTAATCCTTCTTGTAAACTCTTACCCATTTCATAACTTACCAGTTGGCCTAATGCTTCTTTATCTTTTCTCAAAGCTTCACCTAATTGTCTTACTACTTCACCTCTTTTAGGAGCTGGCCAATTACGCCATGTTAGAAATGCATTTTGTGCGGTTTCAATCACTTGCTCATAGGCCTCTTTATCGGTTGTAGTAACTGCGCCAATTAACTGATTGTCTACTGGAGAAAAAGACAAAATCAATTCCCCTTTGCTCTTCATCCATGCTGCGCCTGTTGAAGTACCTTCGTTTTCCTTCTGAATTTGTAATTGTTGTAAAAATTGCATTGTTATTTTTTTATTTTTTCAATAATATTAGTTGTGGAAAAACCTTCCACAATTGGATTTATAATTACTTTCCCTCCGTTGGCGATCACTTCTTTTGCACCAACAATGGTGTCAATGGTGTAATCACCGCCTTTGACAAGTACATCTGGTAATAGGGTCTTGATTAAATCTAATGGTGTATCTTCTTCGAATACCACTACTGCATCAATCAATACTAAATTGGCCAATACAGTTGCCCTGCTTTCTGTTGAATTAATTGGACGTTCAGGACCCTTTAATCTTTTTACACTTGCATCACTATTAAGTCCTACTAAAAGATAATCCGCTTCTTTTGCAGTTTGTGCCAAAGAATATAAATGACCTGGATGTAATATATCAAAACAGCCATTGGTAAATGCTACCGTTTTCCCGGTGACTTTACAAGCCTGAATGAATGCTTTAGCCTGTTCAATGGACATGATTTTTTGATCAATTTTATCTATTGCACGCATTTTATTTTGCTTGTTTATTAATAATAGGTAACAAAATTAAACTTACACCACCCAAGACTAATACAATTAAAAATTGTGAAAACCATTGCAAAGTGCCATTGGCAAGTCCTAATGTGTAATCAACACCATTTAATTCTAATACTTTGGCCATAAAATAGGCGTAAGCACCAATACCTCCTGGCGTAAGAATCATGCCGATACTTGCATAAGCTAAACAACTTATGGCGGTGGAAAAACTACTTTCAGTGCCTGCAGTGGCATGCAGACCTACATAGGTGGCTAGTAAATACAAAAACCAAATGCCAAATGAATAGAAAAAAAATAAATTATGTTGCTTCAATTTGGTAGCGCTAATAACTCCTTCCCAGACGCCACTAATAATTTGCTTAATTGAAAATATCATTTTAGGAAGGCGTTTTCTTAGTAAGAAAAACAAGCACACTAAAACCACCACCAAACCTACAAGAATATACACTGTTAAATTGCTTTCATTTGTATTACCAGAAGGTGTGGAGGTTTGATTTTTTAGTTGATTCCATCCAGCCTCAATCACATTAAATTGTAGACCAAGTGCCATTAAAAATACAAGACCAAGGCTAATAACATCAAATGCTCTTTCAGCTACTATGGTTCCAACAATTTTTTCTGCTGGCACTTTTTCATATTTAGCGAGTAAGGTACATTTGAGTACTTCTCCAAGACGAGGTACAGCTAGGTTAGCTAAGTATCCAATAAGAACAGCCAAGTAGGTATTACCAATACTAGGTTTATAACCTAAAGGTTCCATAATCAAACGCCATCTCAAAGCACGCAAAAAGTGGGATAGAGCTAATATGATAAAGACAGGTAAGATTATCCAAAGCTTTGATTCCTTTAAAGCTAGGGTGAATTTTGTCCATTCTTCGTTAGGAATTTGATGTAAACTCCACCATATCAACGCGATACCCAAAAGAAAAAAGACCCCAATTTTTAGAAACTTTCCCATTATTAAAGGCTTCAGTTGCCACGCAATTTACAACCAATTGTCTAGATTAACCCTGACCAAGTGCGAATAATTACCCAATTTTAGGGTTTTTAAAAGTCCTTTAAAAGCTGTACCTTTGCCAACTCGTAGAGGGTACTTAGTTAAACTTTAAAAGGAATGTCAGAAAAAAAACGCATCTTATACATTGCCACAGAAATGTCGCCTTATTTAGAGATGACAGAATTTGCAGAGGTGATCAATAAACTCGCTATAAAAAGTAATGACAGTGGATTAGAAGTACGTTGTATCATGCCTAGATTTGGTGTTATCAATGAAAGGAGACACCGTTTACATGAGGTAGTTAGGTTGTCGGGTATCAATGTTCAAGTGGACAGTGATGATTATCCCCTACAAATCAAAGTGGCTTCTTTACCAAATGCCAGATTACAAGTTTATTTTTTAGAAAATGAAGATTTTTTCAAACGTAAGCAGATTTTTCATGATGAAAATGAAACTTGGTTTGAAGATAATGCCATGAGAACCATTTTCTTTTGCCGTGGTGCATTAGAAACCGTTAAGAAATTTGGATGGCCTCCAGACATTATTCACTGTAGTGGATGGATGACAGGATTAATTCCAGCGTATATCAAAACTGCTTTTAAGAAAGAACCAGTTTTCTCAAATGCTAAAGTGGTTTTTACAATTGGTCAAAACACCTTTGAAGAACAATTCCCAAGTGATTTCATGTCAAAAGCATTGATAAATGTGAATGTGAAGGAAAAGGAACTTGAATCTTTTAAAGAATTATCTAACTCCGCGATGTTTAGAGGTGGTGCTACTTTCGCAGATGCAATTACTTTTGGATCTGATGTAATCGACAAGAAATTAGTGGCCGAATTCGCTTCTGTAAAGGGAAAAAAAGTAGTACCTTTTAATGGTTGGGATTCTGATTTAACAGAGTATTTAGATTTATACAACGAACTTGCAGGCAAGTAAAGCAAACATATAAAATTACATGGCATTAATCAATATAGTACAAAGAGGCGCTACTTTAATAGTAGTATCGTTAATTCTTTTTTCTTGCACAAGAATTAGTACTTCGGAGTTAGGTTTAGGTTTATTACCCTCTTTGGATGCGATGAATACCCAGGACACCATTTTAGAAGTGGAGACAGAGACAGTAGTGATGGAAGATTCATTGCGAATTTATCCAACAGATGAAAATGTAATTGGCAATATTACGAATGACCCTATTTTTGGTACGACTAATGCAGCAGCTTATTTCCAGTTAAAACCAAATTTCTACCCTTTTTATATTTCAGGCGCTCAAAACGAACTAATTGTAGATTCTGCCGTATTGATTTTGAGTTACAGAGGTTTTTATGGGGATTCTACTAAGCCATTGAATATTTATGTAAATAAGATTGACCCAACAACACCGTTGGAAGTAGGTAAATTATATGCGAGTAATTACCAAGAGACATACGGTATAAAAAAAGGCCAATCAATAGCTAACCCACATTTGCTTAATTTCTTAAATGTAGGTGATTCTGTCATTAATAGATTTGAAAGATCAAAAAATCAAATTCGTATCAAGTTAAATAATAGTATTGCAAAACAACTTTTACTTGATTTTGATTCTACAAGTGCCTATAGAAGTGACTCTACATTCAGAAAAGCATTCTCTGGATTTGCGGTGTCAACGAATGCATCAGAAAATCATAATGCACTAGTTAGGTTTTCACTTTTAGATTCCAACACCAAATTAGCGCTCTATTATTCAAGGATTACCACCGGAAGTACGGTAAGAGATACTTCTGTAACCTATTTTAGATTCAATTATTATACGGCGCAAGGTGCAAATTTCATTCAAAGAAATTGGACAGGTGCTGAGATTGCAAGCCATTTAAAAGGCAACGCAAAGGATTCATTGGTGTATATTCAAACCAGTCCAGGAACGATGGTGAAAATTAAAGTGCCAGGTTTGAAGACCTTTAAAAACAAGTTGATTCATAGGGCAGAGTTAATTGCAGAACAGGTACCTGATGATGCTCGATTGAACACCACAGATAGCTACATGAAAGCGCCAAATTATTTATTTTTAGCTGCATACGATTCGGTAACGAAAGAATTGAGAAGTGTACCAAATGATTATCAAGGTTCTTCTAGCGCACAACTCATAAAACAATTTGGTGGTCAAAAATTGATTAAATCTTTATATGGTTATAATAATGTAGCTACTTATAGTTTCAATGTGAGTAGGTATGTACAAGGATTAATTGCCAGAACAGATTCATTATTTGATTTCAGGTTGTATGCACCAGTGAATGATTCTATCAAATTTGTACAGCCTTATCCATATAATAAAATCAAGACAACAGATTACTTGACCACCGCATTAGGTAACCAAGCTGCTATTGGTAGGGTCAGACTTGGTGGAGGGGCTCATTCCAAATTTAAAATGAGACTGCGTATTTATTACACTGACCTATAATCATTAAGATTAATTAATATATTTGCACTTTATAACAACCATCTAAATAAAAGAATATGCCTTATTTATTTACTTCTGAGAGTGTTTCTGAAGGACATCCAGACAAAGTAGCGGATCAGATTTCTGACGCATTAATCGATAATTTTTTAGCTTTTGACCCGCAGTCAAAAGTAGCATGCGAAACATTGGTAACAACTGGTCAAGTCGTATTAGCTGGTGAAGTAAAATCTAAAGCGTATTTAGATGTACAAGAAATTGCACGTGGTGTGATCCGCAAGATTGGCTACACTAAGAGTGAATATATGTTTGAAGCAAATAGCTGTGGTATTTTATCTGCTATTCATGAGCAGTCTGCAGATATTAACCAAGGGGTGGACAGAAAGAAGAAAGAAGAGCAAGGAGCGGGTGACCAAGGGATGATGTTCGGTTACGCAACCAACGAAACAGATGACTATATGCCATTGGCTCTAGACTTAGCGCACAAAATTTTAATTGAATTAGCTGCTTTAAGAAGAGAGAACAAGGCAATTAAATATTTACGTCCTGATGCAAAATCTCAGGTGACATTAGAATACAATGACAAGAACGAGCCAGTAAGAATTGACGCGATCGTTGTATCTACGCAACACGATGATTTTGATAAAGAAGGCAAGATGTTGGAGAAGATCAAAAAAGACATCATTGAAATCTTGATCCCAAGAGTTAAATCTAAGTACAAGAAGTACGCTAAATTATTCAATAAGGATATTAAGTATCATATCAATCCAACTGGAAAGTTTGTAATTGGTGGACCACATGGTGACACTGGTTTGACTGGCCGTAAGATTATCGTAGATACTTATGGTGGTAAAGGAGCGCATGGTGGTGGTGCTTTCTCTGGAAAAGATCCAAGTAAGGTAGACCGTTCTGCAGCCTATGCAACGCGTAACATTGCTAAATACTTAGTAGCTGCTGGAGTAGATTCAAAAGTTTTAGTACAAGTTTCTTACGCTATTGGTGTGGCTAAGCCAACTTCAATTAACGTAAATACATACGGTACTGCTAAAGTGAAGTTAACAGATGGTCAAATTGGCAAAATTGTAGAAGGTATTTTTGATATGCGTCCTTACTTTATTGAGCAAAGATTAAAGTTAAGAACGCCAATGTATAGTGAGACTGCTGCTTATGGCCACATGGGTCGTAAGAATGAGACGGTAACTAAAACATTCACAACACCAGATGGTAAATCAAAAACCATGAAAGTGGAATTGTTTACCTGGGAGAAATTAGATTATGTTGCCAAGGTTAAAAAAGCCTTTGGTTTAAAATAAATCAATGATGCTATAAAAATCCCGTCTCGACACAAATTGGGACGGGATTTTTATTTTAATCCATAACTTTGAAAGATGCAGGAAAGAAATAATAGACCCGAACGTGCTGGAAGACCAGAAAAGAAATTTGCCGGTCCAAGAAGATTTACACCAAGACCTAGTGGGTCTGAGAGAAAGTTTATTATCGGACGTCAGCCGTTGATAGAGTCTTTAGAGTCGGGGGCGAATATTGAAAAAATACTTATTCAAAAGAATGCGCAAGGTGAAGGATTAGCAGAGATCAAACAATTTGCTAGAGAAAAAACCATTCCTGTTCAATTGGTTCCAATAGAAAAATTAAACGGGATGACCAAGGCAAATCATCAAGGTGTGCTTGCGTTTATTTCAAATGTTAAATATTTAGATTTACAAGAGGTAATTGACTTTGTAGTTGCTAAAGGAGAGACGCCGTTATTTATGATGTTAGATGGCGTGACAGATGTACGTAATATTGGTGCAATTAGCAGGAGTATACATTGTTGTGGAGCACAAGCATTAATTATTCCTGACAAAGGTGTTGGCGCATTGAATGAAGAAGCCTTTAAAAGCAGTGCGGGTGCGTTAGAGCACATCCACGTTGTTCGTGTTAGTAGTCTATTGAAAGCGGTGGATGATTTGCATATGAATGGTATTCAGGTTTTCACCAGTGAAATGCGTGCAGATAAAAATGTACACGAACTTGACTTGACCATTCCTAGTTGTATTATAATGGGGGATGAGGGAAGAGGTGTACAACCTTATTTGGCGAAAGCTGCAGATTATTTTTTTAAGATCCCAATGGCCACTAATTTCGATTCTTTCAATGTATCAGTAGCAGCGGGTATCATTTTATACGAAGCGATGAAGCAAAGATTGTTCAAATGAAATTCAAATTAACATTAGAAGCAAAACCATCTAAGCATACGATTGAATATGCAGATAAGCTTATGTTAATTGGGTCATGTTTTACAGAAAATATTGGTGCAAAATTTAAGTCGCATTTATTTAATATTGTAGAGAATCCTTATGGAATTCTATTCAACCCAGTAAGTGTATCTTCTGCATTAACTGAAATTATAGAAATAAGAACTTACAAAATTGATGATCTATTCCAGCATAATGAGCTATGGCATAGCTGGCAACATCATAGCCGCTTTTCGGCGATTGATCAACAAGAGGCTTTAGATAAAATAAACACCTCTATTGTAGAGGCACATACTTATCTAAAAACGGCCAATCGTTTAGTCATTACCTTGGGTTCTGCTTGGCTGTATCATTTGACTAAAGATGCTCCTTTAGGTGCAGGGCAAGTAGTGGCTAATAATCACAAAGCGCCAGCAGATTGGTTTTTTAAATCATTAATGCAGCCGACAGTTTTGCTTGAGAATTTACATGGATTAGTAAAACGTTTATATGCGTTCAATCCGAATTTACAGATTACTTTTACGATTAGTCCGGTTCGACATTTAAGAGAAGGATTGATTGAAAACAATCGTAGTAAGGCAGTCTTAATTCATGCAGTCCATGAGCTAATTAGTTTGTGTGAAAACGTGGATTATTTCCCTGCGTATGAATATGTAATAGATGACTTAAGAGACTATCGATACTATGCGGAGGATTTAGTGCATCCTAATTTTGCCGCTTCTGGTTATGTGTGGGACAAATTAATTGAAACTTACATGAAGCCTGACACAAAGGTAATTATGAAGCAAGTTGCCGAGCTCCAACTGGCACTTAGCCATAAGCCATTTTTTATTGGTTCAATAGCACATCAAAAATTTCTACGAACTTGTATCCAAAAAACAGTGGCATTGATGGAAGCGCATCCTTATCTCCCTTTAGACGACCATCTGGCATTTTTTAACGCAAGCTTAATTAAATAATTACTACATTAGTGGTCTAAATTATTGCCATGCGCATAGTACCATTTTTAGTTTCAGCAACTGTAACCGCTGGGCTAGTATTTACATTGAATATCCAATTGAAATTAGGGGCCACTAAAGCACCAAGATTGGGTTATTTCTTATCTCCACAACATGGTTTTTGGAAGAATGCAGAAGAAGTCAACAAAAATTTTGATGCGTCTATTCTTGCCAATGAATTGAAGGGAGATGTAGATGTTTTTATGGATGATCGTTTAGTGCCACATATTTATGCAGACCATGACGAAGATGCTTATTTTGTTCAAGGTTATTTACATGCTAAATATAGATTATGGCAGATGGATTTTCAAACCCGTGTGGCAGCAGGAAGATTAAGTGAAGTTGCGGGGGCAGATAAATTATCGATTGATCGTTTTTTTAGAAGATTAGGCATGGTATATGGTGCAGAGAAAACAGAAGCCTATATTAATGTAAGTAATCCAGTGATGAAAGCTACTGTAGAGGCTTATACCGCTGGAGTGAATGCGTATTTAAAACAACTGGCTCCAGAGGACTTGCCTTTTGAATATAAGTTGATGAATTTTGCGCCAGAAAATTGGACGCCACAAAAGACCTATTTGTTTTTAATGTTCATGTCATACGATCTAACAGGTAGGTCTGCTAGTGCAGATTTACAGTTGACGAATACAAGGGATTATTTAGGGTATGACTTATTTGATCAGTTATATACCAATCAACAAGATTCATTGGATCCTATTATTCCTATTGGTACTGCTTATGCTGAACCAAGTCTTGTTCCAATAAAGCCTGTACAATCCGATATAGCTTATTTGAAAAAAACGCCTAATGTAGATATTGCTAAAGTGGTTGAATCTCCTGAAGCGCCAGATCCAAATAACGGAAGTAATAACTGGGCAGTAAGTGGGTCAATGACTAAGTCTGGAAGACCAATTGTTTGTAGTGATCCGCATTTGGGATTGAATCTTCCTTCTTTATGGTATGAAGTACAAATTACCACACCTACGCATAGTACATATGGCGCTAGCTTCCCAGGATCACCAGCTGTGATCATTGGATTCAATGATAGTTTGGCTTGGGGTGTGACCAATGCAGGAAGAGAT
>JACCDN010044747.1_pt1 | contig 25394 bp, 32 predicted proteins | sample 7441691 | NCBI WGS metagenome assembly JACCDN01 (sample SAMN15323439, study PRJNA562643) | freshwater metagenome | isolation source: river surface water | place: USA:Blue River Watershed | collected 2017-08-16 | reverse complement strand
TTAAACGTATGGCAGAATTTGCACGTACGAAGCCACACGTAAACGTGGGTACTATTGGTCACGTAGATCACGGTAAAACCACTACTACTGCTGCAATCTTGAAAGTTGCTGCTGCAAGTGGTCTTATCGCTGATAGTAAAGAGGTAGGAGACCTCGATAAAGCACCTGAGTCAAAAGCTCGTGGTATTACTATTTCAACGGCTCACGTTGAGTACGAAACAGCCAACCGTCACTATGCTCACGTTGACTGTCCAGGCCATGCTGACTATGTCAAGAACATGATCACTGGTGCTGCTCAGATGGATGGAGCAATTCTTGTTGTTTCTGCAGCAGACGGTCCAATGCCTCAGACCCGCGAACATATTCTTCTCGCTCGTCAGGTAGGTGTACCTTACATTGTTGTTTTCCTCAACAAAGTAGATATGGTATCAGATCCTGAACTTATTGATCTTGTTGAAGCTGAAGTTCGTGATCTTCTTTCAAAATATGAATTCCCTGGAGACACTACTCCTATCATCCGTGGTTCATCTTTGAAAGCGCTTGAAAATCCAACTGATCCAACTGCGGCTAAGCCAATTATGGATCTTCTTGCTACTCTTGATTCATACATTCCAGAACCAGTTCGTGATCTTGATAAAACCATGCTCATGCCGATTGAAGACGTGTTCTCAATCGAAGGACGTGGTACTGTAGTAACTGGTCGTATTGAACGTGGTATTGTAAAAATTGGTGATGAAATCGAAATCGTTGGTATCCGTGATACTCAAAAAACTACGGTTACTGGAGTTGAAATGTTTAACAAATCTCTCCCACAAGGACAAGCTGGTGACAATGCCGGAATCCTCCTTCGTGGTACCAAAAAAGATGATGTTGAACGCGGAATGGTACTTGCAAAAACTGGCAGTATCAAACCTCATACAGAATTTGAAGCTGAAATGTATTGTTTAACCAAAGAAGAAGGTGGACGTCATAAACCATTCTTCAATGGTTATAAACCACAGTTTTACATCCGAACAACTGACGTAACAGGGGACGTTACTTTGCCTGCTGGAACTGAAATGGTTATGCCAGGAGACACTGTAAACGTAACTGTAAAACTCATTGTTCCTGTTGCTCTTGAAGAAAAAATGCGTTTTGCTATCCGTGAAGGTGGTAAGACCGTTGGAGCTGGAGTTGTAGTAAAAATTATTGCATAAAATTAACGTGTGAAGCGGTCGCCTAAGGTGGCCGCTTCATAACGTTTTGTTCATTATTTTCAATTATCTATGGCACAAACAGTACTGAAAAAAGACGATAAAAAAACTGAAAGCACAGAACCTCGTGTTCGTATTAAGATTTTTTCTTACGATAATAAAATTATTGACGAAGCGACCAAAATTATCATGGACACAGCTGAACGCAACAATGCAAAAGTTGTGGGTCCTGTACCGCTTCCAACTGAAAAGAAAAAATTTAGTGTGAATCGTTCTACTTTTGTGCACAATACGTCTGAAGAACAGTACGAAATGCGTGTCCACAAACGCCTTCTTGATATCACAGGACTCAATCCAAAAGCAATGGACGCTCTTATGAACATCCATTTGCCAAGTGGTGTGGATATCGAAATAAAAATGCTATAGAGTTCTCTCTATAGAGCCTTTTTTCTAAAATTTTTACTTGAAGAGAAGGCTCTTGACAGGAGCAAAAAAATGGTATAAAATACTGCCGTCTCAACTGAGAAAGAATGAAAGACAGAAAAGATCTGCGCCAAAGCGCATGAAAACCTCTGTTCCAGTCATCGCTTTCTATATAAGGAAATTACAATTTTACACAAGCCTTATTTACAACGATGTTCTCTCTTAAAAGGCTAGAAGTAGTACCCTACCATTATGATGCTGCTTCTAGTTTTTTGTTACCACGAAACAAGTACATAATATGAAATGCATTTTAGGTAAAAAACTCAGCATGACACAGGTATTCCGAGAAGATGGTACAGTTGTTCCTGTAACTCGTGTACAGGCCGGACCATGTTTTGTAACTCAAGTAAAATCTGATGCGAAAGGTATTTCTGCTATTCAGATTGGATTTGGTGCTCAAAAAACCTTCCGTTTGAGTAAAGCTGAGCAAGGTCATTTAAAAGATATCAACCATGAAGCTGGGGTAACTGTTCGTTATCTCAAAGAGGCTGCTTCAAATCAGTCGTTGATTCGTGGCGATAAATTTACCGTTGCCACGTTTGCCCCTGGTGAAAAAGTAAAAGTCATTGGTACTTCAAAAGGACGAGGTTTTCAAGGTGTTGTAAAACGCCATGGATTCCGTGGTGCTCCTGCATCTCACGGTCATAAACATGACCTTCGTGCACCGGGAAGTATCGGTGCTGGTGGTGTACAGCGTGTATTTAAAGGAATGCGCATGGCTGGACACATGGGAAATGCTCAAATTACCGTAAAGAATTTGGAAATTGTTGAAATTCATCCTGAAACCAATGAAATGTTGATTAAAGGTGCACTTCCAGGTGCTTTTGGTTCTCTTGTTTTCATTTCAACTGACAATGGAGATATTACCGTAGAACAAGCTCCTGTAGCAGGAGAAGAAGCAAAAGTTGAAGAAGTGAAAGTAGAAGAAACTGCTGCCACAGTGGATGCAGAAGCATCAGAAGCAGAATCTCAAGAAGAAAATAAACAATAAACCTTTGGAGAATCTTATGACAAAAGTGAATGTCTACAATGCAAAAGGGGAGCAGAGTAAAACCTTGGAATTATCTGAAGCAGTTTTTGCTGCACCACTCAACAATAGTTTAGTTCACCAGGTCTACCTCGCAATCCGCGCAAATATTCGTCTTCCTTGGGCTGATACCAAAGATAAAGGCGAAGTTCGTGGTGGTGGTAAAAAACCATGGAAACAAAAAGGAACTGGACGTGCTCGTCATGGATCTATTCGTTCTCCAATCTGGAAAGGTGGAGGTGTTACCTTTGGTCCTTTGTCTGAAAGAAATTACAAACAAAAAATTAACAAAAAAATGAGTCGAAATGCTGTCTCTATGTCACTGTCTGAAAAAGTACGTGGCCAAGAATTTTTCGTAGTAGAAAGTCTTTCTACTTCTGGAAAAACAAAAGATATGGCGATTATGCGAAAAGCACTTCCTGGTATGGGCAAAACCACTCTTTTCCTTGTTGAAAGTATGCAGCCAGAGGTTACACAGGCAGTAAAAAATTTAACACAGTCTGAAATTAAAAATGCAGTTGATGTGAATGTGTTTGATCTCATGCAGCATAAATATGTGATTGCCACTGAAAGTGCTATAAAAATTTTAGAGAAAAGACTTTCCTAAATTGTGATATATGGGTATTATTGATTCTATCAAAAAAAGAACTCCAAAAACAGCTGACAATAAAGCTGCTTCTGCTGAGGTATCTGAAGTAAAGGAAGCAAAACCAAAAAAAGCTGGGAAGAAAGCAACTCCTATTGCTCCAACTGGAAAAGTTTCTCTTCATGGTATTGCGCACAAGGTATTGATTGCTCCGATTGTAAGTGAAAAATCTACTTTGAAAGAAGCTTCTCACGTCTATACTTTTTTGGTAGAGAAGAATGCAAATAAAATTGAAATCAAAAAAGCCGTGGAAGAAGTCTATGGTGTCAAACCACTTAAAATTCGAACGGTTCTTGTTGATGGAAAATCAACCCGTTTTGGACGCAGGATGGGACGACGCAGTAGTTATAAAAAAGCAATCGTGACCACGTCCAAAGATCAAAGACTGGCAATTCACGAAGGTGTCTAACCCCTGAAATAAGAAATTACTCACTATGGCAGTAAAAATTCACAAACCAACGACCGCCGGACGCCGTAAATCTAGTTCACAGGATTTTTCAGATATTACGTCAAAACGACCAGAAAAATCTTTGGTTACCCGTCTTAAAAAACACAGTGGAAGAAATAATACGGGAAACATTACGGTTCGTCACCAAGCTGGCGGAGCAAAAAAACTCTATCGTGCTGTTGATTTTGTTCAAAATAAATTTGACATGCCTGCGACTGTGCAGACGATTGAGTATGATCCAAACCGTGGATGCCGTATTTGTTTAGTTGAATATACTGATGGAACAAAATCATACATCTTAGGATTTAATGGAGCAAAAATTGGAGATGTGGTTCTTTCTTCAAAGAAAAAAATCGATCCAGCTCTTGGAAATCGTATGCCACTTGAGCTTATGCCTGTGGGTGTATTTGTCCACAATGTGGAACTTGCCCCAGGTCAAGGTGGTCAGCTTGTCCGTGGTGCAGGAAACTCTGCACAGCTTCAAGTTCTTGAAGGAGAATATGCTCAGCTCAAAATGCCATCTGGTGAAATTCGTTTAGTGAAAAAGAATTGTTTAGCAAGTATTGGATCAATTGGTAATTCAGATTACAATTTGGTACGATATGGAAAAGCTGGACGTATGCGTCACCGTGGTATTAAACCTCGCGTTAAAGGAAAGAACATGAACCCGATTGACCACCCACACGGAGGAGGAGAAGGACACAGTCCGATCGGTTTACGTGGAGGTCCAAAAACTCCATGGGGAAAGAAAGCTATGGGTGTCAAGACTCGTAAACGAGGTAAATGGAGTGACGCGTTTATTGTATCACGTCGCAAAGGAAGAAAATAAATAATGAATAATTATGTCAAGAAGTCTTAAAAAAGGAGCGTTTATCGATGAAAACTTGCAAGGGAAAGTAAAGGCTGCTAAAGCAAGTGGTGATCGTAAACCTATAAAAACTTGGGCACGCGCGAGTACTATTACTCCTGAAATGGTAGGGCTTACTTTTGCTGTACACAATGGAAAAGACTTTTTGTCAGTATTTGTAGATGAAAACATGGTTGGTCATAAACTGGGTGAATTTGCCTCAACTCGTAAATTTATCCGTCATGGTGGAAAAATGGCCAAAGACCAAGGAAAAGAAGAGAAAAAATAATTTTAGTTTAGTGATCAGTTTACTATCTATATGAAACAACTTGCTACAGCAAAATTACGATACCTCCGCATGGCTCCTCGAAAAGTACGTCTTTTGATTGACATGATTCGAGGTATGAAAGCTGATCAAGCTTTGGTGCAACTTCAGTTTTCAAAACGAGATGCATCAATTCCTGTACAGAAACTTTTGGCTTCTGCTATTGCTAATGCTGAGCATAATAGTAACTTAAATCCAGAAACACTTGTTATTAAAACAGCTTTTGTCGATGGAGGTCCAATCTTGTATCGTTCTATGCCACGTGCGCAGGGGCGAGCAACTCCTCTTCGCAAAAGAACCTGCCATATTACATTGATTCTGGAAGGTGATGTGAATGAAACTGCAAAGAAAACAGAAAAGGCCGTTGAACCAAAAGAAGAAAAACCAAAGAAAAAAACCGTAAAGAAAAACAGTAAATAATATTTAAGACTATGGGTCACAAAGTCCATCCGAAAATTCACCGCACACAGGTTATTTATACTTGGGATTCTCGTTGGTTTTCAAAGAAAAACTATGCTGATTTTGCTCGGCATGATTTGAAAATTCGTGAATATCTCATGAAAAAGTTTAAAGAAGCTCAAATTGATTCTTTGAGTGTTGAACGAGGACCAAAAAGTGTAAACGTAACAATTATTTCTGCAAAGCCTGGATTCATTATCGGACGCAGTGGCCAAGGTTTAGACGAAGTTCGTAAACACATTGAACGATCTATTCTCCAAATGAAAGGGAAAGTAAAACTCAATGTACAAGAACTCAAATCACCTGCACTTTCTGCTTCTGTTGTTGCTCAGAGTATTGCGGCTGACACAGAAAAACGTATTCCTTTCCGTCGCGCCATGAAACAAACGATTGAACGCGTGATGAAAGCGGGTGCGCAGGGAATTAAAATCAAAATGTCAGGTCGTTTGAATGGTGTAGAAATTGCTCGTACTGAAACCCTCTCAAAAGGAAAGATCCCACTTATTACCCTTCGCAGTGATGTAGATTATTCGACTATTGCTGCCTACACATTGTATGGTAAGATTGGTATTAAAGTTTGGATCTACCGAGGATTGGTATTTGGACGCAAAGATGCTTTTGCTCACAAAGAAGAAGAAACAAAAGTCAAAAAAGCAACTCAAGAAAAGAATTAAAGAATAAAATTTGAAGTAAGATAACGTATGCTGGTTCCTAAAAAAGTAAAACATAGAAAATGGCATAAACCACGACGCAGAAATAAAGGTGTGGCAACCCGCACCAATACGATTGCGTTTGGTCAATATGGCTTGGTAGCAACAACACATGCGTGGGTAAGTTCACGCCAGATTGAAGCTGCTCGCCGTGTTTTGACTCGTTATATTAAACGTGGTGGAAAAGTGTGGATTCGTATTTTCCCTGACCGTCCAGTTACTACCAAAGGTGCTGGAATCCCAATGGGTGGAGGAAAAGGTTCACCAGATCATTATGTTTGTACTGTAAAACCAGGAACTGTGTTATTTGAAATGATTGGTATTTCACAGGAAAATGCAAAAGAAGCGCTCGTACTGGCTTCACACAAGTTGCCACTTAAAGCGAAGTTTTCAGAAAAAATCTAAACTTATATGGATTTTAAAGAATTACAACAAAAAGATATTGTAGAACTCTTGACACTCCTCAGTGAAAAACGTACGCTTCTTCGGGAGCTTCGTTTCAAAGTTTTGGAAGGACAACTCAAGAATGTAAAGGCACTCCGACCATTACGCAAAGAAATCGCTTGGATTGAAACAATTCTTGCTTCTCGAAAACAGAAATAATAACCTTTAAAATATGGAGAAAAAAAGTAAAGTACAAAAAGATGTAAAAACAATGGCAGCTGGGCGCCAATTTGAAGGTGTAGTGATTTCTGTTTCTGGAAATAAAACCATCAAAGTCCGTGTGGATAGTATGAAAACCCACCCAAAGTATAACAAGCAGTATAAACAGAGCCGTAACTTTGCTGTTCATGATGAAAAAAATACTGCCAAAGTTGGAGAGACGGTGATGTTTGAAGAATGCCGACCTCTCAGTCGCACAAAACGATGGTTTCTTGTAACCAAATAAGCACACTAATACTATTGTATGATTCAACACAGATCAATGATCGCGGTAGCTGATAATACCGGAGCAAAAAAACTCATGTGTATTCGCGTACTTGGCGGATACCAAAAACGCTATGCTCGCATTGGCGATATTGTTACTTGCTCTGTGAAAGAAGCTGTTCCTCGCGGTATGGTAAAAAAAGGTGAGGTTGTTCATGCAGTACTCGTTCGCAGCAAAAAAGAAGTACGCCGCAAAGATGGAACCTATATCCGTTTTAGTGAAAATGCTGCCGTTATTATCGATACTAAAAACAACGAACCAAAAGGAACACGTATCTTTGGACCGATTGCTCGTGAGCTTCGTACCAAAGGATACCAAAAGATTATTTCACTTGCTCCTGAGGTTGTATAATCCATAGACGATACCATTATGAAAATAAAAACAGACGACAACGTAAAAATCATTTCTGGACGCGATGCCGGTAAACAAGGCAAAGTTATTCAGGTTCTGAAAAGAAAAGAAACTGGACAATTTTTCGTTGTAGTCGAAGGAGTGAATATGCGTAAAAAACATATGCGCACTCGAAAGCAAGGACAAAAAGGTCAGATTCTCGAACTTGCTGCGCCTTTGCACGCTTCAAAGGTAATGGTTATTGATCCAAGTAGTAAAAAACCAACTCGTATTGGCTACACCCGTGATGGAGAAAACAAAAAACGTGTTGCCAAAAGAAGCGGTGAAATGATTTAAGCCTCTCTATTATAGAATATGTCTCCACTTTACGCACAATACAAAAAGATTGTCCCTGAGCTCAAGGCTGAACTTGGATATAAAAGTATCATGCAGGTTCCAGCACTCAAGAAAATCATCATCAATGTTGGGTATGGTCGCCATGCAAAAGACAATGCTTATATTGAAAATGTTGAAAATACTTTGACCTCGATTACTGGACAAAAACCGGTACGCAACAAATCTACCAAATCTATTTCTAACTTTAAAATTCGTGAAGGAATGGATATTGGTATGTCTGTGACACTGCGTGGTCCATCAATGTATGATTTCTTGCACAAATTGATCCACATTACTTTTCCTCGTGTGCGTGACTTTCGTGGAGTATCTGTAAAGAATTTTGACAGACAAGGAAACTATTCGATTGGATTTAAAGAAAATATTGCTTTTCCAGAAATCGGTATTGATGCGATTGATAAAATTCATGGTCTCCAAGTTGTTATTTCAACTTCTGCGAAGAATGCAAAAGAAGGACAGCTCCTTCTCAGTAAACTTGGTTTCCCTTTTAGAGACGCAAAATAATTTTAGAAACTGTATGGCTACACAAGCACAAATTGCAAAATCAAAAAGAAAACCAAAATTTATGACCCGAACGGTTCGCCGTTGTTGGAAATGTGGTCGTGTCCGCGGGTACATGAGAAAGTTCAAACTCTGCCGTATCTGTTTCCGTGAATTTGCAAACGATGGAAAACTCCCAGGAGTTAGAAAATCAAGTTGGTAAACTCTTACTCAATAATAAACAAGAATAATTACGTATATCATATTTCTATGATGACCGATCCAATTGCTGACATGCTCACCTCAATCCGTAACGCTCAGCGTGCTCATAAACGCGTTATTGAGGTAACCTATTCGAAGCTCAAAGAAAACCTTGCTCGCCTTTTGCATTCTGAAGGCTATGTTGAGGCTGTCGAAAAAGTAGAAGCAGACCATCCAGCACTTCGCATCACCCTTAAATATGATGGGAAAACGCCTGCTATTCAATCAATCAAAAGAGAAAGTAAACCAGGACACCGTTTGTATGTGAAAGGTGAAGATTTGCCACGTGTTTTGAATGATTATGGTATTGCGATTATTTCCACTTCCCTTGGGCTTATGACCAATAAAGAAGCTCGCAAAAAAGGCATTGGTGGAGAAATTATTTGTAGTATTTTCTAAAACTTCCCTTATATGTCACGTATTGGAAAAAAACTTATTACTATCCCTGCTGGTGTTACTGTGCAAGTTGCATCTGATAGAATTACAGTAAAAGGTCCAAAAGGGGAGCTTGTTCGCATGGTTCCTCCAATGGTTCATGTCTCAGTTGTAGATAACGCTGTTACTGTTGACGTTGTAAATAAAGAAGAAAAGAAAGAACGATCACTCTGGGGAACTTTTAGTGCTCATATCCAAAACATGGTAAATGGTGTTACTGCTGGCTTTAAAAAACAGCTTGAAGTAAATGGAGTTGGATATAAAGTGGCTCTTCAAGGAAAAGACTTGAAATTGGATGTTGGATATTCTCATCCTGTTATTTTCAAAATGCCAGAAAAGGTAACTGCAATCGTAGAAAAAAATGTTATCACACTTGACTCACTTGATATTGAACTTTTGGGTGCAACTGCTGCAGAAATTCGTCAAGTTCGCAAACCAGAACCATATAAAGGAAAAGGAATCAAGTATATGGAAGAAGTAATCCGTCGTAAAGCTGGTAAGACTTCAAAATCATAAACCTTTCCTTAAGTTAAGATCAATTTTTGTATGAAAAAACTTGTCACAAAAAGTGAAAAAAGAAATCGCCGAAGAGTACGTGTCCGTGCACGCGTTTTGGGAACGAGTGAAAGACCTCGATTGTCTGTTTTTCGTTCACTCAAATCTTTGTATGTACAGGTTATTGATGATAGTAAAGGAGTGACCTTGGTTGGTATGAGAAGTGCTGTCACAAAATCAGCTGAAGAAGGAAAAACACAGAAAGTTTCAGATGCCTTTAAACTCGGAAAGCAAATTGCTGAAAAAGCACTCGCTCTCGGAGTAAAGAAAGTAGTCTTTGACCGAGCTGGTTATGCCTATCATGGACGAGTACAGGCCGTAGCTGATGGTGCTCGTGAAGGCGGACTTGAATTCTAAATAATCACAAACATTTCTAAAAACATCTTCGTATGTCTCCACAAGGAAAAGGAAAATTTAAAGAAAAAAGAGAAAAACCTGAATTTGATCAGCACATTTTGGATTTGGCTCGCGTTACCCGCGTAACCAAAGGTGGTAAACAAATGAGTTTCCGCGCTTGTGTGCTTATTGGAGATCGTAATGGTCGTGTTGCTTTTGGTATTGACAAAGGAAAAGATGTTCAGATTGCTGTAGAAAAAGCCGTAAACCAAGCAAAGAAAGATATTATTCGTATCCCACTCAAAAATCAGACGATTCCTCATCGTGTGGAGGCAAAATTTAAAGCGGCTCGTGTTATGTTGAAGCCAGCTCCAATCGGTTCTGGTATTATTGCCGGCGGTGCAACTCGTATTGTTCTTGATATGGCTGGTGTACCAAATGCTTCTGCCAAAACACTGAGTAAAACCAATAATAAAATTACCAACGTAAAAGCGACTTTCAAAGCACTGAGTCTTTTTAAAAAAGATGTATTCAGACATGCTACCCCACCTGCAGTGAAAGCAACACCCGTAGAAGAAAATTCAAAGACTGAAAAAGCGCCTCGCGCTCGAAAACCTGCTCTAAAAAAAGAAGTTAAAAAAGCAGAATAAATTTTGACTGTATGAGTTTACAAGCCCATTTATTAAAACCAACAGCTGGTTCTCATAAGAGAAGTAAGCGTGTTGGACGCGGAAATAGTTCTCAAAAAGGAACAACCGCTGGACGAGGAACAAAAGGACAAAAAGCTCGTTCTGGTGGACGCGGTGGAAACGCTCGTCGTTCTTTCAAGAAACAGCTCCAAAAAGTTCCAAAACTTCGTGGATTTAACAGTTTCAAGACCAAACCTGAAATGGTTACTATCGCGACTCTCGAAAGAGTCTTTGGTCCTGGAGCAAAAGTAACTCCACAAATTTTGGAAAATCGCGGTTTGATTCGTAAGAGTGACAACGGTGTGAAGATCGTTGCTTCAAACGCGAAACTTTCAAAAGCTCTCAAAATTGAAGGATGTCTTGCAAGTAAGACAACCATTGCTGCGGTTGAAGCAGCTGGCGGCACGATACAATTCTAAAACGTGCCGTTTTTTCTCTCAAACATATGATTGATAAATTGAAACGAATTTGGGGAATTAAAAGTTTGCGCAATACTATTTTATACGTACTTTTTTTGCTCGTTCTTTTCCGAGTCGCCGCTCATATTCCTGTACCAGGAATTAATACCGAGGCACTGCGTACCTTCCTTTCTGGCAATCAGGTTCTTGGACTATTAAATATTTTTTCTGGTGGAACACTCACTACTTTTTCTATTGTTGCGCTTGGTGTTGCTCCATATATTACCTCATCCATCATCTTTCAGCTTCTTTCTATGGTTGTACCAAAGTTTGAAGAGTTGAATAAAGAAGGTGAATCTGGACAAAAGAAAATTAGCATGTACACCCGTATTGCTGCTGTGCCTTTGGCATTACTTCAAGCATATGGACTTATCAAACTGTTGTCTGCACAAGGAAGTGGAGTTCTGAGTGATGTTTCTCCTTTTTCTGTGGCTGCAGTCATGATTACTGCTACGGCTGGTACCATGTTCCTCATGTGGATTGGTGAACTTATCACCGAGAAAAAAGTTGGAAATGGTATCTCTTTGATTATCTTCGCTGGAATCGTAGCAAGTCTCCCTCAGACACTGCAGACCGTTTTTGTAAACTATGATCCATCAGATTTGTTTACTTATATTGCTTTCCTCGCAATTGTGGTAGCGACTATTGTTGGTGTGGTGATTATTAGTGAAGGTCAGCGTAATATTCCTGTGAGCTATGCAAAACAAGCTCAGGGTGGATTTGGGAAAGCTGGAGCAAGCTCTCATTTGCCTCTGCGTGTAAATATGGCGGGAGTAATCCCAATTATCTTTGCAATTTCGGTTGTACTCTTTCCAACGGTTGTTGCTCAATTTTTTGTCAATGGTACTGGTGCTTCTGCACAGTTTGCGCAAAAAGTTATTGCTCTGTTTCAGAATCAGCTTTTTTACGGAATTATCTACTTTGTGCTTGTATTCGGTTTTACCTACTTTTACACCTCAGTTGTTTTTCAACCACAAAAAATTGCTGAAAATCTTCAAAGACAAGGTGGTTTTATTCCAGGTATTCGTCCAGGAAAACAAACTGAAGAATACATTGGTATGATTATGCATCGTCTCGTATTCTCAGGTGCTGTGTTCTTGGCATTGATTGCTGTTTTACCACTTCTTTTGCAATTCTTTACTGGAACACAGTCTTTGGTCATTGGTGGAACCAGTATCTTGATCGTGGTAAGTGTGTGTATCGAAACGGTTAAACAGATTGAAGCACAATTGACCCTCCACGATTACGATCATGCCTAAAAATTTTAAATTGGGCGCATACCTGCGTTGTTGCTGTGCTCCTCGTTCGACGTAGCTTTTACTACGTCTCACTGCGGTGCTCGCTGCCGCCTTGGTCTGCATCCCAATTTAAATTTTTTTAAACAATATATTAAGATCTATCTCGAAAAGGTAGATCTTTTTTTATCCATTTATACTTGCATAAATAGGTAATTTCTGCTAGACTAAGGATATATATGTCTTTTCTCGATGTTTTTTTAGGGATTCGTCACTATTCGCAAAATCAATTACTCATCTCTCGTGAGGAGATTGATGATTTAGTTTCCCAAAGTGCGATTCCTTCGCTTACCAGTTCAGAAGAGCGATTGGTAGAAAAAGCCCTTGATGAAAGACGGCTCGGTGATGGTAGAATTTCTTTGGCTCAGATTGATGAAACTTTGCGAAAGCTAGAAAAAGAAAAACATATTAGTGTACATGATCGCGAAGCGCTCATGAAAATATTTGTCCGGTTCTTTGAAAAAAAATCGTAATCCCGTCCATAGAAAACGGAAACGAGAAAAAGGAGATTATTCTCATGATCTTTTTTTTCTATTTTCTGTTTTTTTATTTTCTATGGAAGGGAAAAATTGGAAGGTAATTGTACTTATGGGGGTTCCTGGGAGTGGAAAAGGAACTGAGGCGCAAATTTTGACGCATCTGGATCCCAAATATGTGCACATTTCTACAGGTCAGTTGCTCCGCGATTTGGAAAATGATCCCAAAGCTGACCCACGTGACAAAGAACTTTTACAGCACATGAAAGAGGGAAAACTCGTTTCAAATGATTTGGTATATCGTCTTGCTTTTCAGGCAATTGAAAATACTCTTGCTGAAGGAAAAGTTGCTATGCTCGATGGGGCCATTCGTACCGTCGATCAGGCCAAACATTATGAAAATTTTTTTGAGCAAAAAGGGATTGCACAAGATGTTGCAATTATTGAAATTCAACTTTCAGATGAAATGAGTTTAATTCGTTTGACGACTCGTAAAGTTTGTTCAGCCTGCGGATATATTATTCCGTATTCACCAGAAAATTTCAAAAAAATGGTTTGTGAAAAATGTGGTGGTGCGCTGGCTGTAAGACATGATGATCACCCAGAAACGGTGGTGAAGCGCATTGAGGCACAGGGCAATAAAATGCTGCAACCAATTTTGGACTATTATAAAAATGTGGGAACGGTTTTTTCGGTTGATGGAAATCGCAGTATCCCTGATGTGGATGTGGATATACGTAAGATTTTGGGCATTTTATAAACAACGAATCTCGCATTATTTCTGCTGGTCTGTTACACTAAGAAAAAATATGTCATATACAAAAAAACCTCGGGAAGTGCAATATCTGCAAGAAGCTGGCCAGAAAATGGGCGAAATTTTGTCTGTACTTGAAAAAATGATCAAACCTGGCATCAGTGGTCTTGAGATAGACAAAAAGGCCGAGGAACTTATTGTAGAGGCTGGAGGAGTGCCTGCATTTAAAGGATATAAAACTCGTCGAGGTGATACCCCATTTCCAGCCACACTTTGCTTTTCTCTTAATGATGAAGTCGTTCATGGCATTCCGACCAAAGAAAAAGTGATTCAAGCAGGGGATCTGGTGAGTCTTGATATTGGTATGCAATATCCTGCCAACTCTGGAGTTGGTCCAGGAGGAAATGGGTTTTTTGTCGATACAGCTTTGACCGTAGTGGCTGGAAAAAAGGTTCCTAAAAAATATCAAGACTTGCTTGACGTGACACGCATTGCTCTTGAAAAAGGAATTGAACAATGTATTATTGGAAATACGGTTGCAGACATTGGGCGAGCAATTGAAGATTATGTCAAAAGCCAGGGCAAGTACGGCATTGTCAAAGATCTTGTTGGACATGGTGTTGGTCATGCGGTACACGAAGATCCAAATGTCCCAAATTTTTATAGTGAAGAATTTGAACACTGGATTTTGAAAGAAAATGTGGTGATTGCCATTGAGCCAATGATCACGCTTGGTGGGTGGCGAGTAAAAATTGCTCCGGATGGTTGGGGTATACTGACCAGCGACGGAAGTTTAAGCGCGCATTTTGAACATACTATTGTCATTACTAAAAATGGGCCTGATGTTGTAACTAGGCGAAAAGGCGAAGTATAATTTTTTTCTTATCTTGTATGAAGATTCTTGGTATAGATTTCGGAACAAAAACACTGGGCCTGGCTATGACTGACACTGATCTTGATATTGTCTTTCCTTTTGGTACAATGCACAATTTTGAACCAAAAGTATTTTTGAATATAAAAGATCTCGTGCTCAAAGAAGATTTTGAAAAAATTGTGATGGGACTGCCACTTGGTATGAATGGTGAAGAGACCGAAGCAACGGCGCGGGTGCGTGCGTTTGCAGGGAAACTCGAATCTGAAGTTGGTATGGGGGTTGTTTTTGAAGATGAACGTTTTTCTACGCACGAAGCCGATCGTATGGGAGGAGAGGCGAGTCGTGACGAAAAATCTGCCATGATTATTTTGGAGCAGTATATGGCAAAACAGAATATTGTTTAACTAAAATATATGAGTGATTATCAGAGAAACGGCGGTGATAAAGGTGATAAAACTGAAATTTTTCAGCTTTTTCAGATTGATTGGGCAGATGAGGATTCACGCAAAATGTTGCAGGAAAGGGTGTTTGCTTTGTTTGCTTCTCTTGATGAAGAAGAAAGAGTGTTTGTTGAGAAAGTTATCCAAAAACTTTTGAAAAATGTTGATCGTAACGGAGTGTCAATAAACATGACAAATCCTATTGTACCTGCTGCCATGTTACGATTTATAGAGCTGTGTAAAAAAGCGAATGTAACCTACCAAAAATTATTTGAAGCAAAGTTTGCTGTTCCTCTACAATTTCTTGGCGAAGAAGGTTTTAATGAATATTATGGTGCTGCTGAAGACGAGCAGGCTATGGTTGTTCCAGGAGTAACCATAAGCCCTGCTTTAGATACAGGTGATAAAAGAATTTTAGAATTTGTGAGGGAACAAAGAAGTCGAGCTGAAGCTAATATAAGAGTGATGCGGGATCATTTAAGCGGAAGAGATGAACTCATTCAAGATAAGGCGATTGTTTTGGCAGTAGAACTTCTTGAATTACTTAGATTTTTTCGTGGAAGAGGAGAAGATATATTTGCTTCGATTCCAGATGATGAAGTAAGATCTATTGAAAATTTAGCGGCTCAAAGAGATTCGATAATTGTTGATAATAGCCAATTATCGGGAGATTTTCCTGATGATTCACCCGTTTTTGTACCGCTCAGAGATCCGGCTGAAGATAGTGGTGTGGGGGATACACATAATTTGGCAGGGCCTACGACTGTTCCGGACGCGGTTGATAAAAAGGCACCAACACAAATTGTGGATGTAAAACCAAAAGGATTTTTTTCCAGACTAGCAGCTAAATGGCGAAGAGGTTCAGATTCAGATAAAGAATAAAAAATGTGAAAACAAAAAAACTCCCTTCCAAGAAGAGAGTCTTTTTTTTTGTGCCGACGGTTCCTCCTTCGTGGCACGGGGGGTGGGCACGGAGCCGTCGGCGGTCTCCGTGGGGCGGGGGTAGGTCTCAGCGGGGCGGCTTTTGAGGGCCGGGCCGTTTGCCTCCATCAGGTTCTGGAAGTTGATCCAGGTTTACGATCACCGACGGAGGATCGTGTTGCGGCAAGACCTGCATGGCATTGGGTACTTCCTGCGCGGGTGCTGACGAGTCCACGATCGTGTCCTTGCTGGAGTCACCGACCGTGGTATGCATGTTGTTTGCTCCGCGCAGTGCGATTTCATAAATCCTCGGATGGGTTCCAGTCGGTGCTACTGCCGACCGTCCTTGATGAAGTTCGAGAATTTGTTGTTCTACGAAACCACGGTGTACGTCGTTGTCGGGGTCAAATGGGACCGCTTTCTCGAGTGTAACCTCGCCCCCCTGTACGCTATGCATCAGCCAGAGCATATGCCCTGGCGATGTCTTAAAGAACAGGAAGGTTCGGCGAACGTTTTCATCGAGAAACACAGCGGTAACGAGTGGAACAGATGTAACCATGTCCCATTGTTGCAGTTTCTTGAGGATTCCCTCTTGCCGGCTTCGAACCTCTCGTACTACGTCTTCCTGTTCGCGCATGGCTCGTTGTCGGTCCCGTTGATTTGAGACCTTGACAGCGATTACTGCGATCACCACCACTGCGAGGATTGCGAGAACAATCCAAATTAAACCGTCCATTTTCCTTCCCTCCAGGGGCTATGGGTGTACCCGCAAACTACTATAAATAGAGACAAAAGTCAACCCTTTCCATTGATTCAACTGCCTAAATTCGGTATACTGTCTCTATCTATGCCACTTAAAACTTCTGACCAAAATCCACCTTTTTTTCTCCTTATCTTGGATGGGTTTGGACTTCGTGACCCCAAACTCCCTGGAAATGCCATTACCCCCAAGACGGCTCCACATATTTTTGAATACCTCAAAAAATACCCTTCAACTCGGCTGACTGCCCATGGTGAGGCGGTTGGACTTTTCAAAGATCAAGAAGGCAACAGTGAGGCAGGGCATTTTAATATTGGTGCTGGCCGCCTCGTTGAGCAGGATATTGTTACTATTAGTAGTGAAATTGATGATGGTCGTTTTTTCAAAAACATGGCTCTCCAAAAAGCGGTGGATCATGCTCAGAAACACAAAAGTGCCATCCATTTGATGGGACTCTTAACCGATGGACAAAGTGCACATGCCAATCCTGAGCATATTTATGCCCTGCTTGAATTTTTGCGGCAGAAAAAACAGGAAAAGGTATATTTGCACTTGTTTACTGATGGTCGAGATTCATCACCCCATGCCGCACTTCAGTATATTCAGCTTTTACGAGCGCACATGAAAAATAATGAAAAAATTGCCAGTATCATGGGAAGATTTTATGCCATGGATAGAGGGAAAAATTGGGACCGAACCGAGCAAGCATACAATGTGCTCACACTGGACGAAGGAATGCACACAGCGCCGAGTGCTGAAGCTGCCATTGAACATGGATATAACCGTGGTGAGACCGATGAGTATATTCAACCAACTATACTTGTGGAAGGAAAAAATCCGGTCGCAAAAATAGACGACAATGATGCGGTTATATTTTTTAATTGCCGCAGTGATCGAGCACGTCAAATAGTAAAATGTCTGGTACAAAAAGACTTTGAAAAAGAAAATCCAGATAGTTTTCGGCGCAAAAAGATTTTGAAAAATATATGTTTTGTTGCACTCACGGATTTTGGACCAGATCTTCCACATATTTTGACAGCATTTCCAAGTCCTGATATTCAAAATTGTTTAGCCAAAGCCATTGGGGAGAATCGGAGGCAAATCTATATTTCGGAAACAGAAAAGTATGCGCATGTGACTTACTTTTTAAATGGAGGATTTCCTTCGGCTATCAATGGTGAAGCACGCGAGCTCGTGCACTCAGTCAAAGAATATTCGTATGCAACCAAACCAGAAATGAGTATAAAAAAAATGAGCAAGAAAATTTTCAAATATTTGGCTCTGAAAAAGTTTGATTTTTTTTGTGTAAATTTTCCGAATAGTGATATGATTGGACATACGGGAGATTTCGCTGCTGCCAAAATCGCTGTGACAGCGGTTGATCGAGCGGTTGGAAGAATTGTGGAAGCAACGCTTCGTCGAGAGGGGACAGTAGTAATTACGGCTGATCATGGCAATGCCGAAGAAATGATTGATGAAAAAACTGGTGAAATGCTGACTGAACATACAACTAATCCGGTTCCATTTATTGTGATAAACAAGGAACTGCGTGGACAGAAAATTACCAAGACCGGAAAATTGTCTGATGTAGCGCCAACTCTTTTAAAACTTTTGGGTGTGAAAAAGCCAAAAGAAATGACTGGAAAAAGTTTGTTTTAATTTTTGTTTTTATGTCTCGACCAAAACCTGTTGTCCTTGCTATTCTTGATGGATTTGGAATTGCGCCAGATAGTGATGGCAATGCCATTACTCGTGCTAACATGCCAAACTGGAATCGTTTTATTCGTGAATATCCAGTGATGACCATACTTGCTTCTGGAAGTGAAGTTGGTTTATCTTTTGGTGAAATGGGAAACTCGGAAGTTGGACATTTGAATATTGGGGCGGGCCGTGTCTATTATCAAACTTTCCCACTCATTAATAAAAGTATTCAGGATGGAAGTTTTTTTGAAAACCAAGCATTTGTGCAAGCTGTGGAAAATGCTTTGAAAAATAATAAGGCTTTGCATCTGCTTGGTATTGTCAGCCCTGGAAATGTGCATGGATCGCAAGATCATTTGTTTGCCCTCCTCGACTTGGCAAAAAGGCAGGGACTCAAAAATGTTTTTGTACATGCAATTCTCGATGGTCGTGATTCTATTTTCAATAGTGGTATTGATTTTATCAAACTCCTTGAAGCAAAAATGAAAGAACTCGGGGTTGGAAAAATTGCGACCGTTTCTGGTCGCTTTTATGCCATGGATCGAGATAATCGTTGGGAGCGTGTGCAAAAAGCCTATGTGGCTATGACGGATGGTCGCGCTGATGTGTATGCACCAGATGCGGTGAGTGCTGTTGATGCTTCGTATGCAAAAAAAATCTATGATGAAGAATTTATTCCAACCGTAATTGGAACCGAAGGATCGCCAACTGCCAAAATTGAAAATGGAGATTCTGTTATATTTTTTAATTTTCGTCCTGATCGAGCGCGCCAAATTGCGCAGGCCTTTGTCATTCCAGGATTTAGTAAATTTGAACGCGTGTATCTTAAAGATTTGTTTTTTGTCACCATGGCAGAATATGAAAAAGAACTTCCTGTGACAGTTGCCTTTCCTCCACAGGTGGTAACCAATTGTTTAGCCGAGGTTTTGAGTAAAGCTGGTTTGAAGCAATTTCATATTGCTGAAACTGAAAAATATGCACATATTACCTTTTTTTTGAATGGAACGATTGAAAATGCTTTTCCTGGAGAAGATCGAAAAATTGTCCCATCACCCAAAGTGGCTTCGTATGATCAGGCACCAGAAATGTCAGCTGATGAAATTGTCAAAGAAACCGTCAAAGCTATTCAAAGTGAAGAGTATGATGTGATTTTTTTGAATTTTGCCAATCCAGATATGGTTGGTCATACTGGAAATTTTGGAGCAACGATAAAAGGGGTAGAAGCCGTCGATCGTGCACTTGGTACTATTTCCGAATATACTTTGGCCAAAGGTGGAGTGTTGCTGATTACTGCAGATCATGGCAATGCCGAGGAAGTGAAAAATCTTCAGACTGGAGACATGGATAAGGAGCATAGTACCAATCCAATTCCATTTTTGGTCATTGGTGAAACCTATCGCGGTCAAGCTGGTCCAGCGGGGGATCCGATTGAAGGGGATTTATCACTCATGCCGCCAGTTGGAATGCTTGCGGACGTTGCTCCAACCATTCTGTCTATTTTGGGAGTTGATCAGCCACCGGAAATGACGGGAAGACCATTAATTTGATAATTCAAATTAATAAACATTTTTTTGATTCTTTCTTTTTAAAGAAACCTTTTTTTGGCACTTTTTACTAAAAAGATTAAACCATACTACTTTTTGAACAAAAAGTAGTACAAAAACTTTCTCGCAATGAAAAAGAGAGGGGCACACTTTCACTTATGGACCAAAACTCGCCCCGACGTTTGTCGGGACTTAAACATTGGTCCATACCCTGCGGGACGTTCAAGTGTTCCTCCTCTTTTTTCAAATGCTCCTGTTGAAACCATTGGGTTGGTTCGAGTATATGGGAAATGGGGAGAAATATACCGTAACGTTCCCGTAGGGAGATGAACCAATGTCTGACGAACGAAGTGAGGAGTTTTGGTTCATCAGTGAAGGTATTTTCCCTCATTTCACATCACTCGACAGTTTTGGAGCAACCTTTTGTACAAAAGGTTGCAGGAAGAAAAAAATGTTATTTTGTAAAAAGAATGATAAAAAAAGAACGTTTTTACATGTTCTTTTTTATTTCTTCTTTGACGAGTTCTTCTGCTTCTTTGAGGGTTTTTCCTTCGATGGTGAAGGATACTCGACGATGGTTTCCTTCAGGGTGTAAATTTTTCGTTAGTTGATGCAGGTCAATATGGTCAGTCGTGTGTAAAATTCCATGAATCTGATTTGTCTGCGTGTCGTGTCTGTGTTCGTGTAAAATCAAAATGAGTTTTGCTTCTGGTGAATTTGCAATAAGTTCATCAATAATATCATAGAGGTCATGTTCACTTGCACCAGTACGAGAAAAATCTTCGCGAGTAATAGTAGTAGAGGCCAAACCAAGAGCAGTATCAAATTCCAAGTGAGACAGTGCTTGTCCCCAAAGTTTGAGTGCAGAGAGTGTTTTCGTGCGGTAGAGTTCTTGGATAATAAATTCTCGATCAGCTCCCATACTAATGAGACGGCTGGCCAGAGCCAAAGTGTTTGGTTTGATATCTTTGGTTTTGAAACTATTGGTATTGGCAATCATTCCAGTAAGGAGTGCTGTGGCAATATCTTTGTCTATAGAAGGTTCAGAAATTTTACGTAAAATTTCAGCGAGTGCTTCGGAAGTAGAGGTTGACGTCAAAGAAATCGCATTGATTTGTCCGTAGCGTTCGTTATTTGGTTTGTAATCAATGTTGATAATTGGCAATGCATAAAACAGAGAAGTATTCATTTCTGTCAGGCTGCCAAGTGCTTGCAAATCTGGTGTATCAAGAGTGATGATAAGATCATATCGAAATTCTGATTGGGCAGTATGAACTTGCTCGCGTTGAATGCTGCCAGTTTTGGGAGTAATAAATATTTGAAGCTTGGTATCGACTACATCGTAGCTCAGTTCCTGTACTCCTGAGTCTTGCAGATCAAGTGTAATAATAAATTTTTGTAGGTGTGGAAACTGAGATTTGATGTTGCTGGCAGAAGGAAGAAATTGGAATTTTTTCGGTAAAATAAAATGATCGACTACAATGTCGACATGTTTATTTTGTTTTTGCAAAAACAAAGCAAGCGCAAGAGAAGCAGCAATTGCATCGCCACTTCCATCTTTGCGAAAGGTAATCAAAACATGTTTACTTTCGTCTATCAGGTGTTTGAGTTGTTGTGTGTCGTTTAGGGCCATGTTATATATTTGTATAATTTTTGGGGGAGGGCGGAGCGAGCATACCAGAGGCGCTCTGCTCCGCATGGGGCGGGGATGGTTGCGTCAGGCAGCACGGTTGCGCTTCTTCCCGAAGAGCCGATCAACACTGGCAGATGCCAGTGTTGCTGCGGCAACCCCAATGTATCCAGGCAGGAGAGTGATCATGCGGTTGGTGAGACGAGCCGACGTGTAGAAGGCCCAGCTGCAGGCGTCTTGCGATGCCTTATAGAAGAAGGCTGTGATGGGGTTGTCTCCGTCATAGCCTTCGTCTCCGAATATGTCATCGTTCATGTCCCCTCGTGGCCTGGTTTGTACCCGCCGTGATTGGCGCAAAAGTCCAGGCTCCGCTCTTTTGACTTTAGAAATCAAGAGAACGCAGCTGAATTTTTGTCTTATTTAAGCGAAATTATCTAGTATTTTCGAGGCGAATAGAGCATTCTATCAGAATAGAGTTGTCTTGTCAAGGCTCATAATTTATCTAATTTTACAGTAAAAAACGAGTATTTTACTCTTAATTTGCATTCAAAAATCGGCTGTGGATAATCTGTGACTTGTATATAGAACGTTTGTTCTATATAATAAGAAAAGCGATATTAACGTAATGGCAAAAGATCATGGCTGGTTTGAACAAGAATATATTTTTTGGTTCAAACGAACCATGACGTTTTTTCACTACATTTATTTTTTAATATATTTTCTATGACCGAAAATCTCTATAGAAAACGCAAGGATCAAATCATGTATTTTTATAAAAAATTTCACCGTTTACCAACGTATGAAGAGTTGACCGAAGTTTTTGATGTTAGATCCAAGAATTCGGTTCATTCTTACATTCAAAAATTTATTGAAGATGGATTGGTGGCCAAGAGCGAAACCGGAAAACTCATACCTACCAAGCGCCTCTATGGGTTGCGGATGCTCGGGACTATTCAGGCTGGGTTTCCAACGACGAGTGAAGAAGAAGCTATGGCCGAGGTGATTAGTCTCGATGAAATGCTGGTCAAAAATCCAGATACCGCTTATGTACTGACAGTAGAGGGAGATTCAATGATTGATGCAGGTATTATGAAGGGGGATATGGTCATTGTCGATCGCTCCAAACACCCCAAAAGCGGCGATGTGGTAGTGGCTGAGGTCGACCAGGGCTGGACCCTTAAATACTTCATCCAAAAGGGTGCTAATGCCTTTTTACGGCCAGCCAATCGAAAATATCGAGATATCTACCCCCAGGAAGAGCTTCGCGTAGGCGGCGTGGTGACCAGTGTTATTCGTAAATACGCTTAAAAGGCTTCGTACAAGATAACAGCCCTTTTGTTGACAAGCATAGGGCTGTTATGGTTTAGTAAAAGTATTATGATTCAAAATTCAGCCAATTTGTATCGTGTGGTGGTCCGCCCTGCCTAGAGGTTGGTGATTTTGTTATAACATTTTCTCCGCCTCTTGCTTGAGGCGGTTTTTTATTCAAAATATTTGATTTTCTAGCGAGTTTTCGCTACTATAGGGGGACTAAAATACTGAAATTTATGCCAAAAGAACTTGATAAGGCCTACGACCCGAAAAAGTACGAAGATGGAATTTATAAACGCTGGGAAGATTCTGGATTTTTTAATCCAGATGTTTGTGTTGAAAAAGGTGTAACCAAACCTGATGCTGAGCCCTTTACCATAGTACTTCCTCCACCAAACGTGACTGGAACCCTCCATATGGGGCATGCTGCCATGCTTGCGATTGAAGATCTGATGATTCGCTATCACCGAATGAAAGGGGACAAGACTCTCTGGATTCCTGGGACTGATCATGCTGCTGTGGCAACTGAGTCAAAGGTAGAAGGACTTCTGATCAAAGAAGAAGGCATGAAAAAACCAAAAGAAGAACTTGGGCGCGAGGCTTTTCTTGATCGTGTCAAAAAATTTGCACAGGAAAGTCATGATACGATTGTCAATCAGAGTAAAAAAATGGGTTCTTCGCTCGACTGGAGCCGCGAAGCCTATACACTCGATGAAACTCGCAGCAAAGCAGTTCGAACTGTGTTCAAAAAAATGTATGACGATGGTCTTATTTATCGTGGATACCGCGTGGTGAATTGGTCAGTAAAGGGGCAGTCTACATGTAGTGACGATGAACTCGTGTATGTCGAGCGACCAAGCAAGCTCTATACTTTTAAATATTCCAAAGATTTTCCTATTTCTATTGCGACGACTCGTCCGGAAACAAAAGTCGGTGATACTGCGGTCGCTGTACATCCTGAAGGACAGTATAAAAAATATATTGGTCAGACTTTTGAAGTCCAAGATGTTGGGCAAAAAGGCCACTCACTCAAAATTAAAATTATTGGCAGTGACAAAATTGATGAAAGTTTTGGTACGGGAGCGCTCGGTGTAACGACAGCACACAGTCCGATTGATTTTGAGATGTATCTTGAAGAAAAAGCAAAAGGCAATGATATTGGTCTTGTCCAGGTTATTGGTGAAGACGGATTGATGACTGCGAACGCTGGAACAGAATATGTAGGACTTAGTGTCGAAGAAGCACGAGAAAAATTTGTACAGTATCTGCGCGATAATGATCTGCTCGAAAAAGAAGAAGAAACAATGCAAAATGTCGGGACGAGCGATCGTTTTAAAGATGCTGTAGAGCCACTTCCAAAGACGCAGTGGTTTATTGATGTGAATAAAAAAGTAGAAACGAAAGATGCAAAAATTCCTGCGCTCAATGGAAATTTGAGTTTGAAAGAACGCATGCAAGTGGTGGTGAGAGAAGGAAATATTCAAATTCTTCCAGAACGTTTTGATAAAACCTATTTTCACTGGATCGACAACCTCCGCGATTGGTGTATTTCACGTCAGATTTGGTTTGGTCATCAGATACCGGTATGGTACTCTCATGCGCAAAAGAAAACCACTATTGTTTTTGTTGCACATGGCGAAAGTATTGACATGGAGCAAGGAAAAATGACTGGTGATAATGATTCTCCTTTGTCTGAGGCGGGTGGCAAATATGCCATGCAATTAAAAGAGCAATTGAAAGATCTGCGGGTTGATGTTGTCATTTCTTCAGATTTGGAGAGGGCTACAGATACAGCTCGAATTGTTTTTGGAGACACGGATGCAGATATTATATATGACAAACGACTTCGTGGATTTGATAGTATCAATCAGGCTGCGGTATCAAGTCCATTGTATAAAGAGGTAGAGCGATTGGTCGCCGAGTGTTTGCATGATGTGCAAGAGCGTTTTTGCGGAAAGACTATTGCCATTGTTGGGCACCGTGGTACCGAGCTCGCGCTTGAAGTATTGACCAAAAAAAATACGAGTGAAAAAGGGTACAGCGAATATGATTTGACCAATATCACTTATTGTCAGGAAAACGCTCCTGTGGGAAAAAATTGGGTGCAAGATCCAGATACACTCGATACTTGGTTTTCATCGGGGCTTTGGACATTTTCTACTCTTGGCTGGCCAGAACAAACGAATGATCTCAAAACATTTCATCCGACTTCGGTGCTGGAAACAGGCTATGATATTTTATTCTTTTGGGTTGCACGCATGATCCTCATGACCACATATACCCTGGGAGATGTACCTTTCAAGACTGTGTATTTGCATGGTCTTGTGCGTGACGAACAAGGTCGCAAAATGAGTAAATCTTTGGGTAATATCATTGATCCGCTCGACATGATCGAAAAGTACGGAACGGACGCAACACGTCTTTCACTGCTTCTTGGATCTACGCCAGGCAATGACATGAAACTCTCCGAAGAAAAGATTGCGGGGTTTAGAAATTTTACCAACAAGCTGTGGAACATGAGTCGTTTTATGCTGCTCAATATTCCTGAACCAAAAAAAGACATTGAATTGCCAAAGGCAAAAACATTGGCTGATAGATGGATTTTGGAAAATTTGAATCAAGTCATTTTTGCTACAACCGGTGATCTGGATAAATATACTTTTT
>JACCDN010582223.1_pt1 | contig 25424 bp, 24 predicted proteins | sample 7441691 | NCBI WGS metagenome assembly JACCDN01 (sample SAMN15323439, study PRJNA562643) | freshwater metagenome | isolation source: river surface water | place: USA:Blue River Watershed | collected 2017-08-16 | reverse complement strand
GCACGTGTAAAACAATCTTCACGTTTCCAAAAGATGAACCGTTCGATCGATTTCTTACAAAAAAGAAAAAATGATACAACAGTTGTACTTAACTTAAAGCAATTACAAGCGGAAGATCAAAAGAATAAGAAGCTAGTAGAAGAACTTAAGGCAGAAGAAGAAGATAAAAATTTATTAGTAACAAATTTTGAAGACTCACTAAAGGCCCACGATAATTTAAAGGCCATTGATACTAAAAAATGGAAAAAGGATTTTGATCAAAGAAAAGAGGAATGGATCAAAGCTTTACGCCAAGATGTTATCTTAGGTGAAACAATGGCGATTGCTCAAGATATGGTTGGACTTGCTAAATAATTGGCGGATTAAAGATGATTGATAATTATGAATTAGAAGAGATCATGGATATTCTTGAAAATTGTGAAGATGAGAAAGCAGCGGTTCGGCTTTTAAAAGAGTTTAATGAAAAGACCGCCCAACTTGGAAAACTGTTGATGAATATTGATGAGAGTTTATCAACAGAAGAATGGAAAATACGTTGTGATACTGCTAAAAAAGAAGTGGATGAAGTGATTGGACGTATTAGAAGCTTAGAGTAGGTACTAGTGAACAATTTTAAAGATGATAAAAATGAAAATGAATGGTCGTTTAAAATTGAGCGATCAGAAGTTGCGCCATCTGAGGTAAAAGAGATAGCTCCGAAAAAGTCTGTCGTTGAAAAAGCAAAATCTGAAAGGCTTAGTCGCGAGCGTGAGAAAAAACGAGAGCTTCTTTTAGATGATGTGCCGAAAGAGACTCTGACAAGAAGGCAATTGGCAGATCAAATGAAGAGCGAAGATGCGATTCTTGAGCACGATGTTTTTCACTATGCTCATCCAATAAAGAGATTATTAGCAACAGTCATTGATATTTTTGTTTTCTTTGTGACTATATATATAAGTCGATTTTTATTGTTGCCAATATTTTTAGTGCTGACAAATTTCATTACTCATTACAAATTAGAAGTAGTTATTAATCAAAAAGAATTTTTCTATTATGGTGATTACATCATAATATTTCTGGATTATTTTTTAGTATTTGTAATTAGTACTGCTTTTTATAATAAAACAATCGGTAAAAAATTTTTGGGTTTAATGGTAAGAGAAGATGAACGTTTTACATTAAATGTCATGGATACGTTTATACGCGAAATGATTTTGAAGCCTATTTCTATTCTTAGTATTGTCGGTGGAGCGATGGCATTCTTTCATAAACAAAGGAAATGTTTGCATGATCTCTTCCTAAAGACCATTGTAATTGATGATTAATCGATTATTAATTTCTGAATAAAATCTGATTGTGAAGAGACAGCATTAAGGGCCGTTTCTTTTGTGATGAGTTTATCTTGGTATAGACGCATAATATGTTGATCGAAAGTTTGACCACCATTTCCACCTTTGTGAAAACCTTGAGTCATGATCGTATTGATTCGACTTAAATCTTCTTTTCCTAAAATAGCTTCTTTAACACCAGTTCCTGTCACCATGATTTCCTGAGCAATTACAATTCCATTTTCACTATTTCCTTGGAGCATTCTCTGACCAATAATCGAATAAAGATTTTCGGCCAGCCTCGATTTTATTTCTTGTTGCTCAACTGGAGGAAACATTGAAATGACTCGACCAATTGTCGCTAAAACATTTGTCGTATGCATCGTTGAAAAAACAGTATGTCCAGTTTCTGCCGCTTTTAAAGCAATACTTACAGTTTCAGGGTCACGCATTTCTCCAATTAAAATAACGTTTGGATCTTGTCGTAGTGCTGCTCGTAAAGCATTATTAAAACTATCTGTGTCTATTCCAACTTCTCTTTGAGTAATTCTTGATTTATTTTGTTTGTGGACATATTCAATCGGATCTTCAATTGTAATGACATGATCGGCTTTGTTTTCATTGATGTGATTAATTAATGCAGCAAGAGTCGTGCTTTTTCCCGAGCCAGTTGCACCAGTGATTAAAATTAATCCTCTTGGTTGCAGTGCTATCTGTCCTAGGATTGATGGCATGTTAAGATCTTTTAAAGTTGGTATTTTTTCATTGATTATTCTTAAAATAATTCCAATGTGCTCTGAATACTTAAAATAGTTAAATCGCACTCGTCCTAAATCAGCTATGGTATACCCACCATCGAGTTCTTTTTTATGTCTAAAATTTTCTTTGAAATTAGGATCGCGAGTTAAAATGCACATAATATCATTCATGTCATCTTCAGAAAAATCTTTAGTCTGAACAGGAACTAGCTCACCTCTTATGCGAAGGACAGGGGCTTCACCTCCACGCAAGTGAATGTCAGAAGCTTTGTTTGAAATAGCAACTTGCACTAAGGAGTTTAAATGTTTGAGTGTAAAAGGCATAAATTCAATTTCCAAGAGTTCTCTTATCGATTATTATTGTCTGAAGATGAAAAAAAATAAAGTTTTAATAATACGCTTCTCAAGTTTTGGGGATATATTACAAGGTTCAACTATTCCTAGAATTTTTAAGTTGAATAATCCAGATGTGGAAGTTCATTGGCTGACGCGAGAAGACTTTGTAGATTTAGTCAAACTAAATGCAGATGTAGACGAAGTGATCGGTTTTGATCGCAAAGGAAGCTTGTTTGATTTAGTCGGTCTTTCTTGGCGCTTACGCCAAGAAGGTTATGATTATGTTTACGATGTTCACAATAATTTACGCTCAAATGTCATAGGGCTCATTTTTCGGTTTTTTAATTTCAGGCAATATCTGTTTTTAAAAAGATCAAAGAATAGATTTAAAAGATTTTTTTTGTTTAGTTTTCGTATCAATCTTTTTCCAAAACCATTTAAGGGAAGAAAGTCTTTTGAAGAACCTCTTAAAAAATGGGGATTAAAATTTAAAGAAAATGAATCTGTGGCCCACTTTAACTTTGATAGAAGAATTGTCGCAAAAGTAGAATCGACTATTGCACCTTTTAAAAATAAAACTTGGGTAACGCTGGTCCCATCGGCCGCCTGGGCAATGAAGCGCTGGCCGATTGAAAACTGGAAAGAAATTTTAAAAAATAGCTCTAAAGATTATTTTTTCGTTTTTTTAGGTGGGCCAGAAGACAAATTTATTGAAGAAATAGTTAAAGAATATCCCGATAGTACTTTAAATTTAGCTGGGAAGTTAAGTCTTGTTGAAAGTTCATACTTAGTATCGGTGTCAAATTGGATCATTGCCAATGATACAGGACTGTTGCATGTTGCTGACCTTTTTGGAATACATGGTCTATCGTTACAAGGTCCAACGGCTTTTGGTTTTACTACTCACCCCAACTTAATCACAATGGAAGTAGATTTGTCTTGTCGGCCATGCACTAAGGATGGCCGGGGAAAATGTATCAACACAATTTACCAAAAATGCATGGTGGATATTACTCCATCAAGTGTGCTTGAAAAAACCCAAATATATTTTAATAAATAATTACTCAACTTCTCTTTTTCTCATATCCCACAATAAATGGCTCATGTATGGTCTTCTTGTTTCTTTAGTGGCAACCATCAAGAGCTTGGTAATTTTCAAGCTTGTAGGATTAGAATAGGAAAGAATTAAAAGCTCTTGAATGAAGTTCGTACTCAAGGTGATGTAGTTATCCGTTCCTACACCTAACTGTACTCCCTTTTTTTCCCACCATGAAAACGGGTGATCTTTATAATCTGGAAATGCGCCAGTAAGTTTTAAATTTGAAGAAGGGAGAGCCACTAGTGAAACTTTTTTGTTAATCATGCGATTTAAAACATCATGCTGATAATGTTCAACTTCACGAGCGGTATGAAATTTTGTTTTTAAAAACTTCACATTTTCAATTGAAGTAAGTTTAATTCCATTCAGCAATTTGTCGCGAATTTCTAGATCTCGCCACTCCATATCCATGAGCTCAGCATATTCGTAATCAGATGAATATATACCAATTCCTTTTTGATTTTTGTCCATGACTCTCTGGTAAATTCGATGGAAATAAAAATTTGGATTTATACCAAGACTTAATCCGTGCTCGAGAGTATTGATGTGCCAGATATTAAGTGCATTATCGACGGCCTGAATACCAAGACGCAGGATTTTCCATGTTTCACCATGGTGACTTCTAATTTGGAACCCTAAAAACTGTAAGCGGCGAAGACCTGATCGCATTTCTCCAAAATGTTTTTTTCGATAAAGTTCTCGTTCGTCCCCTACAGTGTCAACTTCTGTCAAATGTTCCTTTAAAAATGGATGCTTTTCTAATAAAGAAACAATTTTTGAAATTTGATCTTCAAAATGATCTTTTTTTGAATTAAAACTCTGATTATCAAAGAAACTAGGTTCTTTTCTAAAACTAGGGGAGAGAATAAATTTAAATTCAGGAAATTCTTTTTGAAATTTTTTATAACCGTCATAAAGGCCTAAAACAACATCTTCTTCCGTTAAGTTTTCTGTTCCAGGTATTTGTTCTTCGCTTGAACTCGTTGATCTTGAGAGTGTAAACTTTAATCTGATTTTTCCAATGTTATAATTTTTGTAAAGCGAGCTGGCCATATGATAAGCAGCATCCTCATGCGCTTTTCGATCATTGAGAACAAGCTTTGCTAGATAAAGAATCTTCAAATAAGTTTTAAATTGCTCACCTTGTTTTAAACGTATTAATTTGTCAACATCTTCTATCGAGCGAATTGGTAGTGCGGTATCGCCGTAAACTTCTTTAATTTTTGTTTCATAGATTGCTTTGTCAGGACCCTCTAATAAGATTTTTAACCGTGAATAAATAAATTCAGCACCAAGTGATCCAGTTAGATGAATATGTTCTTCGTGGTAAGGAATCGGAAAATTTTTAAAAAATAAGAAAAAGGCTTCACTAAATGGATGAGCTAAAAGTGCAGACATTTCAATCTCATTTGCGTGAAAGGCATTAAGTAAATTTTTAAATTCAAAAACGCTATTGAAAATTTCTTTGTTACTATTTAGCTCTGGGCAATAGAGCATAAGTTCAATTGTTTCACTAATATTTATCCCGTTGGTTTCAGAAATAATCTTAATGAGCTCATTGTATATTTTATGAACAAATTCTTTTTTATTCATGCGTCTTTCCTATTTTTTAAAGCGTAATCATAAGCATTTTTCACAATTTGAAATTGTTTTAATGCATTTTTTTCAATTTCTCTAGGGAGTTTCTGTGATGTAATTTTATCAGGATGCTTTTCAATGGATAATTTCTTGTAAGCATTTTTGATTTCTTCCGCACTAGACTCGCGATGGCAACCTAAAATAAGTAGTGCCTCATCAATATTCGATTCCTTCGTAATTTCTTTCCAAGGTCTAACTAAATCTGCAAGCATGAAATTTGTTCGAATAATTTCATGAATGCCATTATTGGTTTTGATAAGATCTTGGCAAAATTTAAAAACAAAAAGATCGATGAGATTCTGTATTTTGTCATCTGGCAATTTATTTAAAATAATTGAGGTGCAATATATATCAGTTGAGGTTTGAGAGGATGTTTTTATAAGAGAGATTTGTAGAGCATACATATATATGTCAGGCGAAACACTTAAGCGAGCTGCAATCTTTTTAATAAAATGGGGTTTTTGTTGCTGCACTTCGCCTATAAGATATCCAAGTAGCAGTCTAGCGTAAAGTAAATGAATGACTTCATCACTTGAAAGTCCGGATTGTAATTTTAAAAATGAATCTTCTTTAATAATTTTTTTTAAAGTTGCTCTTAATCCTGCTTCATTTACATTAAAATTTAATTCTCTTTGAAAAATTTTAATGATTTTTTTTACTTCGCCCCCGGCACCCCAATTAAGGTCGTCATAAAATGTTTTAAGATGAGCAGGTGAATGAGTTATTGTATTCGGCACACTTGCTGAAGTTGCTTTAGAAATATTTTTAATTTGATCACCGCTTGTATAAATCCCACCAGTGGATCTTAACATGTCCACTTTCCTTTTTACGATCTTGTCAAAATCTTTTTCTTCATCTGGAATTTGGTAAGGATTTAATTTTTTTTTAATCGCGGTAAAAAGAGTAGTTGAGAGAATTTTATAAATAATAAACAGAAAGCTTATAAGAACAAGAGCGTTAATTATTAAATCTTTATATTGGGTAATTTTATTAATCATCAAATAAGCTTTGTTAGTTACAATTAAGGATTTTATTTTATACTTAATTGAAGATTAAGTCATGAGACTGAGACCAAAAGTATAAAAAGCAAAGCTAAAAGGTCAAGTAAGGGTAAAGGGATCAGATGCACTGGAGTATTAAAGAAATAGAATTACCACTAAATTTTGATTGGACGATTTCACGCAATACATCTCAGTTTAAAAGAAATTTTGTTATCGAAGTGCAAAGTGGAAAAATTTCAGGGCTTGGTGAAATTGCCTTTAATTCACGTTATGGCGAAAGTCGTGAATTAATTTTGCAAGCTTTTGAAGATTTTAAGGCCGAAATTCCAAACGACTTAAATGGGGTTGAAGCCTTAATTCAATTTTTAAATAATAAAGACTATCCTCAATCATTTAAATTTGGTGTTGAATCGGCATTTCTGCACTATTTGGCCACGATCTCAGGAAAGTCTATCCAAAGCCTACTCGGATTAAATACCGTATCTTCTGTTAAAACTTCTTTTTCAATTCCAATTATGGATCCAGGAAAAGTTCAAACATTTATGACAGATTTTAATTTAAAGCGTTTTTCATTTCTAAAAGTAAAAATAGGAAAAGAAGGGGCAAGTGATTTACTCCTAGAAGTAATTAAACATTCAAGTGTTCCTTTGCGAGTTGATGCCAATGAGGCATTCACAGATGTTGATTCGATAATGAATTTTATAAAAAAAATACCATTAGAACGGATTGAATTTTTAGAGCAACCTCTTCATGCAAGTATGCATGAAGAAATGTTAAATCTCAAAAAGGTTTGTCCACTTCCATTGATGGCCGATGAATCAGTGACAGGAAGTGATATTACAGATTATTTCCAAGAAAGATTTCACGGCGTGAATATTAAACTCATGAAAGCAGGTGGATATTTCAAAGCAGTAAAGCAATTTAGGGATGCTAGAAACTTAGGTTTAACAACTATGATTGGCTGCATGGTAGAAACCAGTCTGGGTATTTCTTCTGGGCTTAATATTGCAAGCGGATTTGATTATTATGATCTTGATGGATTTTTATTTTTAAAAAATGACCCCTATAAACTTTTATCAGAAGAAAATGGAAAAATTCTATATTCTTTTTTATCTTGATTTTAAAAATAAAGTCTTAGATCAAGATCGATGCGATTATAGGTTGGTGTGTTTTGTCCACTTAGCAGTGTTTGAAAACTTGCTCCTATATCCATTGGGATATCAAAAACTTTCCTCTTAAATAGATTAATGGTGGAATATTTTAGACCAAATTTGAAAGCCAGGCTTCTTTCTTCGGTATCTTTTTCTAAAATTTTCTTTGCTAACCCATTTATCTCTTCATATCTATCTGCAAATTTTTTAGCAAATAGCACCCCAGAAACCAGAGTGACCTCATCATTAAAAAATGTCGATGTTAGTGCATCAAATTCCATCTTGTTTCCAAGTTTTTCTTTTAGTTTTTGCTTATTAATCGATAATGGTATGCTTTCACTTTCAGGTAATCTAAGCTCTTTTTCTGATTGTTGTTGATATGTGTAGCGTGCTCTAAAATCAATGTCGAATTTTTTTTCTATTAAATTAAAACCTGTAAAGTTTTCAACAAAAAAATCTTTTTGCCCATCGCCAGTTTCGATATCTTGAAGATTGTCGGGATCATCAATTTTTCCTGTAGGCAGAACAGTACCAAAAGCAATTGAAGTTCCCCAATGATAAAAAGAAGCTATATTGTAAATAGCTCCAATTTCCATATCTCCGATGGCACTTCTTTTCCATTCGCCTAAAGGCTTATAGCCATAAAAATTAGTAACAACTGATTGGAGTACTTCTCCACTTGCTTCGGGAAGTTGTTCGGTAAATTGTTTAACGAGTGACCCAGATAAAGTATCAGGAGAGGTATTTTGAAGGGCATTTTTTACTGCCTGCATATTAGAAAATTTTGTTTGTTTTAAATCGACGCTCGTACTGGCATGATAAACAGGAACAGAAAAATACACCGTTAAGTTAGAAGTCAGCCCATGGCCAAATCCAATACCTTGAGCTGAGACATTTCCTGTGGCATTTACTTCGTATTCACCTAGCGTAAAAGCGTCATAAGCGGCTGGAGAGTTTTGCTTTAAAATCTCAAAATAACTTTGGAAAAAGGAATTAATTTGGCCAAGTTTTCCACCATTTAATTCTTCTTTTATTGAGTATGATTCTTTTTTACCATTGTTATCAAGCTTATGAGTGACTGCGGAAGTTTTAACGAATTTATACCCGATGGTGCTTACACCTTTTGGGAGAATCTGATAGTTGTTTGCTAATCCATTGAAACTCAAGGTGAGCAATAGTGCAGTAAATATGGCCATCAGAAGTTTCATTTTTTTCATAGACAGTATAATAGAGGAAATCGCCCGAATACCAATAGTGGGCTGTAAATGATACACGATTAAATTTTTTGTCTAAAAAATATGTATAATCCCTGCCATGATAATGAAAAAAATCCTTACATTTACAATAATTTTGACCTTGTCTGCAATGGCACTTAGTTGTGGGAAGGAAACTCAAGTTGTTAAAGTGAAACCCAAACGAGTTGATAGTTTAATTGATGATCGAGGAATGATTTTTAAATATAATCTTGAAGCAGGGAAAGTTGAGGAGTACGGACGTGGGGTTGGAAAAATACTTTTATTTGGACCAATTTTAAAACGTTTTGCTTGGCTATTGGCCGGAATAAGTCTTGCCGGTTCGAACGGTAAGGCAATTGAGCTAGATCCACAATTACTTGATTTAAGCACCTTGCGAGATACTGACTCTAAATTCATCAAGAACATTACAATAGAAAAAATTAATTTGCGAATTAAAGATTCTAAATCGACAACAAGTTTGGCACCTTTTGGTAAGATAGAAATTTATATTGATCGAGCCCGTAATTTTAACCTTCCTGAAGATGAGTTAGGGCGTTTTCAGTTACTTTCATTTGATGAAAAACGAGATGGATTTGGATGCGATGGCAAGTGCTTAGATTTAAAAATTGCGGATTTAAATATCAAAGAGCTATTTTTCAATTCCTCAAACGCGAACGAAGTTATTTTAATACCAAGATTTGTTATAAATTCAGTTCCAACTGATACGTTTGATCTAGCAGGAGAGGTAATTTTTAGTATAAAATTTAACCCAGGGTTTTAAATAAGGGTTAACACTCATGATTATTGGTTTTGATGCTAAACGTGCTTTTTGCAATGAAAGAGGATTGGGGAATTATTCTCGAAATATTATTGATCAACTATTGGAATTTTATCCAGAAAATAAGTACGTGCTTTTTACACCAAAGACGAATGCAAAAATTACGGATAAGTGGCAGAGTTACAAGAGGTGTGAGGTCATTGGTCCTAGAAATTTTTTTTGGAAAAAAGCCCACCCGGTTTGGCGTAGCTTAAAATTAAATTCGGAAATTAAAAAAAATAACATAGATTTGTATCATGGACTTTCTCATGAGTTGCCAGCTGGCATTAATAAGTCAAAAGTAAAATCTATTGTTACGATCCATGATCTTATTTATCTTCGCTATCCAGAATATTTTCCTTGGATTGATCGCAAAGTTTACCATCGTAAGTTTAGTCACAGTGTGAAAGCAGCAGATTTAGTTGTGGCCATTGGCGAGCAAACCAAGCGTGATTTAGTCGAGTTTTTAAAAATTCCTGAATGTAAAATTGTTGTGCATTATCAAAGTTGCCATGAAAGTTTTTATGAACTTTTAAGTGAGGGAGTAATATCCAATTTTTTAAAAAAGTATAATTTAAATTACAAAAATTATATATTAAATGTTGGTGCATTTGAAGAAAGGAAAAATCAAAAAAATTTAATTCGAGCTTATTCTCTTTTGTTGCAGCAAAATCCAAATCTAGGAATACCGCTTGTATTAATAGGTAAGGGAGGAAGTTATATAGAGCAATGTAAAGAATTAGTAAGTGAGTTAGGTATTACTTCTCATGTGCTTTTCTTGCAGAATATCGAAATGGACGAGCTTCCAAAGCTTTATCAAGGAGCCTGTTTATTTTGTTTCCCATCTTTTTTTGAGGGATTTGGGATTCCAATAATTGAAGCACTTTTTAGTAAGGTTCCAGTGATAACTAGCTTTGGTTCATGTTTTCCTGAGGTGGCAGGTCCTAGTTCTTGGTACATTGATCCTTACAAAATTGGTAATATCGCAGAAGTTATGTTTGAAGTGCTAACTGCAAATAAGGGCACATTATTTGACCGAGTAGCAACGTCGTATAAATTTGTTCAAAAATTTCATAAGATGAATACCACGAAAGAATTGATTGATATTTATCGTCGGGTTTTGTTTCATTAGGTCTGACTATTAAGGAACAGGAAAATCTTACCGATAGGAAAATATGATCACAAGGTGGTGATCAGTTTTTCATCAAGGATGATCTTGAATGCGAGTCTCAACGAACTTGAGCTCGATGGCGGCCCAAAGAATTTTAAAAGGGCACACCAACGACGAGCAAAGGGAAAATGTTAGCTTATCTTCGGGTGATCGAATCATCCAAGCGGCCTATGATCCGTCTGGTCTGGCCATATCTGAAAAGATGCGTGCAAAAGCAAGATCTTTTTATCAAGCAGAAAGAAATACTAATGATTCAATTTCTCTTTTGCAGGTTGCTGAAGGTTCGCTTGGGGTTATGCAAGATCTTGGTCAACGTCTAAGAGAACTAGCAATGCAAGCTTCTACGGATACTATCACAGATGAAGATCGATCAATCATTAATAAAGAATTTCAAAGTTTAAAAAATGAGATTAAAAGATTAACTGAATCTTCTAAATTTAACGGAAATTCAATTATTAATGATAAGGGTTCTCAATATGATCTCCAGATCGGCATTACAGGGAACCCAACAGATCGTCTTGCTTACGATATGAAACGAGTTATGGATTCAACAGATAATTTTGGCATTGGTGGAATAATTCTAAATTCAAAAATAGGGGCACAGAGCTCATTGCCAGTAATCGATGGAATGATGAAGCAAATTAGTGCTAGTCGTGCTGAGCTTGGAGCTATTTCAAATCGTATGAATTCAGTGATTCAAGGAATTCAAGTAGCTCGTGAAAATACTCAAAGTGCTAACTCAAAAATACGCGATACAGATGTTGCAAAAGAATCTGCTGAAAGAATGAAAACTCAAATTGCTATGAACGCAACAACGGCAATGCTTTCAATTGCCAATAATGCTCCTTCTCACGTTCTAAAACTTGTTTCTTAATTTTTGCTATTAATTGAAAGGAAGTGTAATTTCAAAACTAGTGCCTTCGTTAACCGTAGATTGAACTTTTATTTGTCCATGGTGTTTTTGTACGATATGTTTAACAATCGATAATCCGAGTCCGGTACCTTGAATAAATGAAGACCTTGAGCTATCTACCCTGAAAAATCGCTCAAAAATACGATGTACTTGCTCTTTTGGAATTCCAATACCAGTATCTTTAATAATGATTTTTAAATAATTATCTTCTTTAAATGTATGGACATAAATGGCTCCATTTTCGCGGTTATACTTGCAAGCATTTTCCAGCAAGTTAAGCATTAACTGGTCAAAGAGTTTTGGATTAACAAAAGCCAAGGTTTCATCAAAACAGGTAAGCATTTCTAGATTTAATGATTGATATTTTTCTTTTAAATCAAAAAGAATAGATTCAATGAGCATATCAATAGACATTTCTTCTTTTTGAATTCGCCCTTGAGATTCAATTTTAGAAAGCTCTAGAAGTTCGTTGATCATCGAGAGGAGGCGAGTTGAATTGGCGTTAATTTTAAAAGAGAGATCCTTTAGTTGATCTTGTCCTTCAATTCCTTTTTGCAAGGAATGAATATGTCCCATAAGAATAGTTAAAGGTGTTCTAATTTCATGAGATACATTCGCAACAAACTCTTCGCGCATTTTATCAGTAAGTCTTCTTTCCGTAGTATCAAGAAGTAGGCACATGGAAAAAGCGAGTGAATCCTGTTTATTGAAAACAAAAGGTGAGAGGTATGAGTCAAAATAAATATAATTATGGTCATTGTTTGGAGAATAATTAAATTCTAGCGTATAGGTTTTATTTTCGTTTTGGGTTTTAATTGATAGTTCTTCTAATTCATGGACACGCAATACACTCAAAAGAGGTGGAGAACTCTTGTAAAAAAAAAATTGCAAGCCAAAGCAAGTGGAAAAGCTTCGATTGGCCAAAACAATTTGTTGCTTATTATTTAAAATAAAAACAGGACTAGGGATAGAGTTCAAAAGTTGGTCAAATTTTTCAGTTTCTGATTCGAGCTTCTCGAGAGTGTGTTTGTATTGTATTTCAAGCTTCTGTTTAGTATTTTCAAAATCATCCCACTCATTTTCAGGCAAATTTAAAGCTGAAAGTGAGTTTAGTGCCTCATTTAGATTAAATGGTTTGGGATTTTTTGGTAGCGCAAATTTGTACATGTAAAAAAAATTAATAGTAAACCAAATGAGGAAAAAAATAAAAACATAAAGACGATGAAAAATAGAGACTGCTGGCCATGAAAAATATAAAATAAGGGCAATTAGAAAATTGATAACGATGTAGAAAAAAATAATTCGAAATCTCTTCGATTCTAAAGTATTTTCTTGAATCATATTTAATTTATATCTTCGTTAATGACTCGATATCCAACACCTCGAATAGTTTCAATTATGTTGGAGTAATCACCAAGTTTTTTTCTTAGACCAAAAACATGAGTATCGATTGTTCGATCTGTAACATGAACTGGTCCATCTTGAATAAATTCTACCAGCTGGTTGCGGGTTAAAACTTTTCCAGGATTCATCATGAAACATGATAAAAGTTTGAACTCTGAAAGAGTAAGATCCAGGTTTTCACCCTTTATCCAAGTTTTACACTGGTCAAGATCAATTTTTAACTCTTTATGAGCAAGAATTGTTTTTTTGGTTTCTTGTGCTTTATGTGCACGTTCTCCTCGACGCAGAAGGGATCTTACTCTTGCTTGAAAAATAGGCAAATCAAAAGGCTTGGTGATGTAATCATCGGCACCGGCATCTAGTCCTTCAACAATTTGCTCAGGTGTTGATAGTGCGGTTAGCATAAGTATTGGGGTCTTCTGAGTCGCCTTAAAAATTCGTAAAAATTTACAAATTTCTAACCCATTAACGGAGGGAAGCATGCGATCTAAAATAATGAGATCCAGATTTTTAAGGTCTCCGGTTTGAAAAAAATCCAAAGCCACTTTTCCGTCTTCAAAAATATGGGCGGAGAAGCCAATTTCAGAAAGTGCAGATTTTAAAATTTGGCCAATTTCTTTTTCATCTTCAACTATTAAAATTTTTTCATTATACACAAGAGCTCCTAAGAAAAGAAATCTACCTAATCTTTTTTATCTTCGTTTCTAATATTTTTATATTCAGGATTATGTCGAATATCTGATCCTGATTCTAAAAAAATAACATCTTCAGCAATGTTTTTTGCGTGGTCACCGATACGCTCTAAGTTTTTAGAGATTTTGATGATGCTATAACCTTCGTCAAAGCTAATTTCATTATTTTTAATTGCATCGATATAGTGTTTGACAATGTCACGATTAAGAAGATTGATTTCTTGATCATGCTGAATAACGTCAGTTGCAAGCTTTATATCAGATCTTACAAATGAATCCAAAGCATTTTTAACCATTAAAGAAACTTCTAACGCCATATTTTTTAGCTGTAAAACTTCACGGTTAATTTTTAGAAAATGCCTTTTTATCTTTAATGATTGATCGCCCATACGCTCAAGATCAGAATTCATTTTCATAATTGATAATGCCGTTCTTAGGTCTTTTGCATGAGGCGCTTTAAGTGCAATATATTTAAAGCAAGAATCATCTACTATTTTGTGATACTCATTAATTTTTTGTTCGAGTGCAAAAACATCCTCTAGCGATTTTTCTTTATTTAATGAAGCTGAAAGTGATGCTTCAACAACACTAGACATTTTTAGCACTAAATCTCTTAAATCTTTACATTGGATATTCATAAATAATTCCTTTAATTATTATCCAAAACGACCACTAATATAGTCTTCTGTTTTTTTCTGTTTAGGGTTAGTGAAAATATCTGAACTGAGCCCATGCTCAATAAGCTCTCCATAAATAAAGAACGAAGTGGTATCAGATATTCTTGCAGCCTGTTGCATGTTATGAGTAACGACAACAACAGTATAATCTTTTTTAATTTCACTCATTAATTCTTCTATTTTTGCAGTCGCGATAGGATCGAGAGCTGAAGTTGGCTCATCCATTAAAAGCACTGGAGGATTTACTGCAAGAGCTCTTGCTATACAAAGTCTTTGTTGCTGTCCACCTGATAAAGAGGTCCCTAATGCATTTAATTTATCTTTTACTTCTTCCCAAAGTGCAGCTTTTTTCAAACACATTTCCGCAACATCATAAAGCTCAGATTTAGAAAGTCTGCTTTGTAAGCGTAGACCAATAACCACATTTTCAAAAATAGACATTGATGGAAAAGGGTTTGGTTTTTGAAAAACCATACCAATACGACTTCTCACATTAACAACATCCATGGACTTGTGATAAATATTAAGACCACGAAGAAGAACCTCGCCTTTTACAATTGTTCCTTCAATTTCTTCATGAATACGATTTAAACAGCGAAGATATGTTGATTTTCCGCATCCAGAAGGTCCGATAATCGCGTTTACGGTTTTTTCTTCAAATTTTAAATCAATACCTTTGACGGCATGAAATTCCCCAAACCAGGCATGAAGATTTTTTGTTTCTAAAATATAATTTTTATCTTGCATAAAATTCATCCAATTATTTTTTTATCTGCGATGCCACAGTTCTCGCAATTAAATTTAAACCCAATACAATAATAACTAATACAAAAGCTCCCGCCCACGCTTGTTTATGCCAATCTTTGAATGGAGAAATTGCATATGTATAAATTTGCACAGGAAGTGAAGCCATTGGCTCTCTTATATTGTAGTTTACATACATACTTCCAAAAGCAGTGAAAAGTAATGGGGCAGTTTCTCCTGATGCTCTAGAGATCGCTAAAATCATGCCGGTAATCAGGTTTGAAAAAGATCCTTTTAAAATGATAAAGAAAATAACTTTCCAACGTGGAAGGCCTAAGGCAAGCCCGGCTTCTCTAATATGATTAGGGACAAGTTTAAAAATTTCTTCGCTGGTCTTAATTACAACTGGTAAAATAATTATAGCGAGTGAAAATCCTCCAGCCAGCGCCGAAAATGATTTAAGTGGAACAACAATCAGTAAATAAGCAAAAATCCCAATAACGATTGATGGAATGCCAGTCATAAGGTCAACACATATACGCAGAAAATTAGCAAGTTTGGATTTTCTAAACTCCGCAAGATAAATTCCGCATAGAACTCCTAGAGGTACAGCAATCAGAGCACCAAGCAGAACCATGTAAATGGTTCCTAAAATAGCATGCTTCATCCCACCACCTGTTTCTCCAACGGGTTTTGGAAGATTGGTAAAGAAATCAATTGATAGTGATGATGCACCTTCAGTAATAACAAATTTTAATATAAGTAATAATGGAGTTAATACAAGAACAGAACTTAAAAAAAGCAGAGCTTTAAAAAGGACATTTTTAAATTTTCTAGAAAAGCGTACATTATTTTTCATTATGCTTTTCTCCCGAATTTTTTGATAATCACTTTCGCAAAAATATTAGATAAGAAAGTTATTAAAAACAATAGAAGGGCGATATAGCAAAGTGATGCAATATGCAGTGGAGAGTTGGCATCTGTGTATTCATTGGCCATGACTGAAGCCATGGTGGCTGCAGGAGAGAAAAGTGATTTACTAATGATCGGAGAGTTTCCAATGAGCATCGTTACCGCCATGGTTTCCCCTAATGCCCGACCAAGACCTAAGATAACTGCACTGGTGATTCCCGAGATCGATGGAGTTAGGACACTCATTTTAATCATTTCGAATTTTGTAGCTCCAAGACCTAAGGCGGCTTCTTTTTGTAATGGTGGGATTGATTCAAATATATTTCTACATACAGAAGAAATTGTTGGAGTGATCATGATTGCTAAAACGATAGCACTTGTTAAAATCCCTAGACCAAAACTAGGCCCTTGAAATAAGGGTAGAAAACCAAAATAAGTTTTAAGAAACGGAGATAGTGTTTCTTTTACAAAAGGTATAAGATTAAAAATTCCCCATAATCCAAAGACGATACTCGGAATAGCCGCAATCATTTCAACTAGAAGTGATAGCAGTTTAGCAAATTTTTTAGGGAGGTACTCACTAATTGTTAGAGCAATTGCGATACTAATTGGAGTGGAGAATAGTACAGCTAAAAAAGAAGTGACAACAGTTCCGAAAATAAATGGAAGTGCTCCAAAATCTTCTTCAATAGGATTCCAATTAGACTTAATTATAAAACTTAAGCCAAAAGCTTTGATTGCAGGTAGTGCCGAATAAATAAGAGAGGCAACAATAGCAACTAGTAAACAGATAACAATAAGTGCGAGAAACTTAAAAAAGTAAAAAAGTAGTGAATCTTGGGTTTTTGAGTTTATTTTTAGCATATCTTCAATGTTGACTATTTTACTTTAAGGTTTTGTTTTTGATTGTCAGGATTTTGTTAGATTTATTTATTTCCAGGGTATAAACCCTGGAAATATGAATTTTTTAATGAGCAACTTGTGAGACATAGAGTTTGAACATTTTGTCTTTTGAACGTCTGATTGTACATTTTCCATTGCTTTTATTTTCCAACAAAAAATCGTAATACTCTGGCAAAGTGTCGGCAATTTCTAGAACAGATTTTCCTTCATGTTCGCCAAAATCAACAAAGACTTTGTCTTCCTCAATTATTCCGGTTAACGGACTTACATCACTACTGGCCATTTATCCCTCCCTAGATTGATGGTCATTGTTTTCACGAAGATCAAATTCAGTTTTTCAGTAAATGTTCGATTTGAAAAGATTTTTATGTTGAATGGATTTAGTCTGGTATGCGCAAAGAAAGCGATTAATGATCTTTAAAAAAATTTTTAAAATAGTAAACGATGAGCTTAAACTCTTGAGGATATTGATCAGAAATGAGCACCCGTACAACATCCAGAGCATTAAATAATGTATGAGCTTTTCTAAAAGGTCTTGGAGTAATCATCGCGGCAACTGTATCCATAACTGCCATCATGATTGTTTCAAAACCGTGCATAATTTCATCTTCTTTGTCGTGAAGATTTTTTTCGTTTGTAAGCGTACTAAAAATATGGTGATTCTCAATGATGCGTAAATAGTTTGGAGGGAGCGGGACTCGACCTTTTAAAATATTGACAGAAATTTGGGGATGGGAGGCAAGTAGGCGTTTTGAATTGTCATCAAGGTCTTCATCATTAAATTTCTCAACAGGAATGGCACTCATTCCGATGTCTTTAAAATAACTCGTTAAGAATAATAGCTCAATGTCCTTATCTGCATATAATCTAGATTGTTTTAAAACACCTAAGAAAAACAATGTAGAGATAAAGGGTTGGCTTAGAACATAGTGATGACCTTGACGGACAAATTCTTTATAAAGATTGTCATGCAATTGCGGTTTATTATAAAGGAAGAGGGAGAAATTTTTTGCTGATTGGATTTGTAGTGCCAGGATCGAGTCATTTGTGGGATCCTCATAAAGATACCCCATATTAAGAGTTAGTGCATTGGCCATAAGTTTTGACTTTTCGGCTGGGTCACCAATCGAAAGTGAACGGGTCACATTTCGTAAATGCTCTTGTTGAACTTCACGGAGTAATTTTCTACTTTCTTCAAGAACAAAGATATTTTTTATATTTCTGGAAATGAGATCTTTAATCACTCCAGAGTGAACTTCACCTTTTTTATAGATAACTATTTTAAAAAGATTATCAACATTACCATAAATATCACATGGCACTTCTACTAAGTGAAAAATCTCACGATAAGAGATTGGAGTGAGCCTAAAGGCCAAAGCATTTTGTTCGAGAAGTTCGTAAGGATTTTTCATAGGTTGTGTCTCGTTGCCAATACTTTATTGCACTTTACGGAATTTTTGTAACTAAATTAAATCTTAGGCCCTCTGTAATTTTAAGTGGATAAAAATACCTTAAAAAAACCAACCGTCAAACTCGGAATTTAATAGAATGGTGAGGACAGGTTAAGCCAGTTTCGGGGGAAATGAACGAATGAATTCAAAAAACTTAATTCTTGATAAGTATTTAACAAAGACTAACCTTAGTGAGAGTTTAACATTAACGGACAATTTAACTTTTCACTGGGCCGATTGGGAAAAAACATGTGTTATGCAAAAGACACGTTTTAAAAATTTCAACAATGGTCAGTCGCTAACAAATTTAAATCGTTCATTACAAGAATTAAAGAACCAAGTGATCTGGTTAAGCAACAAATCGCAGGTTTTAAAATCTACAGTTTATGATTTGTATGAAAGTTATATGGATAGTCGGCTACGTTTAACTTGGTTTGATCGTAAAGATGAAATTTTGTTTTCATATGAATCAGAGCATGGCCCATATTATACAGTCACTTCAATGAAGTGGATGACGAAAGAAGTCTACTCTAAATTCATTTATCGAAAAATTTTAACAGAGCATTATATGCTTCGTGGCTTTAGATTAAAAACTCATATTCCACTAATGTTAAAGCTTGATAAAGATTTCGTAGATCATTCAAATAAAATTTCAGTTCATCAGATTTCAAAGCACGGAGTTATTTTAAAGGTAAATGACAAAAATTTTTTGAATAAAATTAACTTCTCAAGGCTAATGCATTTCAAAATTCCAGTGAATACATTATTAAATTTAGGTGGAAAAAATCTTGATGACACTCTAGAAAATTATAAAGCTGTTAACTGGGAATCAAGAGATGAGTATTTAAGATATTGCCTTGATACTAGAATTATGAATTTTTATGGCAATGGAAGAAACTTTAAACATTCTCCTGGAAACGAATTTTTTATCTTTGCTCGTTATGAAGACTTTGTACCAGAAGATCATCGAGCAGAACTCCGGCCAGCTTTTTTTCATATTGTGGATAAAATTTATCGTCGTTTTGAAGATGAAATAAGCATTATTCAGGAAAAAGAAATGAATCAGACGACAGGTTTGAATTTAAAAGCATCTTAGTCAATATTTGGTTGAAAGATTGTTGTTATTGGCCGAATTAATATTCGGCCTTTTTAATTTGCACACGATGGGCGGCAGATGAAAAAGTAACATCGTTTTTCATTCCCTATAACATCATGAAATCCCATTAAATTATCTGGATCCTGATTTTTTTGCTCAAGTAATGTATAATAGAACCGATACGGGAATTAACAGAATTTCCGCAGGAGGTACGTACAATGAGTAAAAAACACGACGGACACAAAAACAAAAAGAAAATGACGACGAAAGAAAAGAAGGCACAAAATCATGCGAAGCTGATGGAGTTTAAGTCTAATAAGAATACGACTATTCAGTTTAATGCTGAAGAAAACAAAAAAGCAGCTTAATTGCAATGTTTATTTAAAATTTTTCTTTGAAAGAGGCCTATTCTTGGGCCTCTTGTTTTTTAGATCACTCAACTAGACGATTAAACCAAGTCTTCGCTCTATTTTTATTTCGTCTGCTTTTAAACTGCATTGATAGGCGAGAATCTCAACTCCAGAATGATAGGCTTTTTTAAGTGTTTCGGTATAAAGTGGATCAATTGGATTATTAAAGTTAAAAACATTAACATCCTCTCTTTGAACAACAAACAAAAGAATACTACGATATCCTTTTAACTTAAGATCAATGAGTTCATTTAAGTGTTTTACGCCTCTTTCTGTTTTGGCGTCAGGAAATAAAGCCTCAACAGTATCACTTTTCAAAGTAACATTTTTAACTTCAATATAACAATCAGGGAGGGTTGAGTGATGAGATAAAAAAAAGTCCAAACGACTTTCTCCAATTTTTGCCTCAGGTTTGATGTTTTTATAACCAATGGCTTCGACAATAATTTCATTTATCAGGGCTTCATTGACTAACTTATTCGTAAGCGTTGTATTAACTCCAATCCAGGCGGAATCAGGTCTAATGAGCTCCAGTGTGTATTTGAGCTTGCGCTTAGGGTTATTTGACATCGTTACAATCGCTTCACAATTTTCGGCTAGACATCCTTTCATGCTACCAGTGTTTGGAGTGTGCGCAGTAATCGTTTTACCGGCATCAGGGCCATCAAGCATTTCAACATCAGCAAAAAATCGCTTATATCTTTTTAAAAATTTTCCATGATAATGATTGATTAATTTCATCTGTTTTTCTCAGGTTTTTTGAAGCATACTGCCCGATTATAATCGTTTTTTCATCAAAAATTTTGTGGTCGTGCTAGAATAAAGTTTACGAAAGGAATGAAATTTTATGCGACGATTGCTTTTAGTTTCAGATAATGAAATCTTAAATGATTTATATGTACTCAATCTTGAAGTTTATACTGGAATTGAAGTTACTGTTCAGCATGATCTTCAATCGGCCATTGATTTTTTAGAAAATCAAAACCTGCCAGAAGTTATCGTAAGTCTCAGCATGATAAATGGACAAGAAACTGCTTTTAAGCTGCAGGAATATTTGAATAACAAGGTGGTCATTGTTCCCTTTATTGTTTTAGGAACAATGCCAAAAAACATGGTTAATGTTGTAAATCTGCCCTCAACTTATAATCTCCAGCATTTTATTCGTATGGTTGCAAAAATGTTAGGGGTTACTGCAAAGGAGATGGCAGAAAAAGAAATGAATCCATATTACCCGATTCCAATCAAATCAATTTTGGGACTGGCTGAAGCAAATTGCAATGTCTATCTAGAGGCCAGAAAATCTGAAGCAGAGTACGATTACATCCTTATCCTTAAAAAGGGTTCGCCGGTTTCGAATACACTGAGCAAACTTTTTAAAGATGGCGTCAGCACTTTGTATGTAAATGCTAATGATCGGTTACAATTGGTGAATTTAGTATCAAATAAAATTTTGGGGATTTTAAAATCAAGTGAAGCTCCTGTTGAGAAAAAAATAGAGGCTTTGGCCAGTGGATTTGAATTAGCTTCATCATATTTGGTAAGTACCCAAGAAATATCGCAAGAAGTAGTTAGCTTATCTAATGCGTGCCTGAAGGTGATGGAAGAGATTGCAAAGGAAACACCTTCTTTGAAAGGATTGTTGACAATGCTCGCAGATAGTAAAGATGGGCATGTTTATGTTCACTCGCTGTTAGCTTCGTATGTGGCCCAGCATATTGTTAAGAATATTTCGTGGGGTGGAAAAGAGCATGTGGAAAAGCTTAATTTTGTTCTTTTTTTTCATGATATTATGCTGGTGCCTATCTATCTAAAATATCCTCATCTAAAATTTGAGGAAGATATTCTTTTTGATGATAAAGTTTCAGACAAAGATAAAGAAATAGTATTAAACCACGCGAATCTTTCTGCTGAAATGATGAGCACTTTTAAAAGGGCCCCATTAGGGGCCGATCTTTTAATTAAACAGCATCATGGCATGATTAGTGGAATTGGATTTGCTATTGATTACAAAGACGATATTTCGCCATTGTCAAAAGTTGTTATTATTGCAGAATCTTTTATTGAAGAGCTCATGAGACAGAAAGAGGAGAAGGCAGGGGCGGCTTGTGATGCAAAAGAAATTATGGCGACATTATCCACAAAATACAAAAAGCATACCTATAAAAAAATTATTGGAACTTTAGAAAACATTAAGATCTAGGTTAACCTTTCGGCCAATAAAATATTCCGAGCTCTTCGGTTGAGTATTTGGATTGGTTAAAATATTTGTCTTTTTAAAAACTTTTGCTAAGCTTTTATAATAATAGATAAATTATTTATTAACCATGAACACAACAAAGGAATGTTGATGAAAAAAACAAGTACAGTTTTATTAGTTTCATCGCTTCTTGCAAGTCAAGCTCCGGTTATGGCCCAAGAAGCAGCATCAAGCAATTTGTCATTAGAAGACATTTTGAGTTTGAATGTGGGGTCGTTATTAGGTGGTTCGAATGAGGAAGCACCGGCAACGATCTATACTTACACGTCAAAGGATTTAAAGTCTTCGACGGCAAGAGATTTGTCACAATTTATTCAACTGAGAGTCCCAGGGTCTGATACCAGAGAAAATGTTTGGAATAATCACTCATGGGGATTTCGTGGAATTATGACAGATAGAGCGGAAAACGTTTTATTAAATGTTAACGGTGAAATGCAAAATTTAAGATCAAGAGATGGTATCGTTGGAGAGTCTTGGCTTGGATTATTTGATGATATCGCGCAAGTTGACGTAGTTGTTGGTCCGGGGTCAGTTATTCACGGTCCAGGTGCAATTGCGGGTGTGATCAACTTAGAGTTAAAAGATGGACGACGTGAAAAAGGTGATGGTGCAGTTGAAGTTAAGTCAAATTTAGGAATTAAAGGTGATGGAAGTCACTCTCGCAGTGTTCAAGCATCAAGAATTCTTAGATGGGATGGAGACAATTCTGTTGTAAGAATGTCGGCCGGTTATGTTGATGAGCAAGCGGCAAAAGGAGACTGGGGTGGTTACTCTCCAGTTAACCTACATCCATCTAATCATAAATTTGATGGTAAAGAGTTTACTAACTATCGTTTAACAACAGTGTATACGAACGAAGCACAGAAATTAAGAGCGTGGTTTAGATTTTACAATGCCACTACTTATCCTCACCAAATTTCTACTTCTGCAGTTGACTGGGATGGAACATCTGCAACTAATGCGGGAAAATATTCAAACCGTGGTTATTTCCAAAAGAATTTAAGTGTTAGTGTTGATAAAAAGTTTGATATAGGTGCAAAGTCAGATCTTAAATTGACTGCGGGTTATACAACCGCTCAATACGGTATTTTGATGGATGTAGATGGTGGCTTAATTACTGACACTGGAGTTACTGCAAATAAAGGTGACTACATCGACAGCATTAAAGAAACAAGAGCAAGATTTAGAACTGATTTTACTAATAAATCTTGGGACTTTATGCCATGGGCGCTGGGAGCAGAAATTCGAAAAGATTTCATGGGTAAAGGTTTATTTGGTGAATTTAGTGAGCGTGGTGAGTCTTTGGGGGCAGCTTCTGTATCAAGAAGAAAGCCATTTGTTGCTAAAAACTACACCAATTTAGCATTATTTGGAGAGTCGCAGTTGTTATTTAGCCAAAATTTCAAAGGGGTACTTGGTGCTCGCTATGATAACCACACAGTTAAAGATACTGTAGCTCCGAGAGTTGCAGCGGTTTATACTGATAAGGTAAATACTGGACGTATCGTTTGGCAAAAAGCTTTTAAAACTGGTTCCGCTGATGCCGTTGAAACTAACCGTTTCTCAAGTACAGATAGTGGTACGACTAAGTATGCTTCAGATCCATCGAAAAACGATTCAATTGAAGCGGGTTATAAATATGCTCAAGGCGCCTATGAAATCGGAACCAATCTATATACAAACAACCTAACTCTTTATACTTGGAATGATACTCTAAAAACTACTCAATCTAGAAATTTTAGAGATTACGGTACTGAAATAAATGTTGGTTTCAAAGGTGAAGACGTAAAGGTTCAAGCTTCGCATTCACACGTTATGCTAAAAGATGCAAAAAGATCAATTGAAGTTGTTACTGTTGATGGTAAGCATTTAATGAATTTTATGCCTGATATTACAAGAGTGAGTGCATCTACTAACATTAAGGGATGGGAGACTACTTTTACCGGTGCATACTTATGGGGCCTAAAAGATAGAAAAAAGATTTATGAGAATACTAAAAACTCATCTAACACTACTCAAATCAACAATGGTTCAAGTGTTACTCAGACGGCCAAAAATTCTTCATGGATCTACAAAGATGCATTTAAGTTAAACGTCAATATGGAATCTAAAGTGGGTCCAGGTAAACTTGGATTTGATTTCAAAAACCTTTTAGCGTTGGTTGATAGAAAGCATGCACTAGATCAGAAGTTATATACTGATACTAACTATACAAGCATGAACAGTGCTTATATGGATGACCTGTTCTCAGTTAAGGCTTACTACACTTACGAATTCTAGTATTTTTGTTTTACGTTAATAAAGAAAGGGGGGCGAGCGAAAGCGCGTCTCCCTTTTTTTATATTCAGGATGAATGGTTATGTCCGCAAAGACAGGAGTTGAGAGCGGGCGATAAAGACCAAAAGATTAATATCTGCCGCGTAGAATTCTGGCATCAGGATCCATGGCATTTTCAAACTTAGCAACATGTTTAAAGTAATTTGGCAGAAGCTTTTCTCTTACTGTTGACATCATTTTTACATGAAAACGATAGGGAATAAATCCTGCTACTTTAAGTTCAAGATGGATGGTCTTATACCATTCCCAAAATTCTTCTTCATTCTTTTCTTCGTATAAAATTGGAATGACTAAGGCCAAGGTTCTCTGATTTAGTACTGTCCAAGTAAAAGTATTAAATTTAAAATAGGGATGCTGATTAATCTTTCTGATGAATCCAATAAGCTCTGTAGCTTTTTGGGGATCAAGTGGGCATATCGGACTTAACCACACTAATTTTTTATTAAAGGTGTGAAAATCAAAAACTTTTTTTGTTGAATAATCATAATTGATATCCAGAGCACGATAGCCAACTTCGCTGGTTTCACCACATGCAAGTCTAAGCATTTCATTGAGATCTTTTAATTTGGCACCATAGTTATTAACCGCTGCAATTGGAATCATATCAAAAAATTGAATTAGAAATTTAAGTTTTTTTGAATTTAAAAATGAAATACCCTCGCGAGTGTAATTGCTCATTTCTTTTTTAATAAATTTTAAAATACTCTTCCGAGTAATTGAGTTTGTGTAAATAATCATCGTCATAAACCATTCTCTTTCACCAAAAATGGTTTTACTTAATCCCGACAGGTTTTGCTCTAATATTTGACGGCGATTAAAAATTTTAATGCTACCGATACTTGAATCTTCTAGCGATAATAAATGCTGTAAACCGCTGATCACATTATTGAAGCTGTCTTCAGTGAATGAAAAGAGCAGAATGTCAGTGCACTCATGCTTGCGCTTTAATTGAATACTGACTTCAGTTATGATTATCCAAGAACTTTGAGAGACCATTTTGTCGAGCTGGGGACCAACCCCCCAAGTAAAACATTCCGAAAGTCTAGGATCAATTTCATCAAACGCGCTTTTGTAAATCGATCCATCTGCCAATATTCCGCGAACTGAAAGAATTG
>JACCDN010696137.1_pt1 | contig 25446 bp, 21 predicted proteins | sample 7441691 | NCBI WGS metagenome assembly JACCDN01 (sample SAMN15323439, study PRJNA562643) | freshwater metagenome | isolation source: river surface water | place: USA:Blue River Watershed | collected 2017-08-16 | reverse complement strand
TCGGCAGCGGGCAGAGGTAGCGCGGCATCGACGGCGACGACGGCCGGCCCGGCTTCGGCTTCGGCGTCCGCATTCCCATCGGCAGCCGCCAGCCAGCGCAGCACACCGGCGCGGCCACTGGGCACGCCCAACCTGAACACCGACCGCCATGCGAATGTGCCGCTGGTATCGGATGCGGTGCGCAAGGCCATGGTTACGCGACTGGCCGAGCAGGGCATACGCGACCCGCTGGTGCTGGCCGCGATGGAGGCGGTGCCGCGCCATCTGTTCCTGGAGCCGGGGCTGGCCAGCCAGGCTTACATCGATGCATCGCTGCCGATCGGCTACCACCAGACCATTTCACAGCCCTACATCGTCGCGCGCATGATCGAGGTGCTGCGCGACGGCAGCAGCGGCAAGATGACGCGCATCCTCGAAATCGGCACCGGTTGCGGCTACCAGGCGGCCGTGCTCGCGCAGGTGGCCGACGAGGTGTATTCGATCGAGCGCATTCGCCCGCTGCACGAACAGGCGCGCAACAACCTGCGCCCGCTGCGCATTCCCAACCTGCGCCTGCACTATGGCGATGGTATGTTGGGCCTGCCCCAGGCCGGGCCATTCGATGGCATCATTTTGGCAGCGGCCGGGCTTGAAGTGCCGCAGGCGCTGATGGAGCAGCTGGCCATCGGCGGTCGCATGATCGCCCCCATCGGTGAGCGCAACCAGGTGCTCAAGCTGGTCGTGCGCACCGGCCGCAATGAATGGATGGCGGACACCCTAGAGCGCTGCCATTTCGTGCCGCTGAGACCCGGAACCTTCGGCTGACGCTGCGCTTGCAGCCGGCCCTGAACTTGAGACGCACCGAGAGACGCGCTGTACCCATGACAAGACAGACCCAGGCCCTGCTCGCCGTTGCCGCCATGATGGCCGCGTTGCTGAGCGGTTGCGCCGAGATGCCCGCCAATGCGCCGGTGGACGACCGCACCGCGCCCAAATCCGCAAAGAAGGCCGACCCCGCGCCGGTGCCCGACCCGCCGGGTTACTACACCGTGCGCAAGGGCGACACGCTGTCGCGCATTGCGTACCAGTTCGGCCAGACCTGGCGCGACCTGGTGGACTGGAACAGCCTCGCGAACCCGAACGACATCAAGGTCGGCCAGCAATTGCGCGTCGCGCCGCCGGAAGGTGCGCGCATGGCCAGCGTGCCCGACTCGGGCATGGAAATCCGCACGCTGGACAGCAGTGCGCAGCAGAGTCAGCCGGCAACGCCGGCGGGCACGCAGACACCGCGCGCCGGCGGCAGCCTGAAGACTGCGCCGCTGGGTAACAAGGTCCCGTATTCCGAGCAGGCGCTGGCCGACATGCAGCGCGGCGACAGCGCATTGCGTGCGCCCGGCGCCAGCCCGACGACCAGCCCGACGACCGGCCCCGCCACCGCAAACACCGCAGCCAACTCGGGCACGCCGGCCACACCGCCGCCGGCGCTGCGTTTCATCTGGCCGACCGAGGGCAAGCTGCTGCATGGTTTCGATGCCGCGCGCAAGGGCATCGACATTGCCGGCCAGCTGGGGCAGCCCATCGTATCGGTCGGCGATGGCACCGTGCTTTACGCCAAGAACATGCGCGGCTACGGCAATCTGGTGATCATCGATCACACCGAAGGTGTGGTGTCCGCTTACGCGCACAACAAAACCATACTGGTCAAGGAAGGTCAAACCGTCAGCCGGGGCCAGCAGATCGCGGAAATGGGCAATACCGATGCCGATGCCGTGAAGCTGCATTTTGAGATACGACAACTCGGTAAACCGGTCGACCCCACGGGCTTCTTGCCAGGGCGCTGAATGAAACCCACCCCCCACCCCGCGCAGCCGCCGGTCGCACTACCGGACGCGAACAGCGCGCGGGGGCGGCGGGGCAGGCGAGCGCGCCATCCGTCATCCCCCGCAGATGCCGATGCACATGCCCATGAGGCGGCATCATCTGACGGCACCCGGGATGACGCTGTCGATGATGTGATCGATGATGTGATCGATGATGTGATCGATGATCTGATCGATGACGTGGCAAATGACGTGGCAAATGACATGAGCGACGACGTTGCCGATGATGCCACCGATGACCTCGCCGATAACCTTGGCGATGACGCGGTGGCGAACGCGCTCGATGCCGGTGCCGATGGCGCGGCCCATGCCGAAACTGATGATGTCGCAAAAACTTCCGTCGATACTGCTGCCGAATTCCGGTCGATGCTGGCCACCGAGCTGGGCAGCGATGCCACGCAGCGCTACCTGAACCAGATCGGCCGGCGTCCCTTGCTGACCCAGCCGCAAGAGCAGCATTACGCAACGCTGGCCAAGCAGGGTGACTTTGCTGCCCGACAGGTGATGATCGAGCACAACCTGCGGCTGGTGGTATCGATCGCGAAGCATTACGTGAACCGCGGCGTGGTATTGCTGGACCTGATCGAAGAGGGCAATCTCGGCCTGATGCATTCGATCGGCAAGTTCGAGCCCGAGCGCGGATTCCGGTTTTCCACCTATGCGACCTGGTGGATACGGCAGGCGATCGAGCGCGCGATCATGAATCAGGCGCGCACGATAAGGCTGCCGGTACACCGTATCCGCGAACTGAACCTTGTGCTGCGCGCGAAATACCATCTCGAAGCGCACATGGGTTCACTGCACGACGCGCGCATTGAAGACATTGCGCATCTGGTCGAGCGCAGCGTCAATGAGGTACAGGACATCCTCGGCATGGCCGAGCAGGTGACCTCGCTCGACACCCCGCTCGACGGCGACCCGCAATCCAGTCTGCTTGACATGCTGGCCGATGCCGCGGAATCCGGTCCCGATGCGCATGCCGAGCAGCGCGAAATGATTGCGCTGGTTCGGCGCTGGCTCGACAGCATTCCGGTCAAGCAGCGGTTGGTGATCATGCGCCGCTACGGGCTCGATCATGGCCACCCGGCCACGCTCGAAGAGCTGGCCGACGAAATGGGCGTGACCCGCGAACGGGTGCGGCAGATCCAGCAGGAAGGGCTGTACCGCCTGAAGCGTGCGATGACGGCCCGCGGCGTCGGCAAGGACGCGTTGCTGTAGTGCCGGCAGCAGCTCCCTAGCTTTGCCCAACCTGCGTCAAACCTCGGCGCAACCTCGGCTGAACCTCGGCTGAACCTCGGCTGAACCTCGGCTCAACCGCCGCTCAACCTCGGCTCAACCTCGGCTCAACCTCGGCTCAATCTCGGCTCAACCTCGGCTCAATCTCGGCTCAACCTCGGCTGAACCTCCGCCCAAGCCCGGTCTGCGCTCTGGCCATGCCCGGACCCTGCGTTGAGTATCCGGGAGCTGCAGTCGGCCGACCAACCGCACCAGCAACAGCGGGTAAAATCCCGGGTTTGCCTCTCTCCGCGTTTCGCCTGCTGCCGCATGAACCACGATCCCATTCTCGACATTGAAGCCCTCGACATGGACGCGCGCGGCGTCGGCCATCTGCAAAACGAGGATGGCACACCCGGCAAGGTGATCTTCGTCGAAGGCGCGCTGCCGGGCGAGCGCGTGCGATTCAAGTCCTACCGCCGCAAGGCCAAATGGGAAGCGGCCGACATGACCGAGCTGCTGCGCGAATCCTCGTTGCGTGTGAAGCCGAAGTGCGAATTCTTTGGCATCTGCGGTGGCTGCGCGATGCAGCACCTGGAGCCGGATGCGCAAGTCGCCATCAAACAGCGCGTGCTCGAAGACAACCTGTGGCACCTCGGCAAGGTGCGCGCGCAGAACCTGCTGCGGCCAGTGCACGGGCCCGACTGGGGTTACCGCTATCGCGCGCGCATGTCGGTGCGCTATGTCGAGAAAAAAGGCGGCGTGCTGATCGGCTTTCACGAGCGCCGTTCCAGCTATATCGCCGACATGAAGACTTGCCAGATCCTGCCCCGGCGGGTGTCCGACATGCTGGTGCCGTTGCGCGCGCTGGTCGCGTCGCTGTCGATCCGCGACCGGCTGCCGCAGATCGAGCTTGCGATCGGCGAGCATGACGGCCAGCCCGTGATCGTGATGGTGCTGCGTGTCATGGAAGCGCTGACGGCAGACGACGAAGTCGCATTGAAGGCCTTCGCCGACGCATGGCAGATCGAATGGTGGCTGCAGACCAAGGGCCCCGATACCGCAGCGCCCTTCTATCCGCAGACGCGCCCCTTGCAATACCTGCTGCCCGAGTTCGGCGTGCGCATGCCTTTCAAGCCCACCGATTTCACGCAGGTGAACCACCAGATCAACCGCGTGCTGGTCGCCCGCGCGTTGCGTCTGCTCGACGTACAAGCGACGGATCGGGTGGCCGACCTGTTCTGCGGCCTCGGCAATTTCACACTACCGCTGGCGACGCAGGCGCGGGAAGTGATCGGCATCGAAGGCAGTACCGCACTGACCGAGCGCGCACTCGAGAACGCGACCCACAATGGCCTCGCTTCGAAGACGCAATTCTCTTGCCGCAACCTGTTCGCGTTCTCGGTGGATGATCTGAAGGCGCTCGGTAAATTCGAGCGCATGTTGATCGACCCGCCGCGCGAAGGGGCGATGGAGGTCTGCAAGGCCATCAGCGAGCTGGCGGCGCTCGATTCGGACGCCGTACCCACGCGCATCGTCTATGTGTCCTGCAATCCGGCGACGCTGGCGCGCGATGCGGGCGTGCTGGTGAATGTCGGTGGTTATCGTCTGTCGCAGGCCGGCGTGGTCAACATGTTCCCGCATACGGCGCATGTGGAATCGATGGCGGTGTTCGATCTGGTGCCGGGAGCAGCGCGCTTGCCGGCCGCCGAAGGCTGACGCCACGGCACAAAAAAAGCCGGCGCGAGCGCCGGCTTTTTCACAGGGGCGGCAGCGATCAGTCGCGTTCGCCGCCGAAGATGCCCAGCAGTGCGAGCAGGTTCACGAACACGTTGTAGACATCCAGGTAGATGGCCAGCGTTGCCGAGATGTAGTTGGTCTCGCCGCCGTTGATGATGCGCTGCACGTCGAACAGGATGTAGGCCGAGAAGATCACCACGGCGATTGCCGAGATCACGATCATCAGTGCCGGCATTTGCAGGAAGATGTTTGCCACCGCTGCGAGCAGGATCACGATCATGCCGGCGAACAGCCAGGACGACATGCCGGAAAAATCACGCTTGCTGGTGGTGGCGATCGATGCCATCGTGGCAAACACGATCGCGGTGCCGCCGAAGGCGGTCATGATCAGCTGCGGGCCATTCGAGAAGTGCAGGATGTGGCCGATCAGCCGCGACAGCATCAGGCCCATGAAGAAGGTGAAGCCCAGCAGCACCACGACGCCGAGCGCCGAGTTCTTGGTGCGCTCGATCACGTAGAAGAAGCCGAAGGCCACCGCCATGAACAGGATGAAGCCGAGGAAGGGGCTGCCGCTCATGAACGAGAAGTTCAGCTGCACGCCGATCGCCGCGCCCAGCACGGTCGGGATCATCGACAGCGCGAGCAGCCAGTAGGTATTGCGCAGCACGCGATTGCGTACGGCACGCAATTCGCCGGCGGCTTCATAGGTGGTCGGGAAAGGCTGGTTCATGGGTCCTCCATATCAAATTGAAAACAGGACCGTGAAACGGTACCTGCTATTCCGATAATTTACCTGAGTTCCGGATGCAGCGTCCACCGCGTGCCCGCCGGGCTGAGCGGCAGCGCTGCGGCGGGCCGGCATCCCCTGAAAAGCCCTGAAAAGGCGCTTTCATGCTAGAATCTTGGGCTTATCAGAATTCATCTTTAAATCCTTAACCCGTTCATTTTATTGGAGTTTTTGAACATGGCAATCGAACGCACCTTGTCGATCATCAAACCCGACGCCGTCGCGAAGAACGTGATCGGCCAGATCTATTCGCGTTTCGAGAACGCTGGCCTGAAGATCATCGCCGCCCGCATGACCCACCTGTCGCGCGCGGAAGCCGAAGGCTTCTATGCGGTGCACCGTGAGCGTCCGTTCTTCAAGGACCTGGTCGACTTCATGATCTCGGGCCCGGTGATGATCCAGGTGCTGGAAGGCGAGAGCGCCATCCTGAAAAACCGCGACCTGATGGGCGCGACCGATCCGAAGAAAGCCGACAAGGGCACGATCCGCGCCGATTTCGCCGATTCGATCGACGCCAACGCAGTGCACGGTTCGGATGCTCCGGAAACCGCTGCCGTCGAGATTGCTTACTACTTCCCGGCGCTCAACGTCTACTCGCGTTAATCTGCGCTGAACCGACGCTGCCGGGCGCACTGCGCCCGGCAATGTCAACGGCAGTACCGAAGTACAGCAGAAGTACAGCAACCCCGACCGCAGCGAGAGACCGAACATGGCGACAGTGACCAATTTGCTGGACCTGGAACCTGAAGGGCTCATCAGCTGGTGCGGTGAGCTCGGGGAGAAGCCTTTTCGCGCAAAACAGTTGCAGCGCTGGATACATCAATTCGGCGAGTCTGATTTCGATGCGATGACCGATCTCGCGAAGTCCCTGCGCGAGAAGCTCAAGGTCCACGCGGTGATCCGCGCGCCGGCCATCATCAGCGACAACACCTCCACCGACGGCACCCGCAAGTGGCTGCTCGATGTCGGCAACGGCAATGCGGTCGAGACCGTGTTCATCCCCGAAGAAAACCGTGGCACGCTGTGCGTATCCACGCAGGCCGGCTGTGCGGTCAATTGCCGCTTCTGCTCGACCGGCAAGCAAGGCTTTTCACGCAACCTGCATGTCGGCGAGATCATTGGCCAGTTGTGGATGGCCGAGCGCCTGCTGCGCGAGGCGAAGGGGGTACCGGCCGGCCCCAAGGGCGAGCGCCAGATCACCAATGTGGTGATGATGGGCATGGGCGAGCCGCTGCTGAACTACGAGCCGACCGTCGCTGCACTGAAGCTGATGCTGGACGATAACGCCTACGGCCTGTCGCGCCGCCGCGTGACGGTATCGACTAGCGGCGTCGTGCCGATGATCGACAAGCTGTCGGGCGACTGTGCCGTTGCGCTTGCGGTGTCGCTGCATGCGTCGAATGACAAGCTGCGCGACGAGCTGGTCCCGCTGAACAAGAAATACCCGCTGAAGGAATTGCTGGCGGCGTGCCAGCGTTATCTCGACTTTGCCCCGCGCGATTTCATCACTTTCGAATACTGCATGCTCGACGGCGTCAATGACACCGACGTGCATGCGCGCGAGCTGCTGGCGCTGGTCGCCGATGTGCCTTGCAAGTTCAACCTTATTCCGTTCAATCCTTTCCCTGAGTCCGGCCTGAAGCGCTCGAACAATCCGCGCATCAAGGCGTTCGCACAGGTGCTGATGGATGGCGGCATCGTCACCACCATCCGCAAAACCCGTGGCGACGACATCGACGCCGCCTGCGGTCAGTTGGCCGGCGAAATCCAGGACCGTACCCGCGTGCAGGAACGCATGCAGAAGATGACAAGCTACCAGCAGAAGTACGGCAAGGACTTTGGTCGCATCGTGGAGATCCCGCTGTGACCCGTGTGCTGGCTTGGCCGCCTTTGTCGGCGTGCGCTTCGGCGCGTCCGTCGGCGCCCCCCTCACTGCACCCTTCACTGCGGCTGTCGGCCGTGATGCTGGTCGCCTGCCTGCTCGCATCGCTGATCGCCGGCTGCGCTGGCGTATCAGGTGCATCAACCCATGCTGCAGCGAACAGCGGCAGCGATGCCAGCCGCCGCGCCGCTATTCGCGTCGAACTGGCGACGAACTACTACGCTGACGGCCGCATGGACCTCGCGCTGCAGGAGCTGGCGCGTGCGCTCGACGCGCAGCCCGAGCATGCCGATGCACTCGGCTTGAAGGGCCTGGTGCTGATGCAGATGGGCGATGCAAAACTGGGCGAGCAAAGCCTGCAGCACGCGGTGCGTATCGAGCCTGACAATCCGCGCTTGTTGAACAACCTCGGCTGGCTGATCTGCCAGTCCGGTGAGCCGCAGCGGGCACTGCCGTATTTCGAGCGCGCACTCGCACAGCGCAACTATGCATCGCCGGCCACCGCGCTGGCCAATGCGGGGCTGTGCAGCCTGCGCGCCGGTGATTTGCGCAGCGCCGAAGCGAATCTGGTGCGCGCGCAATCGCTCGACCCGGTACTGCTCAGCGCGCAAGACGGACTCGCGCAGCTGGCGTTCGCACGCAGCGATTACATCGCCGCGCGTCACCATCTCGCACGTGTGCTGGCCAGCCGCGAGGCCACCACCGACCATTTCCTGATGGCCGTCCGTACCGAGCGCTTGCTGGGCGACAAGGCGGCCGAACAGAGCCTGCTCGCGCAATGGCGACGCCGCTTCCCGGCATCGCAGCAGTGGCAGGCCTATCTCCGTGGCGAATCTGATGAGCACTAAGAACACCGATCACGCACAGGACCCGAACGCGCTGCCATCGACGGCAGCGGGCGCGCCGGAGACTGCCGCACCTGCAGCCGAACTTGCTGCCGAGCTGGCTGGCAACGCTGCGGCACCGGCTGATGCACCCGCTGCTAATGCAGCGCCCGCGGACAGCGCCCCTGCTGCCGATGCGGTTGAAGCGGCGGTGTCCGCGTCCGACGCCGATCCCGACGCCGATCCCGACGCCGAACCTGCACCCGAGCTGCCCGGCCAGTTGCCCGGTGAACTGCTCGCCGCACGCCGCATCGAAATGCGGCTGTCGATCGAAGAGCTGTCCACCCGCGTCAAGCTCGCGCCGCGTCAGCTGGTCGCGCTCGAGGCCAATGATTTCGGTGCCTTGCCCGGCATGGCCACTACCCGTGGTTTCATTCGCTCCTGCGCGAAGGCGCTGGGCATGGATCCCGAGCCGCTGTTGGCGATGGTGGCGCATGAACCGAATCCTGCACTGGGCCCGATGATCATGCGGCGCCCGTTGCCGCAACCGGGCTTCAACGGCCGCCGCTATGCGCCGTCGACGAGCCACCGTCGCGGCTCGAAACGCTTGTCCGGCCTGGCGGCCGTGCTGGTGATCTTCGTCGGTTTGCTGTCCTATCTCGCATGGCGTAACGACATGCTGCATCTGCCCGACCTTGATTTCGCTGCGGCACGCGATGCAATGATGCCGTCGTCCGGCAGTGCCGCGTCGGATGCATCGGATGCGCCGGGTACGCCAGGTGCGCAAGCTGGCCAGGGCGGAACGCCGGTGTCGGATGCCGGCGTGTATGCGCCGGCCACCACGGCCCCGGCCGCACCGTCGGCTCGGACTGATGGCACGAAAGCAGACGGCGCGAAAGCGGATAACGCCAAAGCGGACAACGCCAAAGCGGACAACGCCAAAGCGGACAGCACGAAAGCGTCGCCCGCCGGTAATGCTGCTGCCAGCATCGATCCTGCACGTGCGCTCGAACTGAAGCTGCGCGAAGACGCGTGGGTCGAAGTGCTGACGCAGAACGGCGAGCGCAAGCTGGTATCGCGGCTGATGAAGGCCGGCAGTACCGAACGCGTCGATGTCAGCGAACCGGTGATTCTGGTGATCGGCAATGCCGCCGGCGTCGATGTGACGCTGCGTGGCCAGCCGGTCAACCTGAAACCGGGCACGCGCGACAACGTGGCCAAGATCAACCTGAAGTGATGTCTGACGGACCCTGCCCATGAGCACTGAGCCGACACTCCATTGCCTGCCTGGCTTGCCCATCCCCTCTGGTCCTGCTGCGCGCCGCATCACGCGGCAGGCGGTGGTGCGCTATGGCGCGCACGAAGTGCGCGTCGGTGGCGGTGCACCAGTGATGGTGCAGTCCATGACCAATACGGATACCGCCGATGCGATCGGTACCGCGATCCAGGTGCGCGACCTTGCGCGCGCCGGTTCCGAAGTCGTGCGCATCACGGTCAATACACCGGAAGCCGCGGCGGCCGTGCCTTACATCCGCGAGCAGCTCGACAAGATGGGTGTCGATGTACCGCTGGTCGGCGATTTTCATTACAACGGTCACCAGTTGCTGACGCAGTACCCCGCCTGCGCCGAGGCGCTGTCGAAGTACCGCATCAATCCGGGCAACGTGGGGCAGGGTGCGAAGCGCGATACCCAGTTTGCGCAAATGATCGAGGTGGCGAACCAGTACGACAAGCCGGTGCGCATCGGCGTCAACTGGGGCAGCCTGGACCAGGCGCTGCTGGCGCGCATCATGGACCAGAACGCGCAGCGCGCCGAACCCTGGGATGCGCAGGCAGTGATGTACGAAGCGCTGGTCACGTCGGCCATCGAGAACGCACAGCGTGCGGAAGAACTCGGCATGCCGGGGGATCGCATCGTATTGTCGTGCAAGGTGTCCGGCGTACAAGACCTGATTGCGGTCTATCGCGAGCTCGCACGCCGTTGCGACTATCCGCTGCACCTGGGCCTGACCGAGGCCGGCATGGGCAGCAAGGGCATCGTCGCATCGACTGCGGCGCTGTCGGTGCTGCTGCAGGAAGGCATTGGCGACACGATACGGATTTCGCTGACGCCCGAACCCGGTGGCGATCGCACCCGGGAAGTCGTGGTCGGGCAGGAAATCCTGCAAACGATGGGCTTGCGCAAGTTCACGCCGATGGTGATTGCCTGCCCCGGCTGTGGTCGCACGACCTCGACGGTATTCCAGGAACTGGCCGATCGCATCCAGACCTATCTGCGCGAGCAGATGCCGGTATGGAAGGGCACGTATCCGGGTGTCGAAGAAATGAACGTCGCCGTGATGGGTTGCATCGTGAATGGCCCCGGCGAATCGAAGCACGCGCACATTGGCATCAGTCTGCCGGGCACCGGCGAATCGCCGGCAGCGCCGGTGTTTGTCGATGGGCAGAAGACGGTCACGTTGCGCGGCGAGCGCATTGCGGAAGAATTCCAGGCCATCGTGCTCGACTATGTAAAAACCCGCTACGGCAAATAAACGATCACTGAACCAGCATGGCAGAGACCAAGAAAGAAAAGATCCTCGGCGTCAAGGGCATGAACGATGTGCTGCCGGACGATGCGCCGTTGTGGGAATTGTTCGAGAACACGGTGCAATCGGTATTGCGCAGCTACGGCTATCAGCAGATCCGCACGCCCATCGTGGAGCCGACCGCCTTGTTCGCGCGTGGCCTCGGCACCGTGACCGACATCGTCGAAAAAGAGATGTACTCGTTCACCGACAGCATGAATGGCGACGAACTGACGCTGCGCCCGGAATGCACGGCCGGTGTGGTGCGCTCGGTGCTGGAACATAACCTCGTGTATGACGGCCCGAAGCGGCTGTGGTACGCCGGCCCGATGTTCCGTCACGAGCGCCCGCAGCGCGGCCGCTATCGTCAATTCCATCAGGTCGGTGCGGAAGCGGTGGGCTTCCATGGCCCGGACATCGACGCCGAAATGATCATGCTGTGCCAGCGCCTGTGGGATGACCTCGGCTTGTCCGACATTCGTCTGGAAATCAATTCGATTGGTGACGCAGACGAACGCGCGCGCCACCGCGCAGACCTGATCGCGTATTTCGAGCAGCACAAAGTGCAGCTCGATGCTGACGCGCAGCGCCGCCTGCACAGCAATCCGCTGCGCATTCTCGATACCAAGAACCCGGCGATGCAGGACCTGGTGAATGCGGCACCGAAGTTGCTGGACTATCTCGGCGACGAATCACGTGCGCATTTCGAGGGGGTGCAGCGTTACCTTGACCGCAACGCCATCCGCTACACGATCAACCCGCGGCTGGTGCGCGGCATGGATTACTACAACCGTACCGTGTTCGAATGGATCACGGACCAGCTCGGCTCGCAGGGCACGGTGTGCGGTGGCGGCCGCTACGATCCGCTGGTCGAGATCTTCGGCGGCAAGCCGACGCCGGCGGTCGGTTTTGCGATGGGCGTGGAGCGTTTGCTGGAATTGCTGAAGGCGTCCGGTGGCGCGTTCGAGCGCAGCCAGTGCGATGTGTATCTGGTGCATCAGGGTGAGGAAGCGCAGATGCAGGCGTTCACGATAGCCGAGCGTATCCGGGATGCGGGGCTGGATGTTGTGCTACATTGCGCGACTGCCGGCAGCGTGGGCAGCTTCAAGTCGCAGATGAAGCGTGCCGATGGCAGCGGTGCCGCGTTCGCGGTGATCCTCGGCGAAGACGAGGTCGCGCAGCAGCAGGCCACCGTCAAGCACCTGCGCGATGCCGACCCGGCGAACAACCAGCACCGCGTGCCGCTGGACCAGCTGGTGGATTACCTGATCGATCAGGTGACCGGCGATGATGCGCATGAGCATGGTCATTTGCATGCCGGCCAGATCCATACGCACTGACGCGCCGCAGCACTCCCGTCTGATCCGTTTTACCGAGCTGATTCACTGACCCGATTTCATGACCAAACCCCTGCCAACACGGCAGGTTTGTCCAACGAGAGACCTGAACGACTATGGCCTACGACCACGAAGAACAAGAACAACTTGCCAGCCTGAAGGCCTGGTGGCATCAGTACGGCAACCTGGTGACCTGGCTGGTGGTGGCCGCGCTCGCACTGTATGCGGCGTGGTCCGGCTGGCGTTATTACGAGCGTGATCAGTCGGCCAAGGGCGCCGTGCTGTATGAAGAGATCGTGAAGGCCGCCGAAGCCAAGGACCTGGCCAAGGTGACGCGCGCTGCCGGCGACATGGAAGAACGTTTCGCCGCTACGCCGTATGCACAAATGGGCGCACTGGTGGCCGCGCGTGCTGCCTATGACGGTGACGACATCAAGACAGCCAAAGTGCAACTGCAATGGGTGGTCGACCATGGCCGCAGCGACGAGTACAAGGCGATTGCGCGCCTGCGTCTGGCCGGCATCCTGCTGGACGAGAAAGCCTATGACGAAGGCCTGAAGCTGCTGTCGACCGACATGCCGGAAGCCTTTGCTGCGCTGGCGGCCGACCGCAAGGGCGACCTGCTGTTCGCACAGAACAAGATCGACGAGGCGCGCAGCGCCTATCAGGCGGCGCTGGAAAAGACCGAGGTGAAAAACCCGGCGCGCCAGCTGATCCAGCTCAAGCTCGATGCGCTGGGTGGCGCACCGGGCAAGGCCTGAGCGGAGCCTGTCCATGGTCCGTTCACAGCCTGGCGTCGCGAATTCGCCGCAGTCTTCGATGCAAGCGCCCGCATGGCGCCGTGCTGCGGCGCTGTTCGCCATTGGCAGCCTGTGCGTGCTGACGGGCTGCTCGTCGCTGAACCCGTTCGGCAAGAAACCGCGCAACGAACCGGCGCCGCTGCAAACCTTCAAGCCGTCGATGGCCACGCGTACGCTGTGGACGGCCGACATCGGCAAGTCCGGTGATTATTTCCTGACGCCGGCCGTCAATGGCGGCAAGGTCTATGCGGCCAGTGCTGTGGGTGAACTGGCGAGCTTCGATGCATCGAATGGCAAGCAGCTGTGGCGCACCAGTGCCGGCACGGGCATCACTGCCGGCGTTGCCACCGATGGCAACACCATCGCGGTGGCCGGCACCGACGGCGCGCTGATGGCGTTTGAAGCATCGAATGGCAAGCTGCGCTGGAAGATGCAGGCGCCGACCGAGATCCTGTCGTCGCCGGCGATCGGCAATGGCCTGGTCGTGGTGCGCAGCATGGACAACCTGATTGCCGCGTATGACATCGAGACCGGCGCGCGCCGCTGGTTCGTGCAGCGCTCTGCGCCGCCGCTGGTGCTGCGTGCAGCACCAGGCATCGTGATGGCCGATGGTCTGGTGTTCGTCGCACTGCCGGCCGGCCGCCTGCTCGCGTTGTCCGCCGTGACCGGCGTCGCACGCTGGGAAGCGGCGATTGCCGAGCCGCGCGGTGCGACCGAACTGGAGCGCGTGGCCGATGTGTCGGGCACCCCGGTGCTGCTGTCGCGCGACATTTGCGCGGCCGCCTATCAGGGCCGCATTGCGTGTGTGGATGCGGGCAATGGCTCGATGCGCTGGGCGCGCGAGTTGTCGGCCGAAGTCGGCCCCGGCATTGACCAGCGTTATGTGTTTGCCGCCGACGAGAAAGGCCATGTGCTGGCGTTCTCGCGCGATGCGGGCAGCAACCTGTGGCGCAATACCAGTCTTGGCTATCGCCGGCTGACCGCACCGGTGTCCTTCGGGCGCGCGGTGGTGGTCGGCGATCGCGAAGGTTATCTGCATTTCCTGTCGCGCGAAGAGGGCGCGATGCTGGCCCGCGTGGGCACCGGCAGCAGCGCGATTCGCGCGACGCCGGTGGTGGCGGGTGCCAGCCTGATCGTGCAGAGCGTAGATGGCAAGCTGATTGCCGTCTCGACCGACTGAGGGCGGGTGCCTTCGTTGCGTGTTCTGCCGTACGTATAAAGAGTTTTCATGAAGCCGGTCATTGCACTTGTCGGTCGACCTAACGTCGGCAAATCCACGTTGTTCAACCGCCTGACGCGTTCGCGTGATGCGTTGGTGGCCGACCTGCCGGGCCTGACACGCGATCGTCACTACGGCGAAGGCCGGGTCGGCGAACGTCCTTTTCTGGTGATCGACACCGGTGGCTTCGAGCCGGTCGCAAAAGACGGCATCCTGCATGAGATGGCCAAGCAGACCAAGCAGGCCGTGGCCGAGGCGGATGTGGTGGTGTTCATCGTCGATGGCCGCCAGGGGCTGACGCCGCATGACAAGACCATCACCGACTTTCTGCGCAAGGCCGGCCGCAAGGTGATGCTGGTCGTGAACAAGTCCGAAGGCATGAAGTACACGTCGGTGACGGCGGACTTCTATGAACTCGGCCTCGGCGACCCGTATGTGATCTCTGCCGCGCATGGCGATGGCGTGGCCGACCTGGTGTCGGAAGCGCTCGATCTGGCCAGCGAAGGCAAGCCGGAGGAAGTCGAAGACGACGACAAGGTGCGCGGCATCAAGATCGCCATTGTCGGCCGCCCGAACGTCGGCAAGTCCACCATGGTCAACACGCTGCTGGGTGAGGAGCGCGTGATCGCTTTCGACATGCCGGGTACCACCCGCGACTCGATCGAGATTCCGTTCGAGCGCGATGGCAAGCACTACACACTGATCGATACCGCCGGCATACGGCGCAAGGGCAAGGTGTTCGAGGCGATCGAAAAATTCTCGGTCGTGAAGACACTGCAATCGATCTCGGATGCGAATGTCGTGTTGTTGCTGCTGGATGCGCAACAAGACATCTCGGAACAGGATGCGCACATCGCTGGTTTTGTGCTCGAATCGGGCAGGGCACTGGTGGTGGGCGTGAACAAATGGGATGGCCTCAATACCGACCAGCGCGACCACATCAAGCGCGAGATCGATCGCAAGCTGTCCTTCCTGTCGTTTGCGAAGATGCATTTCATCTCCGCGATCAAGGGCACCGGTATTCCGCCGATGCTGAAGTCCATCGACGCTGCGTATGCGGCGGCGATGCGCAAGCTGCCGACGCCGCAGCTCACGCGCGCATTGCAGGAAGCGGTGGATCATCAACAGCCGCGCCGTAAAGGCTCGATCCGACCCAAACTGCGCTATGCGCACCAGGGTGGCCAGAACCCGCCCGTGATCGTCGTGCATGGCAATGCACTCGATGCGATCGATGCGAATTACAAGCGCTATCTGGAAAAGCATTTCCGCGAAAGCTTCTCGCTGACGGGTACGCCGCTGCGCATAGAGTTGCGCTCAGGAAAAAACCCCTTCTCCAAGCCGGAATAGCACAAATTTCCTGCGGCGCGGTTTGCCAGCGTATGGCAAAATCGTTTACATTCAACGCAGGCAGTGACGCGGTACTTTCTTTTTTTGTACCGCCCGGATCGTCATGACGGCGCGCACCACAAGTGTGCTGCCGAATTACGGCGACGCAGTCTCCAGCGCTCCCACCGATGCGCACGCTGTGTCGTTACCACACTCACCTGACATAAAAAAATACGGAGCTTCCATGAGCAATAAAGGGCAACTGCTACAAGACCCATTCCTGAACGCGCTGCGCAAAGAGCACGTCCCTGTCTCCATCTACCTGGTCAATGGCATCAAGCTGCAGGGACATGTGGAATCTTTCGATCAGTACGTTGTGCTGCTCCGCAACACCGTCACGCAGATGGTGTACAAGCATGCGATTTCGACGGTGGTGCCGGCACGTGCCGTCAACCTCAACCATTCCTCTTCCGAGTCCGAAGCCGAGTGATCTTTTGCCCCGGACCGATCGGTCCGTCAGGTTCGGGGATATGCAATGCGCGCAGTCCTGGTAGGTGTTGATTTCGGCCGCGGGGATTTCCTCGCCAGCCTTGAGGAACTCGCGCTGCTGTCCACCTCCGCCGGCGCGATGCCGGTTGCCAGTGTCACTGGCAAGCGTTCCAGTCCCGATCCCGCACTGTATGTCGGCTCCGGCAAGGCGGAAGAAATCCGCGAGGCCGTCAGCGACCTGTCGGCCGACATCGTGATCTTCAACCACGCGCTGTCCCCGGCGCAGCAGCGCAACCTCGAGCGTACGCTGAAGGTGCGGGTGGTCGACCGCACCAGCCTGATCCTCGACATCTTCGCGCAGCGCGCGCAGAGCCACGAGGGCAAGGTGCAGGTCGAGCTCGCTCAGCTGCAGCATCTGGCGACCCGGCTGGTGCGGGGCTGGACCCACCTGGAGCGGCAGAAGGGCGGCATCGGTCTGCGCGGCCCCGGCGAGACCCAGCTCGAGACTGACCGCCGACTGATTGGCGAGCGCGTGAAGATGCTGCGCGCGAAGCTGGACAAGCTGCAAAGGCAACGCGTCACGCAGCGCCGTGCGCGCGAGCGCAACCACACGTTCTCGGTGTCGCTGGTCGGCTATACCAATGCCGGCAAGTCCACGCTGTTCAACCACATGACCAAGGCCGGCGTGTATGCGGCCAACCAGCTGTTCGCAACGCTGGATACCACGTCGCGCCGGGTGCACCTGGGCGAGGTCGGCAGCGTGGTGGTGTCCGATACGGTAGGCTTCATCCGTGAACTGCCGACGCAGCTGGTGGCGGCATTCCGGGCCACGCTGGAAGAAACCGTGCACGCGGATCTGCTGCTGCATGTGGTCGATGGCTCCAGCGCGGTGCGCGACGAGCAGATCGCGCAGGTGAACGCGGTGCTGCACGAGATTGGCGCCGATCACATCCCGCAGATTCTGGTCTGGAACAAGATCGACCTGGCCGGCGTGCCGCCGGCGGTCGAGCGTGATGAATATGATAAAATTTCACGCGTTTTTGTCAGTGCCCACACAGGGGCCGGCATCGATTTGCTGCGCAGCGCGATTGCCGAGTTTGCGTACAAGAATACCCACCCGCGGAACGCGACAGCATGCTCGAATCCCTCTACAGAAAACTCGGCCTGAAATTTTCCCTGAATGACCCGCGTTGGGGTCGGGGTTCTCAAGATAACAACGCGCAGGAGCCGCGCGACCAGCGCGACCAGCGGCCCTCCGACGGTCCGCCTGACCTCGACCAGCTGTGGCGCGACTTCAATCAGCGCCTGAACCGCATGTTCGGCGGCCGTGGCGGTCGCGGCGGCGATGGCGGCGGCATGATGCCGGGCGATGCACGCGGCGCCGGCATCAGCGCCGGCGTGGTGGCGCTGGTGGTGCTGTTCCTGTGGCTGGTCAGCGGCTTCTTCATCATCCAGGAAGGCCAGGTCGGTGTCGTCACCACCTTCGGCAAGTACTCCCATGCGTCGGCGCCGGGCTTCAACTGGCGCTGGCCTTATCCGATCCAGGCGCACGAGACCGTCAACCTGTCGCAGGTGCGTACGGTGGAAGTGGGGTACCGCGGCAATGTGCGCAACAAGCTCGCGCGCGAATCCCTGATGCTGACCGACGATGAAAACATCATCGATATCCAGTTCGCGGTGCAATACCGTCTGAAGGATGCAGCGTCGTGGGTGTTCAACAACCGCGACCAGGAAGAGACCGTGAAGATGGTGGCCGAGACCGCGATCCGCGAGATCGTTGGCAAGGCCAAGATGGACTTCGTGCTGTACGAGGGCCGCGAGAAGGTGGCGCTCGATACCAATGTGCTGATGCAGAGCATCCTCGACCGTTACAACATCGGTGTGCTGGTCACCAACGTGACGATGCAGGCGGTGCAGCCGCCGGAACAGGTGCAGGCCGCGTTCGACGATGCGGTGAAGGCCGGTCAGGATCGTGAACGCCAGAAGAACGAAGGCCAGGCCTATGCCAACGACGTGGTGCCGAAGGCACGCGGCGCGGCATCGCGCCTGCTGCAGGAATCCGAAGGTTATCGCGCGCGCGTGATCGCGAACGCCGAAGGTGAAGCGTCGCGCTTCTCGAAGATCCTGGTCGAATACCAGAAGGCGCCGGCCGTCACTCGTGATCGCATGTACATCGAGGCGATGCAGCAGATCTTCTCCAGTACCACCAAGATCATGGTCGACACCAAGTCCAACAACAGCATGATCTACCTGCCGCTCGACAAGCTGATCGCACAGACCGCCGCCGAGGCCGCCGCCGGCGTGCCCGCCGCACCACCGCCACCGTCGGTCACCGAGAGTGCCTCGACGCCGGAGCGCCTGCTCGACCGCAACCGCGACAGCCGCAGCACACGTGATCGGGAGTCCCGCTGATGAACCGCCTGCTCTCCTATGTGATCGCCTCGCTGATTGCGCTGGCCATCCTGTCGTCCACGCTGTTCGTGGTGGACCAGCGCCAGTATGCGATCGTGTTCGCGCTCGGTGAAGTGAAGGAAGTGATCAAAGATCCTGGCCTGCACTTCAAGTTGCCGCCGCCGTTCCAGAACGTGATGTTCCTTGAAAAGCGCATCCTGACGCTGGATACGCCGGAACCGGACCGCTTCATCACCGCTGAAAAGAAGAACATCCTGGTCGATGCTTTCGTGAAGTGGCGCATCGCCGACCCGCGCCTGTACTTCGTCAGCTTCGGCGGCGATGAGCGTCGCGCGCAAGACCGGATGGCGCAGATCATCAAGGCCGCGCTGAACGACGAGATCACGAAGCGCACCGTGCGCGAAGTGATTTCCGGCGAGCGTAGCCAGGTGATGGATGCGATTCGCAACAAGGTCGCGAACGAGGCGGTGCAGATCGGTGCGCAGATCATCGATGTGCGCCTGAAGCGCGTCGATTACGTCGAGCAGATCAACAACTCGGTGTATGAACGGATGAAGTCCGAGCGTGCACGCGTCGCGAACGAGCTGCGCTCGACCGGTGCTGCCGAATCGGAAAAGATCCGCGCCGATGCCGATCGCCAGCGTACCGTGATCCTGGCCGATGCCTATCGTCAGGCGGAAGCGATCCGCGGTGAGGGCGATGCAAAAGCCGCCCGCATCTACGCCCAATCCTTCGGGCAGAACCCGGAGTTCTACAAGTTCATCCGCAGCCTGGAAGCGTACAAGGATAGTTTCAAGACCCGCAGCGACGTGCTGCTGATCGATCCGAACTCGGAATTCCTCAAATACTTCAAGACCCCGGGCGGCGCCCGCAAGTAAATAACATTCCCGCAACTTTCGAGCGCATTCCGGCCGGCAGGTCCTGATTTTTCGGACCTGCCGGCCGTCTGTTTGGTATCCTGCTGCTCGTTTTTTCGACATGACTGCTGATTTTTGCCATGCCTAACTGGCTGCTTCCCGAGAACGTTGCCGACGTGCTGCCGTCCGAGGCACGCAAGACCGAGGAACTGCGTCGCGCACTGCTCGACCAGTTCCGCCGCTACGGCTACGAGCTGGTGGCGCCACCGATGCTCGAGTATGTCGATTCGCTGATGCCGGTCGCCGATGCCGAGCTCGATCTGCGCATGTTCAAGCTGGTGGACCAGCTGTCGGGCCGTACGATGGGTGTGCGCGCCGACATGACGACCCAGGTCGCGCGCATTGATGCGCATTTGCTGAACCGCGCATCGGTCACGCGGCTGTGCTACGCGGGCAGTGTGCTGCATACGCGGCCGTCCGGCTTTCACACCACGCGCGAACCGCTGCAGATCGGTGCCGAGATCTACGGTCACCAGGGACTGGAAGCAGACATCGAGATCCAGTCGCTCGCACTGGCGTCGCTGCAGCTGGCCGGCCTGCATGACGTCACGCTCGACCTGTCGCATGCAGGCGTGCTGCATGCACTGATTGCCGCTGATGCCGTCGCACTGAAGGCCCAGGCACAACTGATTGCGCTGTTGCGCGCGAAGGACGTACCGGGCTTGCAGGCACTGACGATGCACTTCACACCAGACGTGCGTGCGGCGGTGCTGGCGCTGGCCACGCTGCATGGCGATGTCAGTGTGCTGAAGCGCGCGAAAGAACTATTGCCGGATCTGCCGGCGGTGCGTGCGGCGCTGGAGGACTTGTCCGCGCTCGCGCATTCGGCTGACCATGTGCGGGTGAACATCGACCTCGCCGAGCTGTCGGGTTACCAGTACGAGAGCGGCGTGACCTTTGCGCTGTACGTGCCGGGCTTGCCGAATGCGCTGGCGCGCGGCGGTCGTTACGACCAGGTGGGCGAGGCCTTCGGCCGCGCGCGCCCGGCGACCGGTTTTTCCATGGACTTGCGCGAGATCGCGCGCCTGTTGCCGGGTGCAGCGGCAGCGCCTGCGATCCGTGCGCCGTGGGGCCGCGAACCGGCCTTGCAGAAGCTGATCGCCGACTTGCGCGCTGCGGGCGAGATCGTGATCCAGCACCTGCCGGGTCATGAGGACGAACAACAGGAATTCGACGTCGATCGCGAGATCGTCGCGCAGCAGGGCGCTTACGTGGTGCGCAAGCTGGCCTGAGCCAGCCGGCAGCGGTGAACCCGGCTGCGGCACGCGTGCATTCGATTTGAAATAAAGATTTGATGAAGGTAGTGAACAATCATGGCTAGAAACGTCGTAGTCATCGGTACCCAGTGGGGCGATGAGGGCAAGGGCAAGGTGGTCGACTGGCTGACCGACCATTCGCAGGGCGTGGTGCGCTTCCAGGGCGGCCACAATGCCGGCCACACGCTGGTGATCGGCGGCCAGAAGACCGCGCTGCAATTGATCCCGTCGGGCATCATGCGCGAAGGCGTCGCCTGCTACATCGGCAATGGTGTGGTGCTGTCGGTGCCGGACCTGCTGCGCGAGATCGACAAGCTGCAGGCGTCGGGCGTGGAAGTGGCGTCGCGCCTGAAGGTGTCGGAAGCCTGTCCGGTGATCCTGCCGTATCACACTGCGCTCGATGCGGCGCGCGAGACCGCGCGTGGCGCAGCAAAGATCGGCACCACCGGCAAGGGCATCGGCCCTGCGTATGAAGACAAGGTCGCGCGCCGCGCGATTCGTGTGGCCGACCTGCTGAACGAAAAGCGCCTGGAAGAAAAGCTGCGCGAGAATCTCGACTATCACAACTATGTGCTGGTCAATTACCTGAAGGCCGACGCGGTCGACTTCCAGAAGACCTATGACGATGCACTGTCCACCGTGCCGCGCATCCGTCCGATGGTGACCGATGTGTCGAGCGCGCTGTATGCCGCGCACAAGGCCGGCGCCAACCTGCTGTTCGAAGGCGCGCAGGGCAGCCTGCTCGACGTCGACCATGGCACCTATCCGTTCGTGACCTCGTCCAACTGTGTCGCCGGCAATGCGGCCGCGGGCTCGGGCGTGGGTCCGAACATGCTGCACTACGTGCTCGGCATCACGAAGGCCTACACCACGCGCGTCGGCTCCGGCCCGTTCCCGTCCGAGCTGCCGACCGATGCCGGTATTGGCCAGCATCTGGCATCGGTGGGTCATGAGTTCGGTACCGTCACCGGTCGTGCGCGTCGCTGCGGCTGGTTCGATGCAGCGCTGCTGCGTCGCTCGGTGCAGATCAACGGCGTCTCCGGCATGTGCCTGACCAAGCTGGATGTGCTCGACGGCGTCGAGACCTTGAAGCTGTGCACCGGCTACAAGCTCAACGGCAAGATGGTCGACATCTTCCCAGTCGGCGCAGAAGAGGCGGCCGCGTGCGAGCCGATCTACGAAGAAATGCCGGGCTGGACCCAGCCGACTGTCGGTGCCAAGACGATGGATGCGCTGCCGGCCACGGCGCGCGCCTACATCAAGCGCATCGAGGAACTGGTTGGCGTGCCGGTCGACATGGTCTCCACCGGACCAGACCGCGAAGAGACCATCGTCCTGCGCCATCCGTTTGCCTGACACACGCGCAGTGCATTGACCATGGGAGCCGGGACCGAACGCACGCCCGGCCACCTGTGGGTGGACTGGGATCAATACCACCAGGCGATCGAGCGTCTGGCTGCGATCGTCCATGCTTCCGACTACCGTTTCGATCAGGTGCTGTGCCTCGCGCGCGGCGGACTGCGTATCGGCGACGTGTTTTCTCGTGTGTTCAGGGTGCCGCTGGCGATCCTGTCGACCAGCTCCTATCGTGATGACGCCGGCACGCAACGCGGCGAACTCGATATCGCGCGTGACATCACGTCGACCGCCGGCCCGCTGGCGGGTCGCATCCTGCTGATCGATGATCTGGTCGACTCCGGCATCACCTTGCAGCGGGTGCAGCTTCACCTGAAGAAAAATTTCCCGGCCGTGAAAGACGTGCGCTCGGCTGTCATCTGGTTCAAAGCGCGCTCGATGATGACGCCGGACTACTACGTTGAGTTCCTTGACGATAGCCCGTGGATACACCAGCCGTTCGAGGTGTATGACGACATGCCCCCGGACAAACTGCCGACGGGCTGACGGGCTGACGGACATACGGGCTCTTGCTCTTGCCCATGCTCCTGGTCAGGCGCTGAAAGCTGTTGTGCCCATGTCTCAGGCCGCTGTAGTTCATCACTGATCTGTACTACACGCCCGCGCCAATGTACTAGAGCCGGATCAGCGCTGCATTTCAGATGACTCAATCCAGCATACCGCCAAGCCGTCCCGGCTGGTGGGCATTGTCTGGAGGCAGCCATGAGTGACCCGTTTGTCCGAAGCATGACGTTTACCATCGAAGCCACGGCCACCACGCCCGGCATTCGGATCAGTGTTTCCGAGGTGGACGGCACGCTGGCCTTCACAGTGGACGTGATGGCGACATCGATGATGACCGCAGATCTGCGCGGCCTTTTCTTCGACGTGAATAACGACGCACTGCTGTCCGGACTGATTGCCGATGGTGCCGAGATCACCGCCTTTGACACGACCGATGTCATCAATCTCGGCGGGGGCGTGAACATGCTGGGTACGGCCTCTGCGTACGACGTCGGGCTGGCGTTTGGCAGTGCCGGTATCGGCAAGGATGACTTGCAGCAAGTGCTCTTCACCCTCTCCAGTACGCTCGGCGCGCTGACCCTCGACGATCTGGCACAAGTCGATTTCGGCGTGCGCCTGACCAGCATCGGTTCGCCGACGGATGTCCGGACAGACGGCGCCAAGCTGGTCGCTGTGTCGACCGCAGCGCCGGATGCGCGTGACGACGCCTACACGATCTTTGAAGACGGGCAGGGCGGGCTGGACCATCCGGCTGCGACCGCATCGCCGCTGGTGTTTGACGTACTGGCCAATGACACCGATGCCGATCTTCACACCTTGCTGATTAACGCGATCGATACCCCCGCTCATGGCACGCTGAGCATTGTCGATGGCAGCGATGCCGATACGCTGGCTGGCGACGCATTGCAGTACACACCGGATGCAGACTATGCCGGTACCGATCAGTTTCGGTATGCGATTTCTGACGGGAACGGCGGTACCGATTACGCCTGGGTGCATGTGAATATGGTTGCCGTGGCCGACATACCGACGATGTCGTACACCGTCGAGGCGGGCAACACGGTCAATGAGGTCATCGTACGCGTGACGGCGACCGACACCGACATGGATGGCTCCGAATTCATCGACCGCTTGGTGGTTTCCGGCCTGCCGGACGGCGTTCAGGTGACCTCGGACGCGATCAACCCGGTCGACCAGCCACACACGCTGGTACGCGACTTCGTGCTGACCCTGCCGGATACGCAGGACTGGAACTTCGATTTTACGGTGACCGCTTTCGCGAAAGAGACGTCAAATGGCGACGAGCAATCCGCCAGCGTGACGCAGGCGATCATCTACAACCATGAAGCTTTGCAGGCGCCGCTCAGTCTCACCGCGGATAAGCAGAGCATCTGGGGTGCATTGCCTTCTTTGCTGGTCACCGATGCCATTTCGGAGACGTTCAGCTTTTCAACGGGCTGGTCTGATCCGAGCGGAATCTTCGGTGTCGCCGTGACAGCCGAGGCGATGGCAGGTATCGAATATGAGGCCTTGCTGAACAACGGCACGGTGGATGCGAATTTCGATTACGGCCTTGCGATCAGTTCGCGCTATAACCAGACCACGGACCAGCTGTCGATCAGTTCCAGTGCGACGCTGGCAGGGGGAGATTTCACGACCTCGGCGATGGAGGGCGCACTGGCGGCGACGGTCTTCGTGGACTTGATGATGCAGGCCGGATTTGCCTTCGACTTCACGGACTATGTGCCGGACCTTTTTGGACTTATTCCGCTGCTGAGCTTGAACGATTCAGCGCAGTTACCGGTGTTCAGTACCACCGATACGGCGGCGACGACCTTGCTCGGGACAACGGGCGCGCCGACACCGATACCGTTCGATGTCACCGATATTTTCGGCAGCCACTTGGCGCTCGCATGGCCGGCGAGTGGCAGCGATGCCGGTGCCATGGCGGGTGATGGCTCCCTGACGAGCAGCGTGGACGGCAGCGGATTCGCCGAGGTATACATTGACCTCGACGCGTTCCTGACCTTGGTGGCAGGATTGCCGAACATGGTGATGACGATCAATGACCTCGCGCCGCTGTTCAGCGCCACGATAGATCTGCTGGACCTGAACATGGACCTCGGCATGGACTTCAATCAGAGCTTCGCGCTGGAGCCGCTGGGGCTGGATGCGACGATTACGTTCGAGGATGGCCAGAGCTTCGATTTCGTGTTCGGACAGGACTTCAATATCAGCGGTGCTGCTGCCATCGACGCAGCAGGCAATGCTGACGGAAGGATCGATTACACCATCGCGGTCGACCAGCAGGCCAGCTTCAGCAATCTGACAACCATGGACATGGACCTGTCCTTCCCGTTCGAAGTGCTGAAGATCGCGGGCTCTTACGATTTGCTGGGTCTGCTGACAGGGACCTTCAGCGTTCCCCCCGTCTATGCCAACCCCCTCGCGCTCGAGGTACCGTCGGGTACGCTGTTTGACAACAGCTTCGCGCTGGATTTTGTCGGGCAGGGGATTGCGTTGTCGGCCTGAGGTTGACGTTTGAGACCGAATGTTTGCGATGGTTTTCCACGACTTCGCTTGCAAACGAAGTCGACTCCCGCGGCGATCTCACCGTCATCAGAGGTCTCCCACGGATTGGCTTGCAAGCCAATCCGACTGTGGCGGCGCGATGCATGCATCGCGAAACCCCGCCATCGTCCACGGAGGGACGGGGTTACCCGCCTCAATTGGAGAATCAAGCTTGAAAAACAAAAGGCCCGGTCTTGCGACCGGGCCTTTTGTTTTTCAAGCTTGGTGCCCACGGAGGGACTCGAACCCCCACACCTTGCGGCACATGGACCTGAACCATGCGCGTCTACCAATTCCGCCACGTGGGCTTGAAGAAGACGAGATT
>JACCDN010060178.1_pt1 | contig 25459 bp, 20 predicted proteins | sample 7441691 | NCBI WGS metagenome assembly JACCDN01 (sample SAMN15323439, study PRJNA562643) | freshwater metagenome | isolation source: river surface water | place: USA:Blue River Watershed | collected 2017-08-16 | reverse complement strand
TGGCGATGCCCTTATTACGGGCATAGCGCTGCAAACGACTTTGCGCCTGGCGTGGCCCCAGAAAGCGCTTCAATAACTCAATCAAGGCATCCGCCGAGGCTGTCCCCCGCCAGATGCGTGGTGCAATTTCACCGCTACGCTGCACATCCACAAACTGGCTGGCGATTGCTGCTTCATTGGCATTCTGTCGGGTCAGCGTCGACACAATCACATATGCCCCTACATTGAGCAGCAGGCTCCAGAACAATGTATGGGAAATCGGATCCAGACTGCTCATCCCTAGTAATCGATGTGCCGCCAACCAGGAAATCTCCCAGGGACCCTCCAGAATGAATCCGCTATCAATCCAGCCTGATTTGGCAAACGACGGCAGCAAGGCCGTGTAGAGCCAAACAGCAAAGCCCAAGCCCAACCCGGCAAATGCCCCCAGACGATTGCCGTCTTTCCAGTACAGACCACCCAGCATGGCCGGCGCAAACTGCGCCACTGCCAGAAACGAAATCAGCCCAATCGATACCAGCGCATAGGCTTCGCCCGCCCCCCGGAAGTACAAATAGCCTAGCAACAGCAAAAATACGATCGTACTGCGCCGGATCAGCATAATCAGACCCGTCAGATCCGTACGATTCGAAATATCAAAACGACCGCGCAGCAGTATCGGCATGACCAGATCATTCGACACCATCGTGGCCAGGGCAATCGTCTCGACAATCACCATCCCCGTTGCCGCTGATAGTCCACCGAGGAATGCCAACAGCGCCAGCATCGGGTTGCCTTCCCGCAGTGGCAGCGTCAGCAACAGCGTGTCGGCTTCGAAAGGCTGTCCATCGAAATGGATCAAACCCGCCAGGGCGATCGGTAATACAAAAATATTGATCAGCAACAGATAAAGCGGGAAAAGCCACACAGCACGGCGCATATGTGTTTCATCCACATTTTCCACCACCGTAATCTGGAACTGCCGAGGCAACAGCAGAATTGCCAAACCGGACAACAAAGTCAACGCAAACCAGTTACCAAAATTAATGGCATCGGGCTGCAGCAGTTCATTGATTTTCGGCAGGGCGGCGGCACGGGCAAAGAGATCACCGAAGCCGTCATTCAGCCCCCAGACCACATACGCGCCCACGGCCATAAACGCTGCCAGTTTGAGCAAGGATTCGAATGCCACCGCCAACACCATCCCCTCGTGGCGCTCGGTCACATCCAGATGGCGCGTTCCGAACAGAATGGTGAACACGGCCAGAATAATCGCAATAATGGCTGTCGAATCCGGCATGAATGCCAGCGACTCCAGCGCATCCGGGATCAACGCTTCCGGGTCATCCGGGAACAAAATTTTCAGACTATAGGCAATCGCCTTCAATTGCAGGGCGATGTACGGCACGATGCCAATGACGGCAATCACCGTCACCAGGCCGGCCAAAAGCTGGCTCTTGCCATACCGTGCCGAAATAAAGTCGGCAATCGATGTGAGGCGCAACCGTTTGCTCACACGGATCATCTTAAGAATCACTGTTGCAAACAGGAACATGATCGTCGGGCCGAGATAGATCGTTAGGAAGCTCATGCCACCCGATGTCGCCCGCCCCACGCTACCGTAAAACGTCCAGGAGGTGCAGTACACGGCAATGGCTAATGCATATACCGTCGAAGTAATAACGGATCGACCTGCATCAGCCCGGCGATCACCAAAGCGGGCTACCGCAAACAGTGCGGCTAGATACGCGAACGTTGCGATTGCAACAAACCAGGTATCAATCATGGGTCATCTGCTCAGATTGACGACGCTGCAGCTTCGAAATAGGGCCAAAACCAGGCTCGGCGATACGGCGCGCTACAACAATCAACACCAGCCACAAACCGAACAGCATCACATACAGGGTGGGCACACCGACCACATCACCCCGGTACAGAGACAACAACGGATAGTTGAAGAGCAACAGCGCCAGACACCCGGCGATACCGAGCTTCAACAGCGTTTTCTGCAGTGCTTTTGGCATAGGCTCTCCCACTGAAAAAAAGAAAAACCGGCGCAGTCACCCACGCCGGCTCCTCTGTTCATGCATCGGTCAATTCTGATGATCGACTCGATCTCCGGCCGAAACCGGTGTCGCGAACCACCCTCCTCCTGAATGATCGTTGTGGCTCGCGTGCGTGGCGCACCAGTCTCCTGGTGCGCCTCCCGACTTTCGATTAGCCCTTGAGCTGTTCGAGGATGTGCGGGTTTTCCAGCGTCGAGGTATCCTGCGTGAGTTCCTCACCCTTAGCCAGGGAGCGGAGCAGACGACGCATGATCTTGCCCGAGCGGGTCTTCGGCAAGTTGTCACCGAAGCGGATATCTTTCGGCTTGGCGATCGGACCGATCTCCTTGCCCACGAAATCCGATAGCTCCTTGATGACTTTCTTGGCTTCGTCGCCGGTCGGGCGGGCACCCTTCAGCACGACGAAGGCCACGATGGCTTCGCCAGTCAGATCGTCCGGACGGCCGACCACGGCAGCTTCGGCCACCAGCGGGTTAGCAACCAGCGCCGATTCAATTTCCATGGTGCCCATGCGGTGACCCGACACGTTCAGCACGTCATCGATACGACCGGTAATGGTGAAGTAACCAGTTTCAGCATCGCGGATCGCGCCATCACCCGCCAGATACAGCTTGCCACCCAGATCTTCCGGGAAGTACGACTTCTTGAAGCGATCCGGATCACCCCAGACCATACGAATCATCGACGGCCATGGCTTCTTGACGACCAGAATACCGCCCTGACCCCAAGGTACTTCGTTACCGGTTTCATCAACCACAGCAGCCTGGATACCCGGGAACGGCAGCGTGCACGAACCCGGTACCAGCGGCGTTGCGCCCGGCATCGGGGTGATCATATGACCACCGGTTTCGGTTTGCCAGAAGGTATCGACGATCGGGCAACGGCTGCCGCCGACGTTCTCGTAGTACCACTCCCACGCGGTCGGGTTGATCGGCTCGCCGACCGAACCCAGCAAACGCAGGCTCGACAGGTCGTACTTCTTCGGATGCACATTCGGATCGGTATCCGAGGCCTTCACCAGCGAACGGATCGCCGTCGGGGCCGTGTAGAAAATCGACACTTTGTGCTTCTGGATCATGTCCCAGAAACGACCAGCATTCGGGAATGTCGGGATGCCTTCGAAGACAACTTCGGTACCACCACAGGCCAACGGGCCGTAAGTGATGTACGTATGACCGGTCACCCAACCGATATCGGCCGTACACCAGAAAATGTCTTCCTTCTTCAGATCGAAGGTGTAGAGCATGGTCAGCATGGCGTGCAGCAGGTAGCCGCCCGTCGAGTGCTGAACACCCTTCGGCTTACCGGTCGAACCCGAGGTGTAAAGCAGGAACAGCGGATGTTCTGCTTCAACCCACACCGGCTCGCACTGATCAGATTGCTTGTTGACGATATCGTCAGCCCAAACGTCGCGGCCTGCCGTCATGGCGACATCAGCGCCAGTACGCTTGAACACCAGCACGCTCTTACAGGCATCACAACCGCCCATGCCGAAGGCTTCGTCGGCAATCGCCTTCAGCGGCAGCGACTTGCCACCACGGAACTGGCCGTCGCTGGTGATCAGCACCTTGGCGCCGGCATCTTCGATACGGTCGCGCAGCGATTGAGCCGAGAAACCACCGAACACGATCGAGTGGGTTGCACCGATACGGGCACAGGCCTGCATCGAAGCGATACCATCAATAGTCATCGGCATATAAATAATGACGCGATCACCCTTCTGAACGCCCAGTTCCTTCAGGGCATTGGCGATCTTGCTGACGCGGCTCAACAGCTCCTTGTAAGTGACCTTGGTCACCTGGCCATCGTCAGCTTCAAAAATGAGCGCCGTCTTGTCGCCCAGGCCATTTTCAATGTTGCGATCAAGACAGTTGTAGGAAGCGTTCAGCTTGCCATCAACGAACCAGCCGTAGGTCGGTGCCTTCGACTCGTCGAGAATCTTGGTAAACGGCGTCTGCCAGCTGAGGAGTTCCTTGGCGCGCTTGCCCCAGTAACCTTCGTAATCCTGTTCAGCTTCAGCACACAGGGCCTTGTAACCATCCATGCCAGAAACGGCGGCGTTCTTGACGAAATCCGCAGACGGTTGATAGACCTTTTCATTCGACATGTTGCATCTCCTCGCTATTGTTAGATGTTGCCTGGTTTTTTCCGTCAGCTTTAGACTTACGGGCCGGCATGTGGACACCGTGGATTGAAATCAAACCACGTGCCGTACGCTGGGTACGGGATCATTTAATGACCACAGCCTTACACACTGCTTACACACAAAAGCCTTGATTGACGCGGGTTTCATGCGGCATCGCACCATTTATTGATCCATATCAACCCGTGCGAAATCAGGCCGATTTCATTACAATTCAAAAAGTACGGATTTACGGCATCCAAGCCGCTGTTTCAACCGTCCAACCACCCATCAACAGACGTCAGGGAAACCACCATGGCCGCTATCAAGCAAGAAGACTTCATCCAGTCCATCGCCGATGCCTTTCAGTACATCAGCTACTACCACCCGCTGGACTACATCAAAGCCCTAGGTGAAGCTTACAAGCGCGAAGAAAGCCCAGCCGCCAAAGATGCCATCGCCCAGATCCTGACCAACTCGCGCATGGCCGCCGAAGGCCACCGCCCAATCTGTCAGGATACCGGCATCGCCGTCGTTTTCCTCAAAGTCGGCCAGAACCTGAAGTGGGATGCGACGATGAGCGTGCAGGAAATGGTGAACGAAGGCGTCCGCCGTGCCTACCTGAACCCGGACAACACCCTGCGCGCCTCCGTCCTGCTTGACCCGGCCGGAGCCCGCAAGAACTCCAAAGACAACACCCCTGCGGTTGTCCATTACGAAATCGTCGAAGGCGACGAGCTGGAAGTCATCTGTGCCGCCAAGGGGGGTGGCTCGGAGAACAAGACCAAGTTCTACGCGTTGAACCCGTCCGACTCGATCGTCGACTGGGTACTGAAAACTGTGCCGACCATGGGCGCTGGCTGGTGCCCACCGGGCATTCTGGGCATCGGTATTGGCGGCACCCCGGAAAAAGCCATGCTGCTGGCTAAAGAATCGCTCATGGCCCCGTGTGACATCCACGAACTGCAGGCCAAAGCAGCTGAAGGCCACACCCTCACGCGTGTGGAAGAGCTGCGCCTGGAACTATATGAAAAGGTTAATGCCCTCGGCATTGGCGCCCAAGGCCTGGGTGGTTTAACCACCGTACTCGACGTCAAGATTCTGGATTACCCAACGCACGCCGCCTCGCTGCCGGTTGCCATGATCCCGAACTGTGCCGCGACCCGCCATGTCCATTTCCATCTGGATGGCTCCGGCCCGGCCCATCTGCCGACACCCAAGGTCGAAGACTGGCCGGATGTCACCTGGGCACCGGACGTCAAAAAAGCCAAGCGCGTTAACCTCGACACACTGACCAAAGAAGAAGTGGCCTCCTGGCAACCAGGCGACATTCTGCTGCTCAACGGCAAAATGCTCACCGGCCGCGACGCGGCGCACAAGCGCATCCAGGACATGCTGGCCCGTGGCGAGAAGCTGCCGGTCGACTTTACCAACCGTGTGATCTACTACGTCGGCCCGGTTGATCCAGTCCGTGACGAAGTCGTTGGCCCGGCGGGCCCGACCACAGCGACCCGTATGGATAAGTTCACCCGCATGATGCTGGAAAAGACCGGCCTCATCTCCATGGTGGGCAAGGCCGAGCGTGGCCCGGTGGCCATCGAAGCCATCCGCGACAACAAAGCGGCTTACCTCATGGCCGTAGGCGGCGCTGCATACCTCGTCTCCAAAGCCATCAAGGAAGCCAAGGTTGTCGGCTTTGCCGATCTGGGCATGGAAGCCATCTACGAATTCACCGTAGAAGACATGCCGGTCACCGTGGCCGTCGATTCGTCGGGCACCTCGGTGCATGAAACCGGTCCGAAGGAATGGCAAGTCAAGATCGGCAAGATTCCGGTCAAGTCCTAAAGATCCACTCGCAGGAAATTAACCGGGTGCCGGCAGACCAACGTCCCGCCCGTCCAGTCATCGGCGTCTTCGACTCCGGTCTGGGCGGTCTGTCGGTACTCGGCGCCCTGGCCGAGATCTGCCCCGGTGCAGATCTTATCTATGCCGCTGACACAGCGCACGTCCCTTACGGCAACAAAACCCCTGATCAAATACGAGCCCGAGTACTGGCCATGGGTCAGGCGCTGATTAACGAAGGCTGCACCACACTCGTCGTTGCCTGTAACACGGCCACGGCAGAAGCCATTGAGGCTTTACGCGCAGCACACCTGGGCATTCCCATTGTTGGCGTTGAGCCCGGCATCAAGCCTGCCGCACTCAATACCGAAACCGGCAAGATCGCCGTACTCGCCACAGCTGCCACGGCCAAAAGCCAGCGCCTTGCCGACCTGATCGGCCGCCATGCCCCGCACAAAACCGTATACGTCATCCCCTGCCACGGCTGGGCCACCGAAGTCGAAGCCATCAATTTAAACGCGCCTTCCATCATTGAAGACATTGAGCGAGACCTGTTGCCGCTCGTCGACCAAGGCGTGGACCAAGTCGTACTGGGCTGCACCCACTACGACTTTCTGGCGCCCACCCTCAGCCGCCTCATCGGTGACAAAGCCCAACTGGTGGGCGTTGCCGATGCCGTTGCGCGCCAGGCCTGCAGGGTTGCCGGAGCAGAAAACCTCACCAGCACTGGCCATATCAGCCTGATGTCGACCATGAATCCGGTCTACTTACCGCATGCGCTATCGGCACTCGGTCTCGCAGCGCTGCTTCAGAAAACCACGTTGCCTCCGCAGACTATAAGCGCTGATTAAGTGATTTGTACAAAGCAAAACGGCCCGTCCGCAGACGAGCCGTTTCGTTTGAAACAACGATCAATTAACCTGCTGCAACCATCTTCTTGATGTTTTCGATGGTCGACGGATCGTCAATGGTGGTCAGATCACCCGGGTCACGGCCTTCGGCCAGCGCCTGCAGCGAACGACGCAGCATCTTGCCCGAACGCGTCTTCGGCAGTGCGGTCACGAAGTAGACACGGCCCGGGCGTGCAATCGCACCCAGGATACCGTCAACGGTGCCCATGACTTCCTTCTCCAGGGCTTTAACCTTATCGGCTGTATCAACAACACCTGCGTCCTTGACCACGGCGAAGGCGATCGGTACCTGACCCTTGAGCTTGTCTTCAACGCCGACCACGGCCACTTCGGCAATCGCCTTGTGGTTCTGGACAGCTTCTTCGATTTCGCGGGTACCCAGGCGGTGGCCGGCAACGTTGATCACGTCATCAGTACGGCCCAGGATGGTGAAGTAACCGTTTTCATCTTTGATCGCCCAGTCGTACGACGAGTAGACCAGCGGCTCTTTGAACAGGCTGAAATAGGTGCTGACGAAGCGCTCATCCTGCCCCCAGACGGTGGACAGGCAGCCCGGCGGCATTGGCGGTACCACAGCAGCGATCCCCTTCTCGTTCGGACCGCACTCGGTGCCGTCTTCACGGAAGATACGCAGGTCGTAACCATACACCGGGAACGACGGCGAACCATACTTGATCGGCGTCTTTTCAACACCCGGTACGGCGGCAATCATTGGCCAACCCGTTTCGGTCTGCCAGTAGTTATCGATCACTGGCTTGTTCAGCTCCGACATGAACCACTCGTGGGTCGGTTCATCCAGCGGCTCACCGGCCATGAAGATGTGCTTCAGGCTGGAGAGGTCGTGTTTCTTCATGTAAGCCGGATCTTGCTTCTTCAGCACGCGCGCAGCCGTTGGTGCGGAGAACATGACATTCACCTTGTACTGCTCAACGATTTTCCACCAAATGGCCGGATCCGGACGCAGCGGCGTCCCTTCGTACACCACCGTCGCCATACCGCCGATCAGCGGGCCGTAAACGATGTAGGAGTGACCGACCACCCAACCGATATCCGAAGTCGAGAAGAAGGTTTCGCCCTTACCACCCTGATAAATGTGCTTCATCGAAGCAGCCAGCGCCACCAGGTAGCCACCGGTATCACGCTGCACACCCTTCGGCTTGCCGGTGGTACCCGAGGTGTAGAGGATGTACGAGGGATGCGACGACTCGACCCAAGTGCAAGGTACTTGGGCATCCATGTGCTGGGCACGCAGCGTGGCGTAATCCACATCACGGCCTTCCACACGCGGGAAGCCCTTATCTAGACCACGATCCACGATAATCACCTTGGCCGGCGGGAACTCGGCCAGGCTTAACGATTCGTCTACGAGGTGCTTGTACGGTACCGGCTTGCCGTTACGCATACCGGCATCGGCGGTCACCATCACCTTCGGTTTGGCATCGTCGATACGGGTCGCCAGCGAGCCGGCAGCGAAGCCACCGAACACCACCGAGTGGATAGCGCCGATACGCACCGTTGCCAGCATTGCGAAGATCGCTTCCGGAATCATCGGCATGTAAATCAGGACGCGGTCACCTTCCTTGACATCCTGGCTTTGCAGAATGGCGGCCATGCGCTCAACTTCACGCTGCATTTCAGCCCAGGTGTAAACGCGCTCTTCATTCGTCTCTGTAGAAATGTAAACCAGCGCGCGATCATTCGGGCGCTCGGCTGCGTGGCGATCTACCGCGTTGTAGCAGAGGTTGGTCTTACCATTTACGAACCACTTGACGAAGGGCGGACGCGAAAAATCACAGACCTGGGTAAACGGCTCTTTCCACTCGACCAGCTGCGCCTGCTCGGCCCAAAAATCGTCGCGGTTTTCAATGGAACGCTTATGAAAATCCTGATACTTGCCCATAGTTCCTCAGCCTCCTCTGGCTTACTTGTCACGATGCAGTGATGACTGCATCTGTTTTTATGATAAAAAACGTCCTGCCGCTTCCTGAATGATGTCAGGCCGGTCATCATCGCCGATTACTAAGGACGATGGTTGCACAGGTCAGACGCCATAATTACGCCTATACCCTTACACGAAACTGACCACCAGACTGCCATGACCCAATCGACGCATCAAGACCCCGCATCCCAGAGCCGCATTGCTGCGGTTGCACAACTCGGCCAACAGGTCTGGCTGGATACACTCTCGCGTCAACTCATCGAAAGTGGCACCCTGGCAGACTGGATTAATAACGATGCCGTGGCTGGTCTGACCTCCAATCCGGCCATTTTTCATCAAGCGTTGAGCAAGGATGCGGCCTACCAGCCGGCCATCGCAGCCGCCCGTACCGCTGAAAGCAATCCGGAGATCCGCTTTGAAACCGTGGTGCTCCCGGACATTCAGGCTGCCTGCGACCTCTTCCTGCCGCTCTGGACCCAAACCGGGGGACAGCAAGGCTATGTCAGTTTCGAAGTCTCCCCCCGCCTGGCCCATGATGCAGCCGGTACCACGGCGGCGGCCGTGCGTTTGTGGCAAACGATCAACCGCCCGAATGCCATGATCAAGATTCCGGCCACGCCGGCCGGTTGCACCGCCATTGCGGATGTGGTCGCCCAGGGCATCAACGTCAATGTGACGCTGATCTTCTCGCTAGAGCAACTAGAATCCGTCCAGGCAGCACACGAAGCCGGCTTACGCCGCTGGGTAGCCCATTGCCAGCAACAAGGAACCACCGAACGCATTGGCGATGTGGCCTCGGTTGCCAGCTTCTTCGTCAGCCGTACCGACAGCACGCTCGACTCGAAGCTGCCCGAATCGCTACAAGGGAAAACAGCCATTGCTCTATGCAAAACCGCGTATCAACACTGGTTGGACGCACAAAGCGGCGCGCAGGCTGATCTGAAAGCCCTGGGTGCCAAACCCCAGTGGCTGCTCTGGGCATCGACTTCCGTTAAAAACCCGGCCTATCGCGATACGCTGTACGTGGAGGCACTGATCGGCCCGCAGACAGTAAACACGGTGCCAGATGCCACGCTAGTGGCCTTCCGGGATCATGGTCTGGCCGCGCCGAATCTCACGGCCGATACCGCAGCCGCTGCCGAGCAACTCGCCGCCGTCAGCGCACTGGGTATTGATCTGGAACATATCGGCCAGAGCCTGCAAAGCGCCGGCTTGAGCCAGTTCGAAACTGCCTACAACGATTTACTGACGCTCGTTTGATCGACCGTGTCAGCGTTCACCGCTCACAACGACAATGGGCGGCAAACCATGGCGGCGACGCGCCCGGTCACAGGCATCATCCACAATACCCAGTGCCGCCCAAGGGTTGAACTCGTGACAGGGCGATGGCCGGTCAGCATAAATGGTACAGCCGACCTGCTGGCCGATCTCGCCACTCAGGGCCATACAGCGAGGGGCAGCATCATCTGTGCCCTTCATGCGCATCAGTTTCGGCGTCAGCGTCATCGCCAGGGCAGCGGGCACGCCGGCACCGCCCACAGACTTTGCCAACTCCGAGGGGTGAAAATCCACGCGGTAGCTGGCACAGCACGCGCCGCAGCTTTCACACACGGATCGTCCCGTCATGGTCTCTGACATAGCTTCAACACCCCCTGCCGGTATGCCCACCCCACGGCTGGTGCTGGACACCAACGTTGTCATGGATCTGTTTCATTTTCTGGCACCGCCGCTGGCCCGCTTGGCACAGGCCATTGCCAACGATCACGTGATCTGTCTCGCCAACGAGCGCACCCTGGCCGAATTGGCGCGTGTCACGGGCTACCCCCAGTTTCGCCTGGACGCAGCCAGCCGCGACAATCTGCTGCAACGCTACCGGGCCCATCTGACCATCGTACCGGTCACACCTGGCGACGCCAATCTGCCGCCCCTGCCCAAATGCCGGGACCCTGATGACCAGATGTTTCTGGAGCTGGCGCAATACGCCAAGGCCGATCTGCTGATTAGCCGGGACAACCTGGTGCTGAAGCTGGCGCGCGCCCGGCAACGCCCTTGCCCCTTCGCAATTCTGACGCCTGATACCGCCATGGCTCATCTCTTTGGCAACACGGATTCAGGCCACCCGCCGACGGAACACCAGCTTATCCTCTGAAGACGCGGCCGGCACATACGCATACCCTTCGGCATCGAAACCCTGCAGATCTTCCGCGGTTTTCCAGCCCGCTTCTGCGGCAGCGCGCACAATGAGACCCCGGGCCCGCTTGGCATAGAAACTGATGATTTTGAACTTACCGTCTTTGAAGTCTTCAAAGACACAATCGACAATACGCACACCGCCCTTGGCCAAAAGCTTACGATCAACCGATTTGAAATACTCGTCGGAAGCCGTATTAATGAGCAGCTGCCCCGCCTCGGCCAGATCCGCCAGAATCGCTGCCGTATTGCTCTCCCGCCACCAGGCATAGAGGTCTTTACCCGCCGGGTTGGCCAGTTTGGTCCCCATCTCTAGCCGGTAGGGCCGCATCAGATCCAGCGGGCGCAATACGCCATAGAGACCGGAAAGCACCCGCACATGATCCTGCACATACGCCAGCTGTTTTTTGTTAAGACTCGGTGCATCCAGACCTTCGTACACATCCCCGTTAAACGCCAGAATGGCTTGCTTGGCTTCAGGCTGCGTGTGTGCCATAGACCAATCGGCATAGCGCGTGACGTTCAGCACAGCCAGTTTGTCGCTGAGCGACATCAGTTCGGCAATTTGGGCCGGCGATTGCTGCCGCAAAATATCGATCAGCGGCGCGGATTTCTCCAGAAAACGCGGCTGAGTATGGGGCACGGCAGCGGGTGCCGGCTCGAAATCAAGGGATTTGGCAGGGGACAGTACGAACAGCATGGCAGACATCCGGGTAACCTGATGGGCAGAAATTATGGCATCAAACCATGTAATACCCGAACTACGCGGCATTGGCCCGTACAGTCCGGACTAGGCTTGGTAAAATGGCAGCATGAAAAGACCTCCCTACGGCTCGCGCCCCCGTTTGTCCCGTGAAATGGCCCAACTCAACTGGTTGGCCACCGGACTTGCCCAGGCAGGTAGCCGTATCGAGCGCACGCACTGGCATAGCCGTCTGCAATCTCTGGTCGAGCAATTGCTTGCCGATGGCGATGATGAGTCGCTAAACACCGTACTCAACCGCCTCTCCGAGGGCGAGCCCGTGGCGCACGATGCGCTGATGGACACCATCGAGTCTGCCGTGGAATCCACCGTCACCCAGATCAACGGCGAAGCGCATGATGTCCTGCTCATCGCCTGCCCCTTACTGGCTTGGTCCCGCTACGCGATTCCGGCACCTGTACTGAACAGCAAAGATCAAACGGCATTGAGTGAGGCCCTCAAGGCAACCGTACTCACCCGGCACGCCAACGTCGCCCTGCTCGGCATGCTGGCTGGCCCGGATCAGATCCCGCGCGAATTTACGCAGCTGGCACAGCTCACCCGGCACCTGGCTGACTCTCTGGCATCCGGCAAAGCAGCAGCCCTGCATGCCCAGGCCAGCGAAGAAACCAACCGCTTCCTCTCCGACACCCGCTATCTGATGGCGGCGATTTCGGTACCGCGCGGCGAAGCCATCTTCCGCTGGCAGGAGCCTCGTGCCGCCAACAGCAGCGTCCAGCTTAACGAACGCGGTGAAATTGCCGCCGCTTGGTCGACCCAGGCTCTAAAGGTTCTTGAACCACTACTGGCCGGTTGCCGCGTGCAAATTCTGCCGCCAGATGCCTTTCACGCGGCCTGCGCTGAGGCGGATCGAGAATCCCGTCCGCACTCGGTGGAAGCCTGTGTCCGTTTTCTGGCAGAAGCCATTAACCTGCCGCCGGAAAAACAACGCGCCGTCATCGGGCCATTTCATGCGCAACGCCTTGAGGAATATCGCATTGGTCTCGGCCCGCGTAACGATGATGTTCTGTACCACGGTGTGGTCTGGCCCATGCTCGGCGTGGAAGATGAGCAAGTGGACATGGCCGTTGAAATCGAACAGGTACTGCGGCGTCTGGGCGTCACCGACATCGTCACGCATGATCACCGGTTTCCCATGGAGTACTGCGACGACTGCGGCTCCCCCATGTACGCCAACGCCGATGCCGAACTAGCCCATCTGGAGATGCCGGAAACGATGGCTGCACAGCCAAGCATCCTGCACTGACATGACCCACAACAGTGAGTGGCTGCAGCGCAGCCTGGATTCGGTGTGGCATCCCTGCACCCAGATGAAGCACCATCCGGCGCTGCCGCTGGTGCCCATTGCCCGCGCCGAAGGTGTCTGGCTCGAAGACTTTGACGGCAAGCGCATTCTCGACGGCATCAGTTCCTGGTGGGTGAATCTGTTCGGCCATGGCAACCCACGCATTAATGCCGCAATCACGGATCAGCTCAACAACCTTGAACATGTGATGCTGGCTGGTTTCACGCATGCGCCCGCCATCGAACTGGCCGAGCGCCTGTCGCACAAAACCGGCGGCGCGTTGGGTCACGCCTTCTTTGCATCGGATGGCGCGAGCGCCACGGAAATTGCACTTAAGATGTCGTTGCATGCTTGGCAAAATCAGGGCTGCACTGATAAACGTGAATTTGTCTGCCTGCAAGGCAGTTATCACGGTGAAACGATCGGCGCGCTGTCGGTGACCGATATCCCGTTGTTCCGGGATGCCTACGCACCACTCGTCCGCAGTGAGCATGTGCACCTGGCTCCCTCGCCCGATGCCCGCCTGGCCGAACCCGGCGAAAGTGCCGTCAGTGTTGCCAATCGTGCAGCCGATGCGCTGGAACAATTATTCATCGCCCGTGGCGGCAAAATTGCTGCCATCATCATCGAACCGCTTGTGCAGTGTGCTACCGGCATGGCGATGCATGATCCCCAGTATCTGAAGCGCGTGCGCGCACTGTGTAACACGCATGGCGTGCATCTGATTTGTGACGAAATTGCCGTCGGCTTTGGCCGCACAGGTAGCTTCTTCGCCCATGAACAAGCCGGCATCCGCCCGGATCTACTCTGCCTGTCCAAAGGGATTACCGGCGGTTACCTGCCGCTCTCCGTTGTCTTGAGTTCTGAAGCCATCTATCAGGCTTTCTGGCACGATGACACACGCCGGGGCTTTCTGCATTCGCATTCCTATACCGGCAACCCGTTAGCCTGCCGCGCGGCACTGGCCACACTAGATATCTTCGAATCGGACGATGTCCCCAATGCCAACCGCAAGCTCAGTGCCACCATCACGCAACGCCTCCGATGCATCGCGGTGCATCCGCGTGTGCGGCACTTCCGTAATCGCGGCATGATCTGGGCTGCCGATGTCGATACGGACATGCCGGACTTCAACCGGCGTTTCTTCGCCAATGCCCTGCAACGCGGACTACTCATGCGCCCGATCGGCAACACGCTGTATCTGATGCCCCCTTATGTGCTGACAGAGGGTCAAGCCGAGTGGATGGCCGAGCAAGCGCTGGGCGCACTCAACGAAACACTCGCCCATAGATCCGCCAATTCCGCATGACCCCCGGCGACCTCAACAACGCACTGGCACAACTGGATGCCGCCCATCTGAGGCGCATCCGGCGCACCCCACAGAACCCCTGCGGCCCCGAGATGGTGCTCGACGGAAAATCACTGGTCGCCTTTGCCAGTAACGATTATCTGGGTCTCGCCAACGACGAAGCACTCAAGCAAGGTGCTGTTGCAGCCATTGAGCAATGGGGCGTGGGCGCTGGTGCCTCACAACTGGTGAGCGGCCGCCTGGAAATTTTTGCGCAACTGGAGCAAGCCTTTGCCGACTTTGCCCAACGCGAGGCCGCCGTATTTTTTCCGGCCGGCTTTCTGGCCAATCTCGGTGTGCTCACAGCGCTCGCCGATCGTCACGATGTCATTTTCGCGGACCGCGTGAATCATGCCTCGTTGATTGACGGTGCGCTGCTCTCACGCGCGCAACACGTTCGGTATCGCCATGCCGATACCGATGACCTGGCTAACAAACTGGCCACAACGCCCGTCACCAAGGGCGCTGCCCGCCTTATTGTCACGGACAGTGTTTTCAGCATGGATGGCGATGAAGCCCCCTTGCAGGCATTGCTAGACCTAGCCGTGCAATACGATGCCTGGCTGGTCGTTGATGATGCCCACGGTCTAGGCGTCCTCGGCCCCGAGGGGCGCGGCAGCATTGCCGATGCCGGCTTGCCGCCCCACCCGAACCTGATCATGATTGGCACCCTCGGCAAAGCGGCCGGCGTTTCCGGTGCATTCGTCGCCGGCAGCCACAATCTGGTTGAGTGGCTGATTCAACGGGCGCGCAGCTATATCTACACCACAGGCCCCAGCCCCATGATCGCCGGGGCACTACTTGCATCGCTACAACGTATTCAACAAGGCGACGATCTGCGCCAACGATTGCATGGCAACATCCGCAACTTCCGTGCGGGCATCGCGGCTCTGAATCTGCCGTATGAATTGCTCCCTTCCCGCACCGGCATTCAGGCACTGGTCATTGGCGACAATGCTGCCACACTGGCGCTCTCCGAGCGTTTGCAGGCACAAGGCTACTGGGTACCGGCGATCCGCCCGCCCACCGTGCCTGTTGGAGCGGCCCGACTTAGAATCTCGCTATCGGCTGCCCATACGCCGGATCACGTCACAGGGCTGATTGCAGCCATTGGTGGTGCACAATGACACCCATGCCATCCCCCATAGTGCTGCTGCACGGCTGGGGTTTCCAACCGGGTATCTGGTCAGCGGTCGTCGAGGCCATTCGTCAGCGCGGTGTCGTATCAGACGTGCTGACACCCCCTTTACCGCTCTCTCAGAATATCTCGCAGGCCTCTGCCCTCGAATCGCTTTTCGTCAGCCTCCCTGACAAAGCACATCTGGTCGGTTGGTCACTGGGCGGTGAACTGGCCCTGGCCTACGCGCTCTGCTTTCCTGAACGCGTCCAAACGCTAACGCTGATCAGCAGCACCCCCTGCTTCATGAATCGCCCCGATTGGGCCGCCGGTCAGCCGACGTCATTGCTCGACGATTTCGATCAACGGCTGCAAGAAAGCCCTGTAGCACTTCTGAAGCGCTTTGCAACGCTGATCCGCCATGGCGACAGCGCAGCGGCTCGCGATAAAGCACTTTCCGCACAATTGCTGGCTGTCACGGAAACCGATCCGGATCGCCTAGCAACCGGCCTGACCTTTTTGCGTACCCTGGATTTGCGCGACCTTTGCGCCGTGGAAGAAGATCGCCCGCCAATAACGCTCATCCATGGCACGGCAGATTACGTTGTTCCGTTAGCGGCCAGCCTCTGGCTGGAAGCACAGTTTGACACCCCGCTCATGCGCATGGAGGGCGGCAGCCACGCACTACCGTTAACACATGCCGGACAGATCGCCGAGACACTGGCCACCCTGCTATGAACAGTATTCGCCAGAGTTTTAATCGGGCTGCCCCCTCTTACGACCAGGTTGCCAACCTGCAAACGCAGGTAGCCAACACGTTAGCGACACTGGTAAAAAACCATTTACCCCACAGCTTCCGGGGTCTGCTCCTCGATGCAGGCTGCGGCACGGGCTACTGCCTCAACGCGCTACAACCGGCGTATCCAGATGCTCGCCTGCTGGCGCTGGATTTTGCCGATGACATGCTCCGTCAGTTGCCTGCTGCGCTAAGTGATCAACGAATCAATGCTGACTTGCAGGCACTCCCGTTGTCCTCTGCGGTGCTGGATGTTTACCTCTCCAGTCTGGCCTGGCAGTGGTGTGACAACCAGGTCGCGGCCCGCGAAGCGGCACGCACACTCAAACCCCATGGTGATTTTTTTGCAGCCACGCTGGTCTCCGGCACCTTCAAAGAACTTGCCAGCACCTTGGCTGCTGCCGACCTCTCCCCGGCACAACACGTCCTGAATTGCGCATTGCCTCAAACAGTCCACCAATGCCTGGAGAAGGCTGGCCTGAATATCCTGAGCAGTCGCGTCGAATCCATGACCACCTGGCATCCGGACTTCAAATCATTACGTCACTCCATTCGTGGCGTGGGTGCCAACCATCTGGCTATCGGCAAAACAACACCCATCGGCCGTCAGGCGCGCGGCCGTTTGATCGACGCTTATGAAGACCTGCGAACGGCAACCGGTTTGCCGCTCACCTACGATGTGCTGTTCATTCATGCCCGAAAATGCGGAACCCCATCATGACCCAGGTCTATTTCATCACCGGCACCGACACCGAAATCGGTAAAACCCATGCCACTTGCGCATTGCTGGCTACCGCCAATGCCCGAGGACTGCGAGCCGCCGCACTGAAGCCGGTGGCCGCCGGCACCGATAGCAACGGTCACAACGATGATGTGATGCGCTTGATGGCAGCCGCCAATGTCGCACTGCCCGTAACAACCGTAAATCCGTGGTTACTCCAGGAACCGCTGTCCCCGCATATCGCCGCCCGGCGTGCCGGTGTAGAAATTACGGTGCCACCCATCATCGAGTGTTTTCATGCAGCGTGCGAACAAACCGACCTGTTGCTCGTTGAAGGCGTAGGTGGACTCTATGCACCGCTCTCCGATACCCTCTCGCAACCAGACCTCATTCGCGAGCTGGATATTCCAGTAATTCTGGTCGTTGGCTTGCGGCTAGGTTGCCTGAACCATGCGCTACTCACGACCACCGCGCTCCAGCAGGAAGGGCTCAACCTGGCCGGCTGGATTGGCAATCTGGTTGACCCCGATTTCCAGGCACAGGATGAAAACATCCAGACCTTGAAACAACGACTGGACGCCCCCTGTCTGGGCATCCTGCCTTACGACCCCATCGCCAACCCCAGCACGCTTGCTTCGTACCTCTCCCTGCCGCAATAATGCCGACATGAAAATTCTTTTTGACCTGTTACCCATTGTTCTGTTTTTTGCGGCTTTCAAAATGGCTGACATTTATGTCGCCACCGCCGTCGCCATTGTGGCAACCGCCGCCATGATAGGGTGGACCTGGCTCAAGACCCGCAAGGTTGATCCCATGCAGTGGGTCAGCCTGGGCCTGATTGTTGTGTTTGGTGGTGCCACCATTTGGCTACGTGACGAAACCTTCATCAAGTGGAAACCGACCATTCTCTACTGGCTGTTCGCCATCGTCTTCCTGGTCTCCAACCGCTTCATGAAGAAAAATCTGGTTAAAGCCATGATGGGTCAACAAGTTGAACTGCCGTCGGCCATGTGGCACCGCCTAAATCTCTGGTGGATTCTCTTTTTCAGCGCCATGGGTTGTCTGAACCTGATTGTGGCGTATCAGTTTGACACCGACACCTGGGTCAACTTCAAGCTCTTCGGCGGCATGGGTCTCATGCTGCTGTTTGTTACGGCACAAGGCCTCTATATGGCCAAACATCTCCCTAAAGAAGGAAACTAATCATGCTGTATCTGATCGTTGGTGAAGACACCCCGAACTCGCTCGAAAAACGTCTGTCCGTTCGTCCGGATCACGTCGCCCGACTGCAGGCGCTGCAAGCCGAAGGTCGCCTCGTCCTGGCGGGCCCTTTTCCGGCCGTGGACTCGCCCGACCCCGGTGCCGCTGGGTTTACCGGTAGCGCCATCGTGGCTGAGTTTGCCAGTCTGGCCGATGCCAAAGCCTGGGCCGATGCCGACCCCTACGTGGCCGCGGGCGTCTACGGCAGCGTACAGGTACGCCCGTTCAAAAAGGTACTCCCTGCCTAATTTACTGGTGTGCCCCAAATAAGTAAAAAGACTAGCCAAGAACGCGGCCAGCCTTTATGCTGCCTGGATAGACATCGCCCCTGACGGGTGATGCACCCTGATACTCTGGAATCGAACATGAATCTGAAAGCGCTACGTACCTCGACACTGGTTTCCACCCTGATCTCTGCTGCCATTCTGTCGGCAGCCCCCGCTTACGCTGCACCGGCTGCTGTGGCCACGGTTAACGGTACTGCGATTCCGCAATCTCTGGCGAACCTGCTGGTGGCCGAACGCGTCAGCCAAGGTGCCAAAGATACGCCAGAGCTGCGTAATGCCATCCGCGAAGAACTGATCCAGCGCGAACTGATTCTGCAAGATGCAAAAAAAGCCGGTCTGGGCAACCAGGCTGATCTGCAGGCTGCCATGAAGCTGGCCGAGCAGAATGTGATGATCCGTGCCTACATGGCGCAGTTCGCCCAAAAGCACCCGGTGTCGGATGAGCAGCTCAAGCAAGCCTACAACCAGATTAATGCCGGTCTGGGTAAAGAAGAATTCAAGACCCGCCACATTCTGGTACCGAGCGAAGCTCAAGCGAAAACCGTCATTAGCAAGCTGAACTCGGGTGATAGCTTTGAAAGCCTGGCCAAACAGAACTCCACCGACCCGGGTTCGAAAGACAATGGCGGCGATCTGGGTTGGGCTGCCCCCACCAATTTCGTGAAGCCATTTGGCGACGCCATGGTCAAGCTGGGCAAGGGTAAGTACACCACCGAACCCGTGAAAACCGACTTCGGCTGGCACGTGATTCTGGTGGAAGATCGTCGTCCGCTGACACCGCCGCCATTCGACCAGGTCAAAGGCCAATTGGCTCAAGCGATTCAGGAGCAAGAGTTCCAGCAACAAATCGCCAAGCAGCGTCAAAGCGCCAAGATCCAGTAATTCGGATCTCACGAACAACAAAAATGGGAGGCCGCAGCCTCCCATTTTTGTTTCAGGGCAACGCCCTATGCGGTGTGTGATTAACCCAGCGACTTGCGCGCGTTACGGAACATGCGCAGCCACGGGCCATCCTCGCCCCAGACCTCGCCGAACTTGCCCGGATACCATGACATCTGCAGCGTACGGAAAGTACGTTCCGGGTGCGGCATCATGACCGTGAAACGGCCGTCCGGTGTGGTCACACCGGCCACGCCCTGTGGCGAACCATTCGGGTTAAACGGATAACGCTCCGTTGCGGCACCCTGGCTGTCGATGTAACGCAATGCGACCGACGCTTTAGACAGATCCGCATCATTGGCAAACTTGGCACGACCTTCACCATGTGACACGATCACCGGCAGCTTGCTGCCGTGCATACCTGCCATAAAGATGGACGGTGAGTTCGGCACTTCCGCCATGACCAGTCGAGCCTCGAACTGTTCACTGAGGTTGCGCACAAAACGCGGCCAGTGGTCAGCACCCGGGATCAGATCCTGCAACGTGCTCATCATCTGGCAACCGTTACACACACCCAAGGCAAACGTATCGGCTCGGTTGAAGAAATTGGCGAAGCCGTCACGCAAGCGCTGATTGAACAGAATGGTACGCGCCCACCCCTGACCGGCACCCAGCACGTCACCGTACGAGAAGCCACCGCAAGCGGCCAAGCCCGCAAAACTGTCGAGCGTGGCACGGCCTGTGAGTAGGTCACTCATGTGCACATCAACGGCCGTGAAGCCGGCACGGTCAAAGGCAGCGGCCATTTCAACCTGGCCGTTAACACCCTGCTCGCGCAGGATGGCTACGCGTGGGCGCACACCACTGGCGATGAACGGGGCTGCAATATTTTCCGACGGATCAAACGACAGTGCCGCGAACAGACCACGGTCATTCGTGTCGAGAATACGGTCATACTCGGACTGGGCACAGGCCGGATTATCACGCAGCGACTGAATACGGAACGAGGTCTCGGACCAGGCACGTTGCAGTTCGACGCGCGGTTCAGCCAACACCGTTTTACCCAGATGCGACACACGAACTTCATCGGTCTGGTTCGGGTAACCGACCACTTCCGAGTAACGTGACAGGCCATGCGTGCGCAGACGCGCCATCACAGCTTCACGATCCGAGCGACGCACCTGAATCAACGCACCCAGCTCTTCACTGAACAGCACTCGCAGCAGTTTTTCATTACGACGACCCTGCAAGATGCCCGGCTTCTTGTCGTAATCTGTGTCCTGATCCATTGGATCCACACAGAGAATGTCGGCATTGATCGTTACACCACAACGCGAAGCAAACGCCATTTCCGCGGCTGCAGCCAACAGACCACCATCCGAACGGTCATGGTAGGCCAGCAGCAAACCATCTTCATTGAGCGACTGAATCGCGGCATAGAAGGCTTTAAGCTGTTGCGGATCATCAACGTCCGGGGCATCGTCGCCCGTGGCATTAAACACCTGAGCCAGCGCCGAACCGCCCAAACGGTTCTTGCCATTGCCCAGATCGATGAGGATCAGTTCGCTATCCGCTTCATCACGGTCCAGCGCCGGCGTCAGCGTTTGTGCGATATCCGGCACACGGGCAAAAGCCGTCACAATCAGCGACAGCGGTGAAACGACTTCTTCTGTCTTGCCATTCTCATCCCAACGCGTGCGCATTGAGAGCGAATCTTTACCCACCGGAATCGCCACATCCAGCGCCTGGCACAGATCCGACACGGCTTTGACGGTATCGAATAGGCGCGCATCTTCGCCCGGCGCACCGGCGGCAGCCATCCAGTTAGCCGACAGTTTGATGTCGGCCATGGTAGCCACACGGGCAGCAGCCAGGTTGGTTAAGGCCTCACCAACGGCCATTCGACCCGAGGCCGGTGCATCCAGCACGGCAACCGGCGTCCGTTCGCCCATGGCATAAGCCTCGCCCAAGCGGGTGTTGTAACCCATGGCGGTCACCGCCACGTCAGCCACCGGCACCTGCCACGGACCGACCATCTGATCGCGTGCGGTCAGACCGCCCACGCTTCGGTCACCAATGGTAATCAGGAATGATTTATCCGCCACGGTTGGCAAACGCATCACACGGTACACAGCATCTTTCAGCTCAACGGCATCAGCATCTAACGCTGCCGACTGGGTATCGGTGTGCGTGACATCGCGCGTCATGCGTGGCGGCTTACCCAGCAGGGCATGCATCGACATATCGACGGCATGATTGTTGAATAGGCTATCGCTCACAATCAGGTGGCCTTCGGCGGTCGCCGTACCCACCACCGCAAACGGACAACGCTCGCGTTCACACAGCGCTGCAAAACGTTCGATGTCTTTGGCCGCAATGGCCAGCACATAACGTTCCTGTGCTTCGTTACACCAGAGTTCGGCCGGGCTCATACCCGGGTCTTCACTCTGGATGGCGCGCAGTTCGAAACGTGCACCGACACCACCCGAGTGCGCCAGTTCTGGCATGGCATTCGACAAACCACCCGCACCCACATCATGTGCCGACAGAATCGGGTTATCCGCACCCATCTGCCAGCAGCGATCAATCACTTCCTGGGCACGGCGCTCAATTTCCGGGTTACCCCGTTGTACCGAGGCAAAATCGAGATCGGCCTGGTTACTACCCGAGGCCATGGAAGACGCCGCACCACCGCCCAGACCAATCAGCATGCCCGGACCGCCGAGCTGCACAAACAGCGTACCCGGTTCAAAGCTTTCCTGCTTGAAGGATTGGCCCGCCTGAATGGAACCCACACCACCCGCAATCATGATGGGCTTGTGATAACCGTGCACCGTATCACCGACGACTTGCTCATAGGTCCGGAAGTAACCGGCCAGGTTCGGACGACCAAATTCGTTATTGAATGCGGCGGCACCAATCGGGCCTTCAATCATGATGTCCAGCGCACTGGCGATACGATCCGGTTTGCTCGCCGGACGTTCCCACGGCTGCTTGGCATCGGGTAGATTCAAATTCGAGACGGTAAAACCACAGAGGCCCGCTTTCGGCTTGGAGCCACGACCCGTCGCGCCTTCATCACGGATCTCACCACCAGAACCCGTAGCCGCGCCCGGGAACGGCGAAATGGCCGTCGGGTGGTTGTGTGTTTCAACCTTGGCCAGATAGTGCGTCAGCTCATTGCTAAAGGCATAGGTACCGTCAGCCGCCGGATAGAAGCGCTCGACTTCAGCACCTTCCATAATGGCGGCGTTATCGGAATAGGCCACTACCGTACCTTGCGGCGTCTTGTTATGCGTGTCGCGAATCATGCCGAACAGCGACTTGGCTTCGGCCACGCCGTCGATGATCCAGTCAGCATTAAAAATCTTGTGGCGACAATGTTCGGAGTTGGCCTGCGCGAACATCATCAGTTCCACATCGGTCGGGTTGCGCCCCGCCTCGGTGAAAATCGCCATCAGGTATTCGACTTCATCATCCGAGAGCGCCAGACCCATATCACGGTTTGCAGTCTCCAGTGCCGGACGACCGCCCGACAGGATATCGACGGTCGCCAACGGACGCGGTGCCACATGGTCAAACAAGGCATGGGCAGCAGCCACGGTGTCGAGCACGGTTTCAATCATACGGTCGTGCATCAGCGCCGCCATCGCCGTACGCTCGGCCGCCGAAGGCGATTTCTTCACGGCAACGGGCACAAAGCGGGTGACCCGCTCAACGCGCACCACATTACCCAAACCGCAATGGCGCAGGATGTCGGTGGCTTTCGACGACCACGGTGAAATCGTGCCCAGACGGGGTGCCACGATCACGCTGCCGGGCAACTCTTCCGCCGGACCCGTCGCTTCGAGTACGGCATTCAGACGCTCGGTTTCGGCCGCATCTAGCGGTGCCGACAGTTCAACGAGGTACAAGTATTCGCTATTGATGCCGTTTATGGCCGGCCAGGCGGTCTTCAGTCGCTCCAGCAAACGTTGAGTACGGAATTCGGAGAGTGCGGTAGCACCACGCAGAGCAATCACAGACGACATGAGCAAGACCCAGAATGCGGTTAAACCCGGTAGGCAGCTTTAACCGCCAACCCGAGGACCGGAGAGATCAAAAAGAAGGCTCAATTATAGCGGACGGGGGTGTTCGGCAGGATAAAATACGGCTTTATTCCAGACCCTTTGCCAAAGGCCAAGCGACCGTGGCTTCCATGCTTTCCATGACCCCAGATACCGCCCAATCTGCCCAATTCTTTACGGAACAAGATCGTTTACTGACGATCCGGGGGGTGCGTGCGGTGGAATCTGCAGCCCAGGCCACTCAACCGGTACCGACGCTCATGCAACGCGCCGGTCAGGCAGCCGCCCAATGGGTACGCGAATTGACTGGAGACCGACCCGACCCGGTGCTCATTCTGGTGGGCCCCGGCAACAATGGGGGCGATGCCCTGGTTTGCGCCCGAGAGTTAATGGCGCTGGGTTATGGCTGCGTCTGTGTCGGCATGCCGGCCAACGAGAAAACCCCGGCAGACGCTCGGGCCGCCCACGCAGCTTTTCTGGCGGCGGGCGGCACACTGCACATCGACATCCCTGACGATGCTGCCGATGGCACCCTGAATACCCGCGGCTATCGTTTCAGCCTGATCGTTGATGGCCTATTCGGTATTGGCCTCAATCAGCCGATCACGGCGCCCTATGCCGAATGGGTTGAAGCCGCCAATACCTTGAGCCTGCTCGATGACATCCCCTTGCTGGCCCTGGACATTGCTTCCGGCCTGCAGGGCGACACAGGGATCGCACAAACGCTCTGCATCACCGCCACCCATACACTGACCTATATCGCCGACAAACCGGGGCTGCTGACGGGTGACGGCCCGGACCATAGCGGCCAGGTCGAGATCTGCGACCTCGATATGCCTGCATCGCTCTTTACCGCGGCCGAAACCGCTGAACGGGGTGCCATCAACGACCCGGAGCTGTGGGCTGACGATCTACCGCAACGGCGTCTCAACGCCAACAAGGGAGACGCCGGTAGCGCTGGCTTACTCGGTGGCGCCCCCTCAATGGCTGGCGCACTGCTTCTGGCCGCCCGCAGTGCCCTGCATGCAGGTGCCGGCCGGGTTTATGCGGCGGCACTCGGCGGTTCACAGGCTGGCGCTCCGACGCTGGATCCACTGCAACCGGAAATCATGTTCCGCGACCCCGCCAGCTTGCGTGAAGCCCCCCTCACAGCACTGGGCGTTGGCCCCGGCCTGGGCCGCTCGGCGGTATCCCGGGCAGTCTTGGCCAGCGCACTGGATTTTGACGGACCCCTGGTGCTGGATGCCGATGCGCTGGTGCTATTGCCCACCCTGTCGGAACAAAGCCGCGAACGCACCGCACCCACCCTGTTAACGCCGCACCCCGGCGAAGCAGCAGCACTGCTCGACACCGATATCCCGACCATTGAAGCGGACCGTATCAAGGCCGCCCGCGACATTGCCGCAAAGTACAACGCCACCGTGGTGCTTAAAGGCTGCGGCAGTATTATCGCCACACCGGATGGCCGCTGGTGGATCAACACCACCGGCAACCCAGGTATGGCCAGTGCCGGCATGGGCGATGTACTGACCGGCCTGACCACGGCCTTACTGGCCCAAGGCATGGCACCGGAACAAGCGCTCTGCGCCGCCGTCTGGCTGCACGGTACCGCGGCCGATGTCTGCCTGGAAGCTGGAGAAGGCCCCCTCGGCCTAACCGCCAGCGAAGTCATCCTCGCCATTCGCTCCCTGCTCAACTCGCTGATCTGATCGCCCGACATTATGACGACACGCACAACACGACTCGAATTCCCCCTGGACCTCGATGCTGAAATCGCCCGTAATGTGGCGGCCGCGCTATCAGAGGATATCGGCGCTGGCGACCTGACGGCCGAACTGGTGCCCGCGGCCAATCACAGCATCGCCACCATCATCGTGCGCGAGCCGG
>JACCDN011005450.1_pt1 | contig 25468 bp, 22 predicted proteins | sample 7441691 | NCBI WGS metagenome assembly JACCDN01 (sample SAMN15323439, study PRJNA562643) | freshwater metagenome | isolation source: river surface water | place: USA:Blue River Watershed | collected 2017-08-16 | reverse complement strand
GTAACCCCCCCCACCTAGGGCGTCCCGACCGGTGAGCGTCGCTCCCGGTCGGGACCCCTGCGGACCCAGCTCTCGCTGAGGTCCGCTCCCACCCTGTGCTCATCAGTCCGCTGATGACCACGGACAGGGACGAATGACGGTCCACAAGCTCTCGCCCATGTTCCCACGCCTCGAATCATCGAGACCTGAGACCATGGGCAATGACGCACGTGGCCACAAGGGCTCGCGCTCCGGCCAGCGCGACGGTTCGTCGGGGGACGTCACTCCCCGGCAGGCACCCCCTATCACCGAGAAGGAGGCGAAGCGCATCGCGCGCCTCTTCCTCGACAAGCCCCGCACGGGAGTCACCGAATACTACGCCTTCACGGGCGTGTGGACGCGGCTCACCGAGGAGCAGCGCGAGCAGGTCGCGTTCGCCATCCACGCGATGCTCAAGGAGCGCGTGATGAAGCTCGACGCGGCGGAGACCTGGGAGGAGCTCCGCATCCTCCAGGTACCGTGGCTGAACCGGAGCTGGGGCCACGCGAACGACAGCTTCGCCCAGTTCCTGGGCTGGCTGTCGGACCAGCAGGCCAAGCTGGTCGCGGAGAGCGGAGAGCTGCGCGCGGACCTCGCGCGCCTCGCCGACCTCGACACGTGTAACGACGCCCCGCCCGGCATTCCCGTGGCGGCGTAGATCGGGACCTCATCCCATGCCCCGGCCTGTCCAACGGCCGGGACCTCGCATGGGACCCCCTCTTTTCTCAAGGATGCCTCCTTGGAAAAAGAGGGTGTGACGCAGCGCTGAACGCGCTGTTTGTCTATATGAGAAAAACCCTAAGGTAAGGGCAGAAATACTCAGAAGCGTTTGTTCAAAAGATTGAACGAACACTCATGAGCATTTCCGCTCAGGTGCAGGGCTCGCGCGGACACCGGCGCGACGCAAAGACGGGCGGCGTGACAGCCCGTGACCTCCACGCGGAGCAGGCGGACGCGCGCGATGGCCGTGACGCGGATCCGCTCCATCAGGCAAACGATCTCCAGGTCGCCGAGCGAGAGCGCGAAGATCGCCTCCGGTTCGCGGCCTGCGATCGGTACGACGAGGAGATGCGTACGCACGGCCCCTCGACGGAGGAGATCGCCGGGCGCTTCGACCCGGAACCGATTCTCGAGGCGGCGCGACGGGTGACGAAAGAGATCGCCCGGTTCGCCCCCTCCCCGAAGGACGATGAGGACGGCCTCGGGGACTGGCTCCACATGCGGGCTGCGGAAGAGATCGACCGCATCTGCCGCAGCATGGGCTGGAGGTCCGTGGTCCGCGCGCTCGATGTCCTCGAAGGGTTCGCGCACGGTGCCTATGGGCCCGCGCTGGCCGCGGAGGCGCAGGGCCTCCTGAAGAACCTGAACCCTTGGTTGGCCGTCGCGTACGCCGGGTATCTCCCCGGCCTGCGCGACCTCGCCCGCGAGATCTAGGACTCGGCGCGCTCTTCCTTCGCGATCTTATCGCTTGCGTTGCTCCCCTTCCCTCGGATGGACATCCGTCTTTGACGGGAACCGCGTGCCTCATGACAATATCCGACATACCTGGCCTCCGACGCACCGTCGGAGGCCTCTTCTTTTTCAAATTTTTTCCTTTCCCTGTCACTCGCCTTCCCCGCATGCTACCCTTTTTACGTCCCTTTTTATGCGCGTCTTCCTTTCTCTTTTTTTCGCTGGCCTCCTCGCTTTTTTCGCCGCTCCAGCACTCGTTTCAGCCGCAGACTATGACCTGTCCGTGCAAAATTCGGATGTCATCCTGGTCCCGGCCATGCCCATCGCCGGACAGAACGTCCGGATCTACGTGACCGTGCAGAACAAGGGCACGCAAGACACCGAAGGCGTCCTGCAAGTCCTCGATAACGACACGATCATCAGCAGTAAGGCGATTTCCGTGAAGACCTCCGGGCGTCCCGATGATGTCTGGATTTCTTGGCGGCCAAGTACCGCAGGCCAACACGCCCTCACGATCCGCGTCATCGCCGACGTCAGCACACCCGATGAAGACCGCATCAACAATGAAATTCGCGTGAATACGACCGTCGAACGTGATAACGACAACGACGGAATCGCCGATAGCGTCGACCCGGATGACGATAACGATGGCGTCGTGGATGGAAACGATACTGCTCCGCTTGATGCGACCCGTTCCACCGATACCGATGGCGACGGCCTCGATGATTCCCAGGATCCTGACATCGATGGCGACGGCCTGACGAACACGCGTGAGCGAGAGCTTGGGACCGACCCCAAAAACCGTGATACGGATGGCGACGGGGTCGGCGACGCCCAAGATGCGTTTCCGCTTGACCGGACCCGCTCAACGCGCCCGGTGACGCCCGCACCCGCACCAACGACGCCCCCCGCATCAGCCCCAACGGCACCTTCCACTCAACCCACCACCCCCTCAGACCCCCTCACGGCACCAAGACCAGCGCCCACGACCCCACGCGCAACAAGCACGCAACCAACGCCTACAACAACACCGGCCACCCAATTAGGAACCGTTACACCCACTACATCGGCGACCACCCCTTCCAGCCAAACAACAAGCACACCCCCCACTAGAGCCGTCCTTGCAGACACCGTGGAAGAACCGCGTCGCGAGCCCCCATCAGCCCCCGTAGCAAACCCCTCGATCGAATCTTCTGGCAGCTCTTTCTCCCCGCTGTACCTGCTCGCTGGCCTTACGGCCTTGATCGGCCTTTTCTTCCTGGTGAGAGGGTTCCGGAACGCTGAACGAGATTAGGATCAAAACAAACAGGATGCCGTTAAGGCATCCTGTTTGTTTTTGCTTCTTGCAACCACGCCAAAAGCGCATCATCAACATCCAGATCCATCAGATAAAATCGAGGCTGCCCACCTACCGTGACTGTGACCGCCTTCCCTCCCGGCACCCAAGGAGACACCTTAGACTCAATCGCTCGAATCACTTCGCTGAGCGCCCGATATGCGGGGATCGTCGGGTCAAGAGGGAGCGTATAGACACTTAACGCCAGCTCCGGGCATTGTTGGCGCGCCCGTAAGTACACTTTCCCCACTTCATCGCCCGGTTGCGGTTGGAACCGAATCGCCTGCACGGCCCGCTCCTGCAATGCATCCACCCAGTCCGCCATCCGCTGACGAGAGATCAGGATCGGGACCCCTTGGATCACCAATGCCACGGCTTCCGAACCCTCCAACCGATCCAACGCCTGCAACAGCCCATTCGTGGGCGACTCCATAAAATCACATTCGACCCGCGGAAGGGATCGGGGATCGATTGCGGAAAAGGCTTCGTATTGTTTCATAAGCGACAAATGATGAGATCATTGTAACAGATTCATGCAGGATACGGAGGACGTCAAACGCTCGGCATCGCTCACAGAATAATGCGCCCGAATGATGGCCCTGCCGGGGGACCGGCCCGCCGAGCGGGAAAGAGCGGGCCGTGGGACGCAGCCCCACCCCCTCTGCCGGGAGGCGTCGTTTTTCTCTTAGAATAAGGTAGAATGCTTTTATGCGCATCCTAGGAATCGATCCCGGCTTCGACCGAACCGGCTTCGGCGTCATCGAGAAAGCGGGTTCCGCTCTCCGGTGGATCTCCCACGCCTGCCTGCAAACCAACGCAAAAAGCGATTTTTCGTTTCGCCTGCAGCAGGTCCGCAATGCCGTCACAAAAACCGTGACGCATTTTAAACCCGACGTGGCCGTCATTGAGCATCTATTCTTCCAAACGAACGCAAAAACTGCGATCAAGGTAGGCATGGCACGCGGCGTCATCCTGCTTGCGTTAGCCGATGCCAACATCCCCATCGTCGAACTCACCCCCAATCAAATTAAGCAAGGCCTCACCGGCTGGGGAAAAGCGGATAAGAAACAGATCCAGGAGATGGTTAAAATAACCCTAAAATTAGAAGAGATTCCCAAGCCAGATGACGCCGCCGACGCCCTCGCGATCGCCATCGTGGGAGCCTTCGCCGCCCACCATCCGGCGACCCGTCCACCCACCTCTTCAGCTCGGCACCACTCTTAGGAGGCATCGGTATCGTCCGGGCTCTCATCCCCCTGCCTTTGCAGCTCCTTCCCCGCCAGGAAACGTCATTTTTTCTCATAAGAAAAAACCGCCATGGGGCGGTTTTTTGCTTTCCACCTAGCGTGCGGGAGCGGCAGCCCCACCCGTAATCCCCGGCAACGCCTGCAACACGAAGTTCGAAATCGCGAAGGACGAGACGATGATGATCAACCCAATAATGGCGTTCTTGATCATTTCCTTGGCCTTGTCCGGTCCTTTCGAGTCGGTCGCCGTCATCCAGAGGAAGCCTGCGTACACGAGGTACACGAGGAGCAAGATCCCCATGAAGCTCAGGACGATGTTGATGATGTTTCCGATGATGGTCTGCAGGTTGCTCGAACCACGAAGACCAGATTGGTTCTGGATCGTGTTGTTGGCGTTCTGCGAGTACTGGAACGGGTTCTGTCCAGGGGTTGGGACCTGGGCAAGCGCCGCAACCGGACCGAGCACCGCGGTCACAGCCACCGCACCGGTGTAGATCAGTGAGCGAATATTCATAATGAAGAGCCTACGCGTTAGAAGTCGAACAAAAGACATTTTACCTACGGCGTGACCGCCCCACCACCAGCCCCCGCCCCTTCCGCGCCTGCGGCGGGAGCCGGCCGCTCGCCCGTGATGACGGTCTCCAACTGTTCCAGAACAAAGCTTGAGATCGCGAAGGAAACGACGACGAGCAGAAGCCCGGCAACCGCATTCTTGATCATGTCCTGGGCCTGGCCGACCTGCTTACTGTCGGGCGCCGTCATCCAGAGGAAGCCGGCGTAGAGCAGGTAACAGAGCAACAAGACTCCGGAGAATTGGATCGCGACCGTGACCACGTTGGAGATGATGCCGATCACACAGGCGGTGCCGCGGCAGCTGCTCCGGCTCAAGTTGGCAGCCGTTGCAGCCGATTCGACCCCGCCACGGATGGCGCTCACTTGCGCGAACGCCGCCATCGGCGTGACCAATAAGGTCACGCTGAGAAGCAGGCTTTTGCCGATACGAGAGAGAGACATGGGGAGGATCCGATAAGTCAAGCCGTTCGTGACGGGCCAAGCCCGCCGCCCCTGCGGCTTACAGGGACGTACTACCACTCCCCGTCGTGGCCGAGAGCAAGCTCCCGAGCACGAAGCGCGTAATGGCCCACGCCGATAAGATGATCGCCAAGCCGATAATGCCGGACACGATGAGGTTCTTCGCCTCGCCGGTCTTTTCCTCGTTGCCGCCGGAGATCATATATTTGAAGCCGCCAACGATGACGATGACCACCGAGATGATCCCGAGGAAGCTCAGGGCCACATTGATGATACGCGCCGCCGTCTGACGGACGTCGCCGCCACCCAACTTGATGCCGCTCGTTTCGATCGCGGTTACGCCCAAGTCATCAGGCGTCAACGTTCCGGCCGAAGGCCGAGACTGTGCGAGCGCGAACGACGGGGTGAACATACTCACCGCCAATGAGGCCGTGGCGACCCCAGCGAAAAGATTTTTCCATGCTGCTGTCATGAAAGTTCACCCCCTTTCTGTGTAAAAGATAGTTGCATAGAGCATACGCGTGAGACACGCGTGTCTGCGGTTGGATTATACCACACCCACGCCGAGAGGAAGAAACACGTCAAGAAGACACCCCCGCGAAATCCGCGACGATCTGCATGAAGGCTGTGATCATCGTATACGAGAGCACAATGATCACAACCCCTAAGATCGCATTTTTGGTAGTCGTCTGCGCCGATTTCACTTGCGCCGGATCCCCACCCGCCGTCATCCATTGGATCCCACCCCACACCAGCATCGCAAGGAAGAGCGCCCCGACCACCCCCAACAACGCTTTGATCGCATTTCCAATGAAGGAGGTGACGGACAGGTTTGCGAAGCTCTCATTGACCGCCTCGAACTGCTGGGTATCGGTGATGCCTCCCACGCTCGGATCCGGTCCCCGCGTCGGAAGGCACTGTGGCGCCTGTTCCATGTCCGCGAGCGTATTTGAGGCTAAACCACCTTCCATCAAGCCTGCGCAACGCTGACCCGCCGCCGATGAAGCGGTCTGGCACGTCCGTCGACATTCCGCGATGCACGTCGTCTGATCCGTCGCTGCAGAACACGATCCCCCATTCCGCGCTTCCCGATCCCCCACGCACAGGAACCGGCAACGAAACGCATCCCCCGGCCGCGCCGGCTCAAAGAGCGTTGTCGTTGCTACGATCGGCCGCGTATCCGGGTTTGTCGGCGGCGCTCCGATCGGCGTCACCAGACAGCGTCCCGCATCAAAATACCGGCGCGTCCGATCCTCATTCAGATAATCCTCGCACCAGACCGAGGCGCGAAACTCCTCAGGGCTCAGCAAGGCACGCCCGTTCTGGCAAAACTCCCGCACCGTCGTTTGGTTCGCCGTCGTCGCACCTCCTTGACAGCCGGGAAGCGTGCGACATTCCGATGCCGTCGAGCAGGCATTTCCCGCAACGTACGTCACGTAAACCGACCCGTCCGCCCGCGGCGTGCCATTCCGACAGAACGCGACGCAGTTTCCCGCAAAGGCTTCCGTAGGCAGCAACAAGACGCCCAGGAAAGCGACCGCGAGCCCAATCAGGTAACGAAAAGAAGGCATAAGATTAGCGTATAGACGGGGTAGACGCGCGAGACGTCGAACGGTTGCCCACTTCCTCAAAAATCGCCAGGAACGCCGTGGCCAACCCATACGAGAAAAACAAGAGAACAATCCCAAGAGCCGCGTTCTTAATAATCCCCTTCGCCTCCTCCGTTCGTTTACTTTCCCCGGCCGTCATCCACAAAACCCCACCCCAGATGAACCAAAGCAACGCCAAGGCACCCAGGATCCCCATGATCGCCTGCGAGATCCGGCCAAAAATCTTGACGAGGTCCGTTTCTCCAAGCGGATTCGGTAGCGTGCTGGCAGAATTCGCGGTCTGGCTCCCCGTCGCTCCACTCGTTGCCCCTCCCGTCGCAGCAGGCGTCGCCGGAGGAATAAAGCAAACCGGGCTCGGATCACGCGCGCACCGCAATCCCGTCCCCCGGGCGATCGGCATAATATTGTTCCCTTCCGGGCCCGCGATCGGACAGATTCGGTCACACTCTGCCTGACAAGTCTGTTCCGTCGGCGCAGCCAGACAGTTCAGGATGCGCTCAGGGACCAATCGCTCTCCATCCGGATCAGTCGCCGACACGCAGCGAAAACGGCAGGTCCCGCGTGTGACAGCGGATGACGGTAAGGCTTGCGCAAACGCCGAAAGTGGCGCCAACAGAACCACCATTAGCACCAGCATCGCCCGCAAAAAAGGAAACGTCTTCATAGGAAAAGCTAACGCGGCGTTGCAGCTGGCGTCGTCGTCCGCGGGGCGGTCGACCCCGGCAACCGCGTAAAGGATGAGCCCACCCCCAACGCCGATGAGACAAAGCGTACCCCGACCCCTGCCACCATGATGATCACGATCCCTACAAAGGCCCCCGTAATCATCTTCTTCGCGGTATCGATCTGCTTAGTTTCGTAGGCGAAAAAGAGCAGGTTTGCTCCCGCGTATAGGAACGTCCCCAAAAAGACCACGCCAGACAAGGCTAACAGGAAATTCGCGAAGCGGACCCCGGTATTAATAATGTCTGTCAGTGAGCATTGGCCATTTTCCGTACAGGCCGGCAATTCGAAGCGGAAAGAAGCTCCTGAGGCCGCCGGGGCACTCGTCCCTGCCGCCGCTCCCGTCCTCGCCGAAGCCGCGGCGCCACCCGTTGTCCGTCCGCCCCCAGAAGGTGCGGCGGGCGAAGTCACCCCCGCCCCACCACCTCCCACTTCCGGAACAAATCCACGAGCCGGCGCGGGAGCGGGAGCCGGAGGAGGAGGCGTCGGCAACGAAAACGCCGTTTCATAATCCGCACAGCTATACACCCGCCCATTCGTCAATCGTCCCGGCACCACGCCCGGCCCCTGCGACGAGCAATACATCGCGCACGCTGCCTGGGTACATTGTGCATCCGAAGTACAGGTCGGCCCATTTCCATTCGTCGCCCCCGAACCAGACCCCGGATACGCACATCCACAACTGCACTGATTCGCCGAGACCTCCTGCACCCCTCCCACCACCCCACCTACAACCAACCCCAGAAAGAGCACGGCGGAAAACAGATGGCGAAAAAGAACCATAAGAGGAAAGATCACGTTAATGATAACACACCACCCTCACTCCGTCATCGCGTAGAGAAAGAAGGGCGTCGACATCGTCCGGGTTCTTCGTTTTTCTTTTTCTCTTCCTTTCCCTTCGCCCTGTAAGTCCGTCCGGCAGGAGCCCTTCTTGTGCGTCGCGCGCTCAGGAAGGACGCAAAGATGAGCCCCATCCATAGAGCGGACTGCATCGCGACGCACAAGAAGGGCTCCTGCCGGACGGACCGGCCCGAGCGGGAAAGGGCGGGCCCATGGGGCGCAGCCCCACCCCCTCTGCCAGGAGGTCTCGTTTTTCCCTCTATTTAGACAAATAAAGACTTTTTTGCTACCCTAAACCCGTAGGGTTTTAATAAGGAGTTTTTCTTTTTTATGTTCAAACGCCCAGACCAGCGCGTCGCGATCTTCATCGACACGCAAAACATGTACCATTCCGCCAAGCACATCTTTAGCGCTCGCGTAAACTTCCCCGCGGTGGTTGCCGCGGCCGTAGGCGATCGTCACGTCATCCGCGCCATCGCCTACGTCGCAAAATCCAAAACGGGTGAAGAACAAGCCTTTTTTGAAGCATTGACGCAAAATGGCATCGAACTCAAGATGAAGGATGTCCAGGAGTTCGCCAGTGGCCAAAAGAAGGCCGACTGGGACGTCGGCATGGCCATCGACGCGGTCGCGATCGCCCCGAAGGTAGACGTGGTCGTCCTGGTCACCGGTGATGGCGATTTCGTCCCACTCATCGAACACCTGCAAAGTCGTGGCGTCCTCTGCGAGGTCGTCGCCTTCGATGCTTCGACGAATGCCCGCCTCAAGGAGATCGCCTCGTCTTTCCTCGATCTCGCTAGTGATCCGGACCTCTTCCTGATCCGCCCGCGCCGCCGTGGCGCGCCCACCAACAAGGCGCAGCAAGACCCAGACAACGCCCCACTCGAACTCCCCTCTGAAGAAGAGGCTCAGCTCTTGGGTGGCCCCGTCACCCCACCCGCCTCATCCGAACCTTCATCAAATGATAAGCCACGCGGCACGAGCGGCGGACCCCGTCGCCAGATTCGCGTCACCTTTTAGCTTCGCTGCCCTGATTTCCGTATGATCTCCCCCTCCCAAGACTATTCCATCGATTTTGCCGGTCGTCCGCTCACCATCAGCATCGGCCAGCTCGCCCAGCAAACCAACGCGTCCTGCGTGATTCGGTATGGCGACACCATGGTCCTCTGCGCCGCCACCCTCGGCGAGATCCGTGAAGAAGCCGACTTCTTCCCGCTCAGCGTCGATTTCGAAGAGCGCATGTATGCCGCGGGCCGCATCAAAGGCTCCCGCTTCATCAAGCGTGAAGGCCGTCCCACCGACGAGGCCATCCTGTCTGGCCGTCTTGTCGATCGTGCCGTCCGCCCCCTTTTCCCGAATGGGTTACGCAACGAAGTCGCCGTGGTCACAACCGTCCTTTCGCATGACCAAGAGAATGACGCCGACCTCCCCGCCCTCATTGGTGCGTCCTGCGCTCTCGCCTTGTCCGACATCCCCTGGAACGGACCCTTGGCCGCCGTGCGTGTAGGCCGTAAAGACGGAAAACTCATCCTGATGCCCACCTACCAAGAGACCGAAGACGGTGATCTCGACCTCGTCATCGCCGGCACCCCCGAAAAGACCATCATGGTCGAAGCCGCTGCCAAGCGCGTCTCCGAACAGGACATGCGGACGGCCCTCGAATTCGGCCTCAAGAGCCTGCAACCGATCATCGACCTCATCAAACAGGTCGTGAGCAAGCACGGAAAAGCAAAGCGCGCACCCGCAAAATCCGCTGAAGACCCCGCAAAAGCCGAAGCCCTCGCGAACGTCGAACGCGTCCTCCAAGCTTACCTCGCCGAACACGGTCGGGAACTCTTCGCGAACCCGCTCCGTACGAAAGCCGACCGCAAGGCCGCCGTGAAGCAGCTCGAGGCTGCCGCCCTCGCCCACGCCATCGAGCAAGGGATCGGCAAGGAATGGAAGAAGGCGATCAATCTGCGCGTCAACGATTACGCTGAAGCCGAAGTGACCCGCCTCATCCTCGAGGAAGGCCGCCGTGCCGATGGCCGTGGCCTCTATGACGTTCGTCCGCTCGGTGCCCTCGTCGGCCTTCTCCCGCGTACACATGGCTCCGGCCTCTTCGAACGCGGATCGACGCAGGTCCTGTCTGCCGTCACGCTCGGTTCGCCGGGCATGGAACAGACCCTGGACACCATGGAATTCCAGCTCACCAAACGCTATTTCCATCACTACAACTTCCCCAGCTATTCTGTCGCCGAGACCAAGCCAAACCGTGGTCCGGGCCGTCGCGAGATCGGCCACGGCGCCCTCGCCGAACGTGCGCTCATGCCCGTGATCCCGCATCGTGATGTGTTCCCATATACCATGCGTGTCGTCTCCGAAGTCCTGAGCTCCAACGGCTCCAGCTCGATGGGCGCGACCTGTGGCTCGACCCTTGCCCTCATGGACGCGGGCGTGCCGATCGCTGCCCCCGTCGCCGGGATCGCCATGGGCATGGCCAGCGATGAAAGCAAAGGCAAGTACCAAGTCATCACCGACCTCCAAGATCTCGAAGACGGCGCCGGTGGCATGGACTTCAAGATCGCCGGCACCCGCGATGGCATCACCGCCATCCAGATGGACACGAAAACCAGCGGCCTTCCCTGGAGCGTCGTCGAAGAGACCCTCACGCGCGCCCACACGGCTCGCCTGCAGGTCCTCGACCTCATCGAACAGACCATCCCGGCCCCGCGCGCAGAGCTCTCGAAGTACGCGCCGCGCATCATTAGCTTCATGATCAACCCGGAGCGCATCCGCGACGTGATCGGCCCCGGCGGCAAGGTGATCAACGAAATTATCGCGAAACATAAGGTAGAAATCGACGTCGAGGACAGCGGTCAGGTGACTGTGACGTCCGTCAACCCAGAATCACTACAATTAGCCGTCGATTGGATCAAGCAACTCACCCGTGAGGTGAAAGCAGGCGAAGAATTCGAGGGCCGCGTCACGCGCATCCTTGATTTCGGCGCCTTCGTCGAGATCCTCCCGAAGGTCGAAGGACTTGTCCACGTGTCCGAACTGGCTCCATATCGCGTCAACCGCGTTGATGACCAGGTAAAGATCGGCCAGATGGTCAAGGTCGTCGTCTACGAAATCGACAGCATGGGTCGCCTGAACCTGTCGATGAAACGCGTCGAAGGAAACAGCTTCCCACCCGCCCCGGCCCCGATGCCCGCCCGTCCGCCGCGCGAGGGAGGAGCAAGGCCGCCGTTCCGCTCAAGCCAAAACTAAGAAAAGACCTCCATCTGAATGATGGGGGTCTTCTTTTTAGACCCGTATCGCACGAGCCACATAGCCAAACCCAAAAAAATCCGTTAGCCTGACAAGGCTTACCCATGGAAGAGACCTTCCCACCCCTTGGGAGCGACCACCGGATCATCCTCGATGAACGGGTTGATCGCTTTCCCTTCGCACGTTTACCGTTTTTTTTAGGGGTTGTTTTCGTTTTTCTCTTGCTTGCACTTGGGAGCGGTTGGATCTGGCAACGCCGGGTTTCCTTTTCTCTCCCGCAGACCCCGATCACGACCGTTCTTCCACCCGCCGGACAAAGCTGGCTCAAGGCGCAGACATCTCTCCCCCTCCCAACCAACTGGAAGGAAGCCATGCCCACGAGTCGCTTGTCCTTATTAATGGGAGGAACTCCCGAACATCCCACATGGCTCCTCGCTCCCCTCTGGATCCACCCGCCTGCAGGCTTTCAAACGATCGAACGTCACGGCCTATATCGGCTTAGCGCTCAAACGGAAACAACCTCGCCCGCGTCCCCCCTCAGCCTCCGCGAGGCCTCCGCTTGGCTGAAACGCACTCCGAAAGCCCTTGGCGCTGCCCGCTGGCAGGACCTATCCGGCCCTGAACCCGTTTTTTTTGCTTGGAATGAACACATTCTGGTCAGCTCCCTTCCCGCAACGGTCGAAGGCGAGCTCTCTTCCCAAGACGACCTGTCATATCTCCTCCAGAATCCCGATTTCGATGCCGCCTTCCTCGCGTCCGCTTCGGTGAACGGCCAAGGCCTCGCCCCTTGGCGCGAGGCCCTCGAACGCGTTTCCTGGACCGATACCGTCGCCGGCCGCTCTTGGGAGCTCGTCTTCCGCGCCGCCCTTCCCGCGAATAACGTCTTCTCGTCTGTCCGCGCGACCGAACGACGCCTCCTGCAAGATGGCTCGACCAGCAATCTCCTCACCGCCACCAGTTCTCTCCCAACCTCTAGCGTCCTCCGTCTCGGCGAACCCGCCGCCGCCTCGACCGACACGTGCCCCGTCCCAACCTTCAACCCCTTCCTTCGGATCCGCGGCAACTCGCTCGCACACTTCCTCCCCGTCCTTCTCCCCTCCTCAACGCTCACCCTCATCGAGATTGGCGCGTTCCAAGGACAGCTCTCCGTCTGCATCCGTTCGTGAGATCGAGAAGAGCGTCGTTTTTCTCCGCGCATCCTCCTTTTCGAAAATCCTCCGCGTGACTGTTCGTGTGGATAACTCAGTTCGCCTCTTATTCCACGGCCTGATTGTTCACTGGGTTGATTTCCTCCGGAAAAAATGGTATAGTGGATAGGTGGTTGGAGAAACAAAAAAACACAGCCACAACACACGCCCTTTCTTGCCGGGCACGCATCACATCTGTGCTCCGTCTGCGCCTCGTCGCGACCGAGCGATTACCTTTGACCCGGCGTTCCATACAATTGAAGATTTCGCTCTTTGTCGGTACGGATAGTGTCGGTCGGTTCGTCGCTCTTTCTTGGTGAGATCGGTGAAAATGGGTTGGTCGATGCATGATGGATCGGTCAGATCGGTTCGTGAGTGAGTAGGCCTACACAACCGCACGTCCGTGAATCGGTTCGGTCACGCTCTTTCGTACAGTAAGGAAAACACGTTGGTCGAATGTTCCTCACCTCCTGGCAGGGCTATGCCACTTCGTCGCTCCTTCTAGCGGACGTCCCTCTCCTGGGGCGCCTCGCATACCTCTATCCTCTGAAGTTCCGTTCCCTTTCTGTTTAGGGAAAGCCCTTTTCTCTCCTTTGTCTCAAGAGAAAGGGAACGGAGCGCAAGCTTCTGTCCCTCCCCCTAGTCCCCTCACCGGGATTGATGCCTCACGGCATGGGGAGATCTCCCACTTGTCCGCGCATTGTCGCACGTGCTTGTGGCGACAACTCGGTATCCTCCACTCATATGGTACGACCTTCTGGCGTGCCATCGGGGGCTCTACCCACGGATAGGTTCGAGAAACCTCTCTACAGCGTTGGCCCTTGGTTGTGCCAAACTTTGTCCAGCCCCTCGTGGTATCGGACGAACAAGGCCTTCCGCCTTCGCTCCTGCGGCGCCGATCCGGCTTTCCTTCAACAAGGTCTGCCGTCGGCGCCTTGTCATTTCTATACAAAACCAAAGACCCTCTCCTCTTAAGCGGCGTTCTCCATCAAGCCCTTGCCTTTTTCCAAGCCTTCTCCTTCACGCATCCGGCTTCGAATGCTACAGTCGGTCATATGACCCTTTCCGCCTCCTTCCTAAAAGACATCGAGAAGCGCCTGAAAGAAGAGGAGCAACGCCTCTTGCGCGACCTTGAGGACCTTGCCGATGAGGATCCGAACCAGCCGGGCGTCTTCATGCCCAAGCCACCGACGGACGAAGTCGAGACGGACGATGATACCTCGATTGAAGCCACCACCATTTCCGATGACCTGGCAGTGATCGAAGGACTGCAGGAAGAGCTGCGCGACGTGCGCAAGGCCCTGCAGATGATCAAGGACAAGGCCTACGGCCTCTGCAAGTACTGCCAAAAGCCCATCGATCCCAAGCGCCTCGAGGCGCGGCCCACCTCTTCGGCCTGTATCACATGCAAAAAGACGCTTACGCAAGAGCTGTAGGAAGCACCCTTCTCTTCGTCACGGCCGTCACCCTCTTCCTTCTCGACGCGGGAACTAAGGCGCTCTTTTTCTCCCATCCAGAACGATGGCCCGGCGCCTTCCCTCCCGGGACGACCTGGCTCCAGATCACCCAGCACGTGAACTACGGCGCGACGTTTAACGCCCCCGTTCCTGTCTGGGTCTTGGTGTTTTCCTCGACCGCCTTCTTGAGCTGGTTCTTGATTACCTTCTTTCGCTTTTCCTGGTGGTGGCAGCATCGCGGCGCTCTCTTTTCCGCCGGCATCCTGATTGGAGGAGCTATCGGTAACCTCGCCGACCGCATCCGCCTCGGCTACGTGCGCGATTGGATCCTGATTGGAAATCTCAGTGTCCTCAACCTTGCGGATCTAGCTATCATTCTTGGCTGCATTGGCCTCTTTTTCACCTTCGCCAAACAACGCCCTCGACAAGCCGCCTAAGCTGTGGAACGGGGTAGAGCATGACCTCCTTCGTCACAACTGCCTTCCTCCACGGGATCTATTCCGAACCGGTTGCCGTCGAGGCGGACATCTCGTCTGGGTTAAGCGTATTTACCCTCGTCGGCTTGGCGGATGCCTCGGTCCAAGAGGCTCGTGAGCGCATCCGTAGCGCGATCCGCCAATCGGGATTCGAGTTCCCAAAGACCCGCATCACCGTTAACCTCGCCCCCGCCGATCAAAAGAAGACGGGCTCGAGCTTCGACGTGCCCATCGCGATCGCAATTTTACTTCGTGAAGGCCTCATCCCCCCAGAGTCCGTCCGGGAAGCCCTCTTCGTGGGTGAATTAGGTCTGGACGGAAACGTTCGTGCCGTCCGCGGCGCCTTGTCCATGGCCCTCCTGGCAAGAAAATTAGGATTTCGTCGGCTCTTCCTTCCCCTGGAGAACGTCGGGGAAGCCGCTTGCTTCACCGACGTGGAGATCGTCGGCGTCCCCTCGTTACGCGCGCTCGTCCGTCATTTAAAGAACGAGATGCCCTTGGCGAATCCCGTGGCCACCTCAACGGCCGTCACCACAACAACAGAAAGCCCATCCGATCCCTTTGCGGACGTGCGCGGGCACGCCCAAGCGAAACGCGCGCTCGAGATCGCCGCCGCCGGAGGCCACAACATCCTCTTTTATGGTCCGCCCGGCTCGGGAAAGACCTTACTCGCCCGCAGCTTCCCCTATCTCCTCCCCGACCTTGAGGAAGAGGCCGCCATCGAAACAACCCTTATCCATTCCGCGGCCGGCCAACGGTTCGTGACCGACCTAATGCGTCGCCCCCCGTTTCGTTCACCCCACCACACGGCCAGCTTGCCCGCTTTCGTAGGCGGCGGCTCGCCACCGAAGCCGGGAGAGATCTCGCTCGCGCACCATGGTGTCCTGTTTCTAGATGAACTGCCTGAATATCCGCGCAGCCTCCTCGAGGCCCTCCGGCAACCGCTGGAGGATCGCGTGATCCACATCAGTCGCGCCCATGGGGCCATGCGCTTCCCCGCCCGCTGCCAGCTGATTGCGACCATGAACCCCTGCCCCTGCGGGTTTGCCGGTTCACAAGGGGGAACATGTCGCTGCTCGCCCGGGGCCATCGAACGCTATCGCAAACGCCTAAGCGGCCCGCTCCTCGACCGCATCGACCTCTTCGTCCATATGGACCGCCTTTCGGAGTCGGAATTAGACCCACGAGCACCCCAAACGGGCGAATCGGGATCCTTGCAGCGCATCTCCCAGGCCCGTGCCCGGGTCCATGCGCGCTTCCCTTCTTCCTCCATCCGACAAAATGCTGACGCGACCCTCAAGCAGCTGAAAGCACACATGCCCATCATGCCGGAAGCGGAAACGCTCCTGCGACAAGCCATCCAGCGCTACCAGCTCTCCGCCCGCGGCTATACGCGCCTGCTGCGCGTCGCGACGACCATCGCCGATTTGGCCGGAAATGAGCAACTTCGCGCCGAACACGTGGCAGAAGCGTTCACATATCGAAAAAAAGAGGATTTTTAGGGGTTTTTAAGCCTATCTTGACGATCGGCTCGCGATCCCGTATCCTGACGGGTACGTTATTTGGCTCCCTAAGGCCCGCGGTTCGCCGCTCGCCTGGCGCGCTTCGTGTGAATTCTAGACAGTCCCTGGCGGGCCTGTAGGACAGACCTGGAAGCATCGGTCCTGCGCTCGTTCATGGCTACGGAGGATTCTATCAACCGTTCCCCCCTTCCCTATCATCTGGCCCGGCTGGCTCTTGGAGTCCTGACGGCGCTACAGACGGCGTTCCAACACGCTGGAAGGGTTTTTTCCTACCTGGACGACCACCTCGCGGATCCAGTCCGCAATGTCTTTTCGCGCTGGGTCTCGTTGCCGATCTACCGCATTTTCTTTTTTACCCAATTACGCATCCGCAAGACCGTTGCCTCGACGCGTGGCCTGTTTTTCGTTTTATTTACCAGCCGGTACACCCTACATATCCTCCTGATCGCCTTCGCGGTCCCGATCGCTTTCACGCAGCTTGAGCCCGCCTCGGCCGCTGCGGACGTCGGCCAGCATTCGATCCTCTATTCGCTCGTGACCAATGGTCAGGAATCCGTCATCGAGGAGACGGGTCACCAGGATTTGGCGACGGCCCCATCCTATCTTGATGGGACGGTTCAACGATTAGCGAAGATCGACTTCGATTACGACCTCGGCGATGGAACCGACCGAACAACCGACCACGGCATCGCCGGCACCGTCGCTCTCCGCCCACGACCTAGCAGCCTCGAGACGGAAGCGCCGACCCCCGCCGCATTTACCGAACCGGTCCTCGCGGTCACGGAAACACCTACCGCACCGCCCGTCGAACGGACTGAGGTCACGACGTACACCGTCCGTTCCGGCGACACGATCGCAGTGATCGCGCGTCGCCACGGCATCTCCACGAATACGGTCCTCTGGGCGAACGGACTCACATCCAACAGCCGCCTCCGCCCGGGAGACGAGCTCAAGCTCCTGCCCGTTTCCGGGGTCATGCACACCGTGAAGCGTGGGGAGACGTTGGCCAGCATCGCGAAGCTCTACAGCGTTCCGGTCACGGAGCTGGCGGAAGGGAATCCAAAAGTCAAAAGCCTCATCGCCGGAGCGGACCTCATTATCCCGGGAGGAACACCGCCGGCGACACGGGTCGTAGTGGCCCCGAAGCCCATCCAACCGGCCACGCCGATCAATACGCCGAGCGCGCCAACCGCGACGGCTCCGAAGGCCTCGACGATCACTGTCCCTCCAAAGACAGCCAAGACGCCAAAGGTGACCTCAGTAAAAGGGGTCCGCTCCGACATCCCCATCGCTCGCATCAAGAACAAAGCGTACGACGTTTACCAGGAGCTCGCGAATTCCGCGGAAGACACGCGTGAGCAACCCGTCGAGGAAGTCGAGGAGACAGCTGCCCAAAGCAAGGCAAAACTCCTTTGGCCGACGAGTAAGCGCATCATCAACCAATATTACGGCTGGAACCACACGGGTGTCGACCTAGATGGCGACTACACCGACTTCATCATCGCGTCCGAGGATGGCATCGTGAGGGAATCAGGGTGGAATAACGGCGGGTACGGCCTGCAGGTGGTCATCGACCATGCGGGCGCGATCCGGACCCGCTATGCCCACGCCTCCAAGCTCTTCGTGAAGGTCGGCGACGAGGTGAAGCGCGGTGAGGTCATCGGCTACGTGGGAACAACGGGACGGTCGACGGGAACGCACCTGCACTATGAGGTGTATGTCGGGGGGAAACGGAAGAATCCGTTGGCGTATATCAAATAAATCCGTCGCACGTGCGACGGATTTATTGCTTGCGCCTCGATGAAGCCGGGGCGAATCCCTTGAGAAGACCTCCTTTCCATGAGATCGTCCCAATCGTTCTGCCATTCACCTCGCTTCCAAGGCGGCGCCAGCGACCGGCCCGATCACACGATCTCATCGGCGGAACGGACAGGTCATTCTTCCCTAACCAGAGAGTTTTTTTCTTTCCGAGCGACCTTCGAACGCTTGACAAAATGGCTTTTTTCACTAGGCTTTTATTTGTCTTCTGAAGATCTTTGCTGGAATGATCCTTTTTTCAGCAAAGAACGACGAAGCATCGGACTGTGAAGGCAAAAACAAGGAAGGCCTGGAACATGAAACAGCTGCTCCTGCTCGCATTTCTCTGCCTGGGCACTGCCTGCGCGCTTGACGTCACCGCCACCGGCTCCACTGCCCCTCCTGCGGACGCTCCGATGCAGGACGCCGCTGAGGCGGGTCCCGCCTGTGCTCCCATCGCGCAAGACCGCTGCACGCCGGGATGCCGCTATCCCCTCGATCCGCAGACGCCCGTCCTCGGCTGCCGGCCCAACACCTACGAGCGCGTTTGCAACGCGGAAGGGCAGCTGTCCCTCGCGCCCCACCTCATTCCGGGCTGCGACTGCGAGGATGGCTGCGTACCCGACGCGCTTCCAGATGGCGATGAGCTCGTCGCCGAGGTCGACCGCATCCGCTGGACGGCGGGACCGTCGGCGTTTGCCGGCTTTCGCTTCTTCGTCGGCACCCCGGCGAATCCTGAAATGGCAGGCCACTGGCGTGACATCGTCTACACCGTCACCGACTGGGACCCCTTCCCAACGCGCGCCTTCAGCACCCTGATGGGTGGTCAGGTCATGAGCTGGAACGTCTTTCGCCGTTCCGGCGCGAGCTTCGCCTTCGATGTGCAGCGTGGCTTCGTGAAGAGCGAGGAGCTTGGCCATCCGCTCATCAGCAGCGTCTGCACGACGCTTAACGGCTTTCCGGAACTGGGACAGGTGGATGCGTTCCGTCTCCGCCTGAACGCCGCGGGCGCCTTCGATCACGAGGAGGCGCTCACCATCCAGCGCACCCCCTGGCCCGCGAGCCATCCGGAACTGGGCTGGTGCTTCTTCTCCATCGACCGGTAGGTGAGGGCCGGGAACAGGCTTCTGCCTCCCTGGCAGCGGATATGCTGCTGGGGATTTTTTATTGGGAACACGCGCCCGGATCGTTTAAGCAACAACGTACGAGGGTGCGTCGAACGGCTCTTCTTCCTGCGCTCACGGTACCGACACCCTCGCTAGATGGGCGCAACGGATGGAACCTCTTCCCGATTTGCCCTGCTTCAGAAAAGAAAAAGGTTCCGCGAGCCATCGTTTCTTGATGGCCCATCCGCTTCTTTCGTTGATTTAAATTCGCTCGCTTGGCGACTCTGGCTTTTATCCTGCGCATGCTGCGCGGATGAGGCCTGGATCTCTTTTATCATTCAGGCGGCTTCGCGGATGAGCAAAAATCTCCGCCGTTAAGCGGAGATTTTACGTGGTGGACCCTAACGGGATCGAACCGTTGACCTCTTCCATGCCATGGAAGCGCTCTACCAGCTGAGCTAAGGGCCCGGGCGTGTCTGTTTAGGCGGGGTTACCCCCTCAAGGGGAGGTCTGCCGAACGGGGGTAGTATGCGGAAAAGGCAGGCGCCCGTCAAGGAAAGGCCTGGCAGGCCCTGGAAGGCCTTCAGGAGGCCCTGGGTGACGAGAGGACGTCACGCAGGCGCTTGTGCCAACCGTAAATGCGCTTGCGGCGGTGGGTCAGCCAAACGCGCCAGGGAATCCGGACGCCGACGTTCAAGCTCTTTTGCCAGGTGCGATCGATCCAAGTCCGTTCAGCTTGGAGACGTGGGGCGAAGACTTCGTCGAAGGCTTGGAACGGGTCGTCTCCCAGCGTGGTTGGCTGATATGATCTGATCTTCTTTTTGGCAGGGAGTGGCTCGGAAGCGGTTTTTGTCGCTCGAACGGATGGTAGCAGACCACGGACAGTCAACTCGGAACGCAAAACCTCCAAACGATCTTTCGCCTCAGAAGAAAGTCCCTGCTGAGTTTCTTGCCCCACCCAATCATGCCATTCGCGAAGGAGGGTTTCGGCTTCCTGATCGGCGACGTGCAACCGCGTCAGGAGGCGCTTGATGGACTGGTGCGCCTCCTCGAACAGGCGGCGGTCATCCTGGGCCTGGGCAGCCGTCATGCCGAGCAGGCGGGACTGGAGATAGGCGAGCCGGCGTTCGTACGTGCCCATGAGGGCCTGCAGGTCCTGCTGCAATTCTTTTTGCTGCGCAAAGAGCGCGCGCTGCGCCGTGCGTTGCGGAGATTTCGAGCGTCGGAAGAAAGAGCGGAGGGCGGCGAACATACATCAACGGGACACCGGGGCGTTCACGTTCGATTGTAACCGATTAAGGCGTTGGCGGAAAGCGGGGGTCTGCTGCTCCTGGGGAGGAAAGTTCCGTAAGGCGGCCAAGGCTTCGGCCCAGCGCCGCTCTCCTTCGTACCACGTCACGAGAAGGCGTTGCGCCGTCATGAAGAGCGGATCTTGTGAGCCGATCCGCTGGGCGAGCGTAATGGCATCGGCGCGGCGTTCGGCGGCGGCCAGGACCGTGGCATATTCAAGCGTGAGATCAGCCCGGCGCGGCTCCTCCTTCCACAGGGCTTCGAACAAGGGAGCAGCCCCGGCGACATCGCCGGAACGGGCGAGGGTGAGCGCGTAGGCATACTGCACGGAACGGTCGTCGGCGCGGCGCTCGAGAGCGCGGCGGAACCATTGGGCCGCGAGGCGAAACTGTTCGAGGCGGGATTCGTTGAGCGCCGTCGCCTGGGCCGGCTCGGCCTCCTTGAGCCGCTTTTCCAGAGCGGAAGCACGCAGCAAGAACACTTGGGCCATGCCGAGGGGGAAGCCAGGATGGTTTGGCGCGAGCGCGAGACCTTCCTGATAGGCCTGGAGGGCGAATTGGTCGGCGCCATCCGTGACGGGAATGAGGGTCAGATACAAGCGGCCGCGGGCCAACCAAAGGGACGGATCGCGCGGCCAGCGGGCGTTGGCAGCCTTTTGTCGGTCGATCACCTCGGCCAAGACCCGTTGAAACGCGTCTGGATCGCGGACGCCGGCACGGATCTGCTCGTCGATCCAGGCGGCATCCGCCTCGGCGCGCGCAAAGGCGTTGTCAACGAGCCAGGGCGCGCGTTCGGCGGCAAGACGACCGTATTCGCGCCGCTCCTCGGAAATGGACGCCCGCTTGAGGAGACGGAGGGCTGCATCGGCACGGACCCGTTGGATCGCAAACGGCAGGAGGATCGCCAAGACAAGGGGGAAAACGACCATCATCGCCTGCCAGGGCAACGGGGAATCCTCTCTCGCTTCTGAACGACGAGCGAATAAGACGCCGGCCGCGACGAAGATCCAAACCAGGGTCCAGCCGTGCGGCTGCATCAGGAACAGGCTGATGAGGGCAAACCACAGACCGATAGCGAGCGGGAGACGGTCTTCGTCCTCACGAGCGGCAATGATCGTTTGAAATCCCGCTAGCGCGAGAAACAGGAGCCAGATCACACCGCCGAAGAGGCCTTGTTGCAATAAAAGGGTCCACCAGAAGGCACCACCGACATCGAAGCGGATGGCGAACAACGAACCAACGTTCAACGCGAGCGGACGGACCAGCTCAAAGGCGGCGGACCATTGGCCGAGACCCGAACCGAAGAGCATCCCGCCCCGCGACCAGGTCACCTGTACGACCCGCCAGCTTTCTGCCGGAGATAGGGCCGCCAGCATCGGCAAGTCGATCGGCTTTGGGATCGGCAGAAGAAGACCGCAGACGACCAGGAACACCGCAACCAAGACACCACCGAGCGCGGAACTGCGTTCACGTAATGCAACCCGATTCACGAACGCCAACAAGCTAAGGCCGAGCAAAAGCGCAATCCAGATGAGCGTCTGGTCGACGATGACAAGATAGGTTCCGCCAGCAAGCAAGAACAGTCCGCGAAGGAATTGCTCCAAACGTGAAACGCTGACCTGGCCCATCACGTATTGGGCGAGCGTCGCCAACCCTAAAGCAGCCACTAGCCAGGCCAGAGCCCATTCATTACCGACGGGCGTGAAGAGACGTGCAGCCGCCCCGCCAGGAGACAGGTCAATGATCCCGAAGCGCTGCAACAGAGCGCTTGCAGTCACACCAAGGCTAACCAGATGAGCTGATAGAATAGCTGGTTTCCAGCCCAGGCTTCGCAGAATCCCCGCGAAAAAACAGGCTGTAAGGGCGGCGATCCACAGGAATAGCGACATCGAGATGGAACCGGCGATCCCAAAGGCGGCCAACCAGCGATCTGGAGAGATCGCCCACGATAGTACGGCGGAAGCCAGGACAAGACCCAACGAAACCAAGATCGCCCACGAAAACGGGCGGCGGCTGGAGGCACGCGTGGACGCAAGAAAGAGCGGTGGGGCGGTCATGACGAGCACGACCCCGAACAAGACTTGCTTCAGGGACTCATACGGATCCAGCAAGCCATTCCACCAAAGGACACTCGTCGCAAGCAGACCATACCAAAAGATTCCGCCTGCCCAACGGAGCCAGGGATCCGATGCCTCGCGAGCTTGTAGGCGGGCCGCCTGACCGAACGAAGGGGTGCTCATATCCATAGGATACGGTGTTATTCAGCAAAAACAAAGACACGCCCCCACCGAAGCGCCCCCTGGATGGGCACCTATCTAACGAAAAAATGCGCTTGCATGCGCATTTTTTTTCTACGTTGGGAGGATGGCCTCTTCCGTAGACGTGGCGGCCTCAACCGGAATCTCCTCGGGCGCCGTGGCAGACCCATCCGGAGGAACGATCGCCTCAACCGTGGTCGTTCCCGGTGGTTCCGGCTCGTCAGCCGGTGGCTCCGCTCCTGGTTCCGGCTCTTCTGCCTGCTCTTCTGCCTCTGATTCCGCAGGCACGGGCAGTTCCTCAATTGGAGCTGCCGGGGAAGGCGTCGTCGCGGCCGCAGGCGGATCGGTATCACCGACCCCTACCGGGAAATTCACGTGTCCCGTGAAAGGGTCAACCATGAAGACACGTCCGCTTGAGAACGAGACCGGCGCCTCATCGGCGGTTTCGGTGGCCGTCCAGGCAAACCGGGCGTTATGACCGATCACCCCACCCAAGACGACATCGAACCCTTCCGACGTGACCCGCTCGATCCACCAGCCGCGCTCCATCTGTGAATAGGGGGTGAGCTGCAGGTGCGGATAGCGGACGAAGCCTGGGAGCGCGACATGGACCCTGGTCTTTCCTGGGATGATTTCGGCAAATCCTTGCGCCGCCTTTTCGCTGACGCTGGCATTGACGCCCGTACGGGCGTCCGTACCGCCCCACCAGGTCGGATTCACAAAGACTTCGATGCTGCCGACATCCGAACCGCTGTACCCTTCCAGAGCCAGACCAACGATCGGTCCGGGACGCGTTGCCTTCACGGCCACCCCGGGAATCGTGGACGGTGCCAGTGGGTCGCCCGCCTCAATCGCGCCATTGATGGTGGAGACGTTCGTCGGGACGCGGCCAGCGAGAGCAATCGGATATGCCCCCTCCTGTGGGCGACCGGCAATAAATCCTGGCTTGGTTGAGACGATCCCAACGGGAAGGTCGGTCGCATTCAACGAACGCTGTACGTAGAGACGCTCGCCACGCTGTACGACAACGACATCTCCGGGCTTCAGGGCATCTGGCGACTGGTAGCGTTCTGCGTAGTCATACCCGCTTTGTGATTGCCAGCCGTCGGCATTCGTTGAGATGTAGGGGCTTCCGGCCACCGAATCATCGACGAAAATGTAGCTTTGGCGCTGAGATCGGCCGCGTGCGGACGGATATAGCTTGCCAGCAAGGGCCAGATCACCCGCTAAGGTAAGCGAGCCGCCCTGGTCTAGCGAAAAGATTGTTGATGAGCCCGTCCCCTCCGTAATACTCAGTGCCGATCGGGTCGCGGATTGGACATCGTTATACAGACGGAATTCACTGGCGACCGAACGGGCCCCATCCCAAGCGCTGCCTCGGAACGAAAGAGCGTGGGAAGACTGGGTCGGCGCGCCCGCATCTGCTACAGCCTGCGCCTGGAACCCACTATCCTCTCCAAAAACCGTCAGGCTACCGTCCGCCTGCAATAAGCCACTTGCATCAAAGCCGGGCTTGATGAAAACCTCGATCATCCCATCCACATCCGCCGCTTCTAGTGCCCTTCCGAGGATCATGCCGGCACGGGTCGCCTTCATCCCGATCCCCGGACGGTTAGACGACGTGATGGCATCTCCCGGGCGGATGACACCGTTTGTGACGGTCACCTTAATCGGCACGCGTCCGCTCAACACGACCGGTGCATCCCCTCCCGAACCAAGCAAGAAACCCGGCTTCGTCGAAACGGCCCCCGAAATGCGCTGGTCATAGGAAACGCCAGGACTCTTCTTCATGCGCATCGGCTGATCTGGATCGATGATCAGGATATCGCCAGGCTCCGCCTCGCCACTGATCGAATACAATTCCGCCAAGTCGAAGGCTGCCGAACCAATGGCGTCGTCGGCGACCAAGCTGTAAAGCGTCCCCCCGAAGGTGGGACACTTCGCTGCATTCGCAGAATTATCAATACAGACCCCATTTACTGAGTTAAACGAGTCATATCCGATCACCGAAACATAGTCCGCCGTACCTGTCGCGTACTGGTTTCCAACGAGCAACTTATCAATGTACGCCCCCCAAGCCTGACCAGTGGCACCGTTGCTGCCCGTATTCGTAATGTGAACCGTCGGATCGCTGTTCGTATTCGTGACAGCGACCATCTTCGATGTCGTCACCGTACCGAGAAAGGCGTTATAACGATACTCGCTCGTTCCAAGCGTGATCGCCTTATCCGCATCGGGACGCATTACCCCCGTCCCGGAATACGTAACGATCTCGTTCGGCGCACCAAAGCTAAGCGTGTTATCAACATCCACGTACGCTGCTCCCCCACGTCCATGGATGGCGATGTCCAAGCTAGAGGTCACGAAATATCCCGATGTCGTCTCAATATACTGGTCCGCATAAAACGTCCGTCCGCCCACATACATCCCTAGACGGGAAGTGACACTCGATGCGACGCCGAGGTCACTCGCAACCATTACATCACCCCCATTCATGGAAAAGGTCGAGGGAATGGAGCCATCCTGACTCGCTCCACCAAGCAAGACATTTCCTAATATCGTCGACGACGTCGAGGGCGCATTTACATAAAGACGGCCCGTGGAGGTCACGGTCCCATCGCGCCCGATGGAGAAAACGGTTGCCGCCGCGCTGTTCACGGCCCGGAAGAGATAGTCATTAGTGTCGCTTGTCCCCTCGGATTGCACCAAGAGAGCCGTTCGCGTCCCCGTCGCCGCCGAGGTTTCCGTTTGATGGATCGTGAACAGTGACTGCCCACCATAAGCGGTGCTTGAAGCAGACATTCCCTGCAGCTGAAGCGCATTATCCGCCAAAAACGCTTGAGGAGCAGACGTCAATCGACGACG
>JACCDN010412019.1_pt1 | contig 25475 bp, 24 predicted proteins | sample 7441691 | NCBI WGS metagenome assembly JACCDN01 (sample SAMN15323439, study PRJNA562643) | freshwater metagenome | isolation source: river surface water | place: USA:Blue River Watershed | collected 2017-08-16 | reverse complement strand
GTCCACGCAATTTTCGGGCGCGACCTATAACTAAGTAAACAATTCCACCGATTGGCTGCAAGAAGAGAATTACTAAGAGCCAGCCCCATTTAGGGATTTTTTTAATCTGAGAATCATCACGCATTAGACCACGATTTTTACCACGTCTTTTTAATTCGCGAAGTGCGTGAATTACAATTCTCGCACCAGACATTCCAACCGGATGACCAAGCGCAACACCGCCACCATTTACGTTGAGAATTTTAGAATCAATTTCTCCCAAAGCTTCGTTCATTCCAAAATGAGTTTGGCAAAATTCTTTCGATGCAAAAGCTCTTTGGCAGCCAATTACTTGCGCTGCAAAGGCTTCATTAATTTCAAATAAATCGATGTCTTTTAGAGATAAACCAGTTTTATCAAAAAGTTTTTTTGTTGCAAAAACCGGTCCAAGACCCATGCGAGAAGGATCTAAACCTGCATAAGCAAAATCGCGAATATAGCCTAAAACTTCTAAACCCAATTCTTTGGCTTTTGATTCGCTCATCAAAACTGCAAAAGCTGCACCGTCAGTGATTTGTGAAGAATTTGCGACCGTCACAGTTCCTGTGCCTTTTTCAAAATATGGTTTCAATTTTGCTAAAGCTTCCAAAGTTTGACCTTTGCGCACACCTTCGTCTTCTTCGATCATTAAAGAGTTATTTTCGTCATTGTTGAAAACCGGGATGATCTCTTCTTTAAAAATTCCGTTAGCAATTGCCGCTTCAGCTCTTTGGTGAGATTTTAATGAAAATTCATCTTGTTCTTCACGAGTAATTTTAAAATCTTTTGCCACATTTTCAGCCGTGCAACCCATGATTAAACCAGAGATTGGATCTATTAAACCTTGAACCACACCAACAACTGGCGTTAAAAAATTTAATCTAAAGGTGAAAATTATTGAGAGTTTTTGCTGCAAAGTTTTTGCTTTCATCAAATTGGCAAAAAGTGCAGTCATTTTTTTACCAAACATTAGTGGAAAATTACTCATTGATTCCACTCCGCCAGCAAGAATTATTTCAGCTTCGCCATTTTGAATTTTAGACATTGCCGAAGTCATCGCCTCCATTCCTGAAGCGCAGTTTCTATGCACTGTAAAAGCAGGAACTTTTTCTGGCACGCCAGCTTTTAAAGCAATAACGCGCGCAATATTTGCCGCTTCTGCTGGCTGACCACAATTGCCAATTATTACTTCGTCAATTTTCTCAATGTCAATTTTTGATCTAACTAGAACTTCTTTGGCAATCCTAGCTCCAAGATCGTGAGCCGTAATGTTTTTCATAACTCCACCTGCTTTTCCCATTGGAGATCTGTAGCCAGCAATAATTGCAATGCGCTCTTTCATAAATGATTTAAAAAGTTGAAGGATGTGAAAGCACAATTTAGAAAATCTTTTACCTAAACTTCCACTTAAAAATTAACAAAATGCTTACGCCAGAAATAATTAATTTTGCCAATCACTTAGCTGACATTTCCGAGCCAATTGCCAAAAAATATTTTCGCCTGCCAAATGGAGAAATTGCTAAAGAAGATGATTCTCCTGTTACAAAAGCCGATCGCGAAATTGAAAAAATTATTCGCGAAGAAATTGAAAAAAAATTTCCAAGTCATGGAATTATCGGCGAAGAATTTGGTAACGTTCGAACCGATTCTGATTTTGTTTGGATTCTTGACCCAATTGACGGCACCTCATCTTTTATAATTGGTCGACCAATTTTTGGCACCTTAATCGCCCTCGCCTTCAAAGGAAAATCTGTTTTAGGAATTATGAATCAGCCAATTACTTCTGAACGCTGGGTTGGAATTTCTGGTCAAGGTTCTTGGTTTCAGGGGGAAAAAATTCAAACCCGAAACTGCGTTGAAATTTCTGATGCGATTCTCGCTTCAAGCTCATCATTTTATTTTCAAAATAGCGATGAAGAAATTCTAAAAAAAATTTCCGCCTCCACAAAATACCAAAAAATCGGCGGCATAATTTACGGCGGCGATTGCTATTCTTACGCTTGTCTAGCTTCTGGTTTTATTGATGTGGTTCTGGATCCCGGTTTAAAAGTTTACGATTACGCCGCACTACAGCCAATAATAGAAATGGCTGGAGGCGTTGTTACTGATTGGGAAGGAAATGATTTAAAGTTAAAATCAAACATCAAATTAATTGCCAGCGCCAACCAAGAACTGCATCAAAAAATGCTGAGATTAATTAATGCCTAAAGTGGCGAGTTTCGATGAAATAAAGCGCGATTCCTTTTTCATCAGCTTTAGCAATAACCTCTTCATCGCGCATTGAACCACCTGGCGCAATAATTGCCGAAATTCCGTAAGAAGCGGCAATTTCAATGTTGTCAGCAAACGGAAAAAAAGCATCTGAAGCCAAAATTCCGCCCTTAGCTTTATCAATATTTTTTTCACCGTCAAAAAATTGTGAGGCTCTTTTGCAAGCAATTTCGCAAGAATCAACGCGACTCATTTGACCAGCGCCAATACCCACAGTTTGCGAATCTGCAACCACAACAATTGCGTTTGATTTGACATGTTTACAAACCGACATGGCAAAAATTAATTGCTCAATTTCTGCTTCGCTTACCGATTTTTTTGTCACTAATTTTAAATCATTTTTAGTGATGTTTTTTTGATCTAATTCTTGAATTAGAAACCCGCCAGAAATTGATTTTATCTGAATTTCTGCCGATTTTTTGAAGTCAGCAATTAGTACGCGCAAATTCTTTTTTGCTGCTAAAATTTCTTTTGCTTTTTCATCAATTTCTTTCGCAATAATTACCTCAAAAAACATTTTTGAAAGCTCGGTCGCCAAAGCTTCATCAATTTTTCCATTCAAAGCAACAATTCCACCAAATGCTGATTTTGGATCAGATGAAAGAGCTCGCTTGTAGGCTTCAACTAAATTTAAACCAATTGCAGTTCCGCAAGGATTTGCATGCTTAATGATCGCACAAGCTGGTTTTTCAAATTCTAAAACCAAATTATAAGCCGCGTCTGAATCGTTTAAATTATTGTAGCTAAGCTCTTTTCCTTGAAGTTGCTTAGCATTTACAATTCCGCCACCTGTCACACCGTTGAATGACGGGGTCGAAAAAACTGCCGCTTTTTGGTGCGAATTTTCGCCGTAGCGCAATTCTTGTTTCAAATCTCCGCGCAGCGAAAAATCACTTTGATTAAACCAAGAAGAGATTGCCAAATCGTAATCAGCAATATTTTTAAAAGCCTGCGCCGCCATATTTTGCCTAAACTCAAAAGAAGTTGCGCCAGAATTTTTTTTCATTTCTGCAATCAAATTTTGATATTGAGAAACGTCAGTAATTACAGTTTTGTAAGCAAAATTTTTCGAAGCCGAACGCACCATTGCCGGTCCGCCAATGTCGATATTTTCAATGATTTCTTCTGCATCAGAAGTTTTGGCAACAGTTTCAACAAAGGGGTAAAGATTAATCACCAACAAATCAATCGACTCAATTCCATGGGTTTTTGCCGCCTCAACATGCTCTGAATTATCAAGCACCGCTAAAAGAGCTCCATGAACTTTTGGGTGCAAAGTTTTAACGCGCCCATCCATCATTTCTGGAAAACCAGTAAAATCTGAAATATCTTTGTTGGGAATGTTGTTTTGCGTAAGAAGCTTAGAAGTTCCGCCAGTGGAAATAATTTCTACACCTTGCGAAACCAAATTTTTAGAGAGTTCAATAATTCCAGTTTTGTCAGAAACAGAAATTAAGCAGCGCGATATTTTTTGTAAGTTTTGCATTTTATGTAATTTAAGAAACTAGACCCCGTCATGCGACGAAGTGACAATAATAGAAAGGCAGAACTAACTTAAAAAAAGCCGCACTACTAAAATAAAAATTGTCACCCCGTCGCATGACGGTCTAGTGATTATTTAACGATTAATTATCTCCAGAATTTTCTGAAAACCTTCTTCAATTGAAAGACTACCATTATCCAGCACAACCGCATCTGGAGCAATTTTAAGAGGCGCATCTTTGCGATTCAAATCATTTTCATCGCGCTTTTTTAACTGCGCTAAAATTTCTTCGTAATTGCTTTGCAACTGGTTAAATCGACGACGCGCACGAATTTCAACATCGGCAGTTACAAAAAATTTAAAGTCGGCATCTGGCGCAATCACGGTTGTAGTATCTCGCCCATCAAGAACTGCACCTTTTTCAGACTTCACAAAATCACGCTGAAAATCAAAAAGTGCGGCGCGAAGTTTTGGATTTTTCGCAATCACTGAAGCAACAGAACCAACATCTTCACCAAATAAAATTTCATTTTCTAAATCAGATTCTGAAATATTTGCAACCAACTCAGAAATTTTTTCTTCAAAATTTTCCACATCAATTTTTTGCTGCAAAACTCGAAACGCCACAAGTCGATAAAGCGCGCCAGTATTGAGATAAGGCAAATCAAAATGCGCTGCAATTTTTTTTGCCAGCGTGCCTTTGCCCGAAGCCGAAGGACCGTCAATTGCGATTACTAAATTTTTTTTCATTATTTTCTTTCTTTTGCTTTTTTGAATTCTTCCTTAACTGAGTTTAGAAGGTAATTACCGCTATCAAGCTCTCCAACAGCTCTAAATGCATTATTCAACAATTCTTCCAATTTGCTCAAATCTGCTTTTTCTAATGAGGGCAAAACTCCTAAAATATTTCTTAATTGCATATTGATCATATCGCTGCTTTCTACTTCTTTACCTGATATTTTTTTACGACGGATTTTTTCTTCCGTTTGAGTGGCGCGAAATAAGTTGGCCGCAAGCTCGGTTGAACCCATGTGATCAAGAATTTTCTGACTCTTTTTTAAACCCTTCTTTTTGTGAATTCCTTTAGAATCTAAACCACCGTAAAGCCCTTGATAGCCATGATTTTGAAAAATTGCGTAATCAAAAGAATCAACAACACCAGCTTCCTTAGCGGCTGAAGCGAGGTAAGTGTTGTGCCTCGTTAACTCTTTGCGTAAGAATAATCTTTTTTCGTCTTCAGAAGAAATTTTGTTAAACTCTTCCATTTTTTGAATTTCTTGCAAACGAGTTTGCACAGCAAAATAGCTCTGACCCATCGCCACCACTTCCTTTGCAGGGTCTGAGTTTTGCAAAATTAAATAACAGGCATAACGCGATAATTTTATATTGATAAGCTCGCGAACCGCTCCACTACCGATCTCAACCATTTCGAGGATATCCTCGAAATGGTCTAAAGTCTTTTGTTTACTGTTTTCGCAAGATTCCTCTGCTTTTGCAATTACTGGCAAAAAGTGACGATATTCTGAATATTCTAAAATTTTGGCTAACTCGCGCGCAGTCCAAAATTCATTACCATTTTCGTCAATTTTTTTACTTTGTTCAAAAATTTTTAGACCTGAGTTTGTTAGTTTTTTTGGTGTTTGGTTTTTCATAAATTTAGTGGTTGTGTCTGTTAATATTCTAGAGCATCTCCCCCATTTTTTTCGTCTTCAAAATCTCGCGCGCTTTGGCGTATTTATCATCGTGCCAGAAAATTAAACAGCCGTTGCAGCCTTTGCCACAGCAGCCATCAACGCCGATTCTTGGGGTTCTTGGGGAGGTTTGTTCGTCGCCAACCTCAAGTGCGGCAAAATATTTTTTGCGTTTATTTTCGTATTTTTCTTCACGAATTTCACCAGCTTCTAACTGGTGCGAAAGTTGGCGCGATTCTACTTTTAGCTTCTCGCTTTCGATATTCATTTTTTCTTTACGAATTAATGTCATCGGAACCAAAAGTTCTTTTAATTTTTCAGTGGAAAATAAATGAAAATCAGCAGCGGGAATTTTAAACATTGGCTTTTGTCCGGCGTGCAATTTATCTGAAACTTCGTGATCGCAATATTCGCCAGCAGCGTTTTGTTTGATTTTTTTAAATTCGTAAATTCGAAGCAAAATTGGTTCGCGCATGTGCGGTGATAAAAATTCTAGCACATCGCCCGCATCTAAACGGTTTTTTCCTTCAATAATTACATCATCGCCATCCCAATCAATTACACGCGCCGCATATTCATAGAAAGAAGTTGAGCCTGTAGATTCGTAATCATGCGCCAAGTTGGTTAAACGACCTTCATGAAAAGCTAAAGTGTAGCCACGATTAGCAACGGCGTTGATTTCATCCATGTAATCATCTGCGCTCCAGCTTTCTGGATTTGCAATGTAATCGTCAATTGCAGCGCGATAAACTCGCGCCACCGAACCAGCGTAAAACTCAGTTTTGTTACGACCTTCAACCTTGAATGAATCCAGACCAATTTTGATATATTCATCAAGTTTTGGCAGCAAACAAAGGTCTTTTGAGTTCAAAATATAAGAACCATTAACATCTTCTTCAAAAGGCATTAGCGCACCTGGACGAATTTCTTCTTCTAAGAAAAAGTCGAATAATTCTTTGTTATTTTCGTTAATTTCAATTTCATGTTCGGTGTTGTCTTTTAGCTTAATTTTAAGCTTGTAACCCCAGCGGCAAGAATGTGCACAAGAACCCTGATTTGCGCCGCGCTCTGCCATAAAATTTGAAAGTAAGCAGCGACCAGAATAAGTCATGCACATTGAGCCGTGAACGAAAGTTTCAATTTTAATGTCTGGGCATTTTTTGCGAATTTCGGCGAGCTCTTCAAAACTAACTTCGCGCGCCATCACAACTAAACTTGCACCTTGTTTTTGCCAAAAATCCACTGTTAACCAAGAGCAAACATTGGCTTGTGTTGAAATGTGCAACTCCAATTCTGGCGCGCGTTCACGGACAAATTGAAAAACTCCTGGATCAGAAACAATCAAACCGTCTGGCTTAACTTTTTGCACCGTTTGAATAAATTCAGGAAGTTTTTCGATGTCTTTATTGTGAGAAAAAAGATTCAGGGTTAGGTAAACTTTTTTTCCCTTAGAGTGAGCATATTCAATTCCTTCAACCAAATCTTCCAAACTAAAAGCCGATTTTACGCGCAAAGACATATCTGGAGTGCCACAATATACAGCATCAGCACCATAAAGAATTGCGGTTTTTAGTCGATCTAAAGTTCCCGCAGGAAGTAAAAGTTCAGGTTTTTTCATGTTAAGATTTGCCAAAATAAAAAATGTTTTTGAAAGTGAATCACCTTAAGAACCAATTCAAAAAACACAAAACTTATGTCAATTACAAATATAGATTCCGCCACATTAAAAAAATGGCTCGAAAATGACGAAGCTATTGTAATTGATGTTCGCGAACCGGCTGAAAATGCTGCCGAAAGCATTAAAGGCTCAACTCTTATTCCTTTAGGAGAAATCTGCAAAAATTCTTTACCAGAAGTAAAAAATAAAAAATTAGTACTACATTGTCGCTCAGGAAAACGCAGCCAGACAGCCTGTAACAAGATTTTAAGCGAAGATCAAAATTGCGAAATTTACAACCTTGAAGGTGGAATTGCAGCTTGGATTGCATCTGGAAATAAAATTCAATCTTCTGGAAAATTCTTTTTACCCCTAGATCGCCAAGTTCAACTAACAATTGGGTTTGGAACCCTTTTAGGATCGCTTCTGGGATATTTTGTTAATCCGTTATTTTTTATTTTATCTGGATTTTTTGGCGCCGGACTTTGCTTTGCAGGAATTACAGGCTTTTGTGGCTTAGCAGTTTTTATGGCAAAAATGCCTTGGAATAAAAATGTTAACCAAAGCGGCGCTTCTTGTAACTTATCTTAAAAAATTATTCTCAATTTTACCCTTTTTGATAACTAAAACTTTATCAGAAATTTGAGCAATTGCACCAAGATCATGAGAGATGAAAATATAAGAAATTTTCTGATTTTTCTGAATATTTAGCAGCAATTTCAAAATTTCTTTTTGCGTTAAAACATCTAGAGCGGAAGTTGGTTCATCTAATATCAAAATTTTTGGCTTTAAAATTAAAGCCCGAGCAATTGCAACGCGTTGACGCTGACCGCCAGAAAGTTCATGTGGGTAACGATTTTGTAAATCTAAATCTAATTTCAACTCTTTCATCGACAACTCAATTGCAGAATTAACCTGGTCTTCGCCGTTGCATAATTTGTGAATAATTAAGCCTTCAGAAATTATTTCTTTAATGGTCATGCGAGGATTAAGGCTTGAAAAGGGATCTTGAAAAACAATCTGCACATTTCGACGCAACTCAGAATTATTTTCTTTCCAAGATTTTTGACCAAAAAATTCTATTTCACCAAAACTCGAAATTAAATTTAGCAATGCCAGTGCAAGAGTTGATTTTCCTGAACCGCTTTCACCAATTATTCCAATATTTTCACCAGATTTTAAGGAAAAACTAATGTCGTAATTGGCATAGAAATTTTCTTTTTTAAAAAATGATTTTTTAATTTTATGAATAACGGAAAGATTTTTTACCAACAAAACTTCGTCACCTATTTCAGTTTTGGCGCGTTTTTTTTCTACCTGAATTGCCTCAATTAAAAGCTTGGTGTAACTATTTTTTGGTCGCAGAAAAATATCCTCAACCTCGCCTCTTTCAACAATTTCTCCCAAATTCATTACCAAAACTTCATCAGCAATTTTTTTTACCACTTGCAAATCGTGAGTAATAAACAGCACCGCCAAATTTAATTGATTTTTTAAATGCAAAATCAGCGCTAAAATTTCATCACGAATAGTTGAATCGAGAGCAGTTGTTGGTTCGTCAGCAATTAAAACTTTTGGATTATTTGCTAATGCAATTGCAATCATTACGCGCTGCTTTTGCCCACCCGAAAGTTGATGCGGATAATTATCTAGCCTTGATTGCAAAGACTCTAACTCGACCATTTTCAACAATTTGGCAACGCGATTTTTAAGATTTTTCTTGGATATTTTTGGCTCGTGAATTGTTACAGCTTCGGCAATTTGTTTACCGATTTTATGAAGTGGATTTAACGAACTGCCTGGATCTTGAAAGATAAAGCCAATTTCTTTACCGCGAATTTTACACCAGTTTTTTTCGCTTAAATTAAGTAAATTCTTATCTGCAAAAATTACCTCACCAGAAGTTTTTGCCTTAAATAATAAGCCAGCAATAGCAAGAGCTGTTAACGATTTTCCTGAACCGCTTTGCCCAACAAGAGCGGTGATTTTTTTAGGAAATAAATTGAATGAAATATCATGAACCACCAAACGGTCATCGAAAGAAACTACAAGGTTTTTTACCGATAAAATAGGCATGATTAAATTATTTAGTTCAAAAAAAACCGACGCCTATTTCTAGACATCGGTTTTTAGACACTGTTAGCTAATAGATTGGTAATTCAATTTAGAATTTTCCTTGGTAAATATTCACAACTTTCTCAAGCATTTTTAAAGCTTCTTCACGCGGACGTTGGAAAACGTTTCGACCAATAATAGAGCCATTGGCGCCACCTTTGTAGATTTCGCGAATCTCGTTATAAATTTCTTCTTCACCTTTTGCAGCACCGCCAGAGAAAACTACAATTCTTCTATTGTTAAAAGTAGATTTCATAACATGCGCGATGCGCTGCTCCAAAGTTGCAACTGGGATTTTTACTTTTTCGTAAACTTTAATCGCTTCAAGATTTTCTAGAGCCTGAGTTGGAGGTTTAACTTTAATAATGTGAGCGCCAAGAAGGGCTGCCATGTGAGCTGCATAAGCACAAATATCCATTGCAGTTTCACCAACTTTTGAAAGATCGCCACCACGTGGATAAGACCAAATTACAGTTGCTAAGCCATAAGATTTAGCTTCTTCCGACATTTCGCGGATTTCTTCAAACATATCAAAAGCAGCGTCAGAACCAGGATAAATTGTAAAACCAATTGCCGAGCAACCTAAGCGTAAAGCATCTTTAACTGAAGCTGTTGTGGCTTGGTGCGGAGCGGTTCCGCCATTATGCAAAGAATTTGAAGAATTAACTTTAAGAATAGTTGGAATTGCGCCAGCAAAACTATCAGCTCCAGCTTCGATCATGCCAAGAGGCGCAGCATAAGCACTTAGACCAGCATCAACCGCTAATTGAAAATGGTAATGTGGGTCGTAAGCATCAGGATTTACAGCAAAGCTTCTGTCAGGACCATGCTCAAAGCCTTGATCAACTGGAAGAATAACCATTTTGCCAGTTCCGGCAAGTTTTCCCTGCATTAAAAGACGCGCTAGATTGGTTTTGGTGCCAACATTATCACTTTCATAGCAAGACAAAATCTTTTTAACTTTTGTAGAAATTTTCATTTTTTAAGGAAGTTTTTTGGAAGGATTTAGAAGAGTTTAAAACTGAAGAAATTTTTTATTTTATCTATTGCCAGCGTCAAGTTTTTAGTTTAATTTGCGGGAGACATTAAATTTTTTCTAAAACTTCTCATGCAATTCGACATATCAAAAGCCGCCGCTTTAAAAGAAATTAAAAATTTCCTACCAATTGATAACCTGCAAATAAAAAGTCTGGAAGATTTCGTTCTTTTACTTCTCGCTGAAAATGACAATTTTAACTTCATCGGAAAATCAACAATTGAAAATCTTTGGCAACGCCACATTTTAGATAGCGCACAACTTTTGCGTTTTATTGACGACAAAAACATAAAATTTGCCGATCTGGGATCTGGAGCCGGATTTCCAGGAATTGTACTTTCAATTTTAGGCTTAAAAGAAATTCACCTAATCGAAAAATCTTTTCGTAAATCTGAATTTCTTCGTCGCTCTAAACTCTTTTCAAAAAACCGAGTTTTTGTTCATCAATCAAAATTAGAAGATCTTTCAAATCTAGAGTTTGACTGCATTCTTTCGCGAGCTCTTGCGCCTCTCGATAAGCTTCTTTCTTATTCAGAAAAATTCCTAAAAAAAGATGGTTACTGCCTTTTCTTAAAAGGAAAAAATCTTCCTCAGGAAATCGAACTTGCCAAAAATATTTTTCGATTTGATTATGAAACTCATCAGAGTTTGACCTCCGACGAAAGTAATATCATCAAAATTTCCAACATTTCTAAACTTAACTAAAAACAGGAGAACATATGCTTATTGGCATTCCAAAAGAAATAAAAGATCACGAATATCGAGTTGGCGCAACTCCTTCTGGCGTGCGCGAATTAATTAATGCTGGTCACCAAGTTTTGGTGCAAAAAGATGCTGGATCGGCAATTGACTTCTCTGATGAGCAATATGTTGCTGCTGGCGCAAAAATTGCCGCCGATGCTAAAGAAGTTTACGGCAAAGCTGACATGATTTTAAAAGTTAAAGAACCACAAAAATCTGAATGTGAAATTATCCGCAAAGGACAAGTGATCTTCTCTTACTTACACTTAGCTGCAGAGCCACATTTAACTGAAATGTTAATTAAATCTGGTTGCATCGCAATCGCTTTTGAAACCGTTACCGCTCCAGATCGCTCACTTCCACTTCTTGCGCCAATGAGTGAAGTTGCTGGAAAGCTTTCAATTCAAGCTGGTGCACACGCTCTAGAAAAATCTCAAGGCGGAAGAGGAATTCTTCTTGGCGGCGTTCCGGGAGTTGCTCGTGGTAAAGTTACCATTATCGGGGGCGGAGTTGCTGGAACTAACGCAGCTAAAGTTGCAATTGGCATGGGTGCTGAAGTTGTAATTTTAGATAAATCACTTCCTCGCATTCGTTACTTGTGTGATATTTTTGGAAATTCTGCCGAAGTTCTTTATGCTTCGCTCGAAAATATTGAAAAAAATGTTGTTGAATCTGACTTAGTTATTGGTGCGGTTCTAATTCCAGGTGCTGCTGCTCCAAAATTAGTTTCTGCCGCCACAGTAAAAAGAATGAAACACGGCTCAGTAATGGCCGACATCGCAATCGATCAAGGCGGATGTTTTGAAACTTCAAAACCAACTTCTCACTCCAACCCAACCTACGTTATTGACGGCGTTGTGCATTATTGCGTAACCAACATGCCTGGTGCTGTTGCCCGCAATTCAACTCAAGCTTTAGAAAATTCGACCCTACCTTTTTCTTTAGCACTTGCTAACAAAGGCTACAAAAAAGCTTTGCAAGACGATGTTCATTTGCTTAACGGCTTGAACGTCATTGATGGCAAAGTTACTTTCAAAGCAGTTTCTGAGGCTTTGGGACACGCTTACACTCCAGCTGAAAAAGCTATATAATTTTTCTTGGAAGGCGCAGAAATTTTGCGCCTTCCATTCTTCTCTATCTTCCTTAGATGACCCTGCTGACAACTTCTGAAATCATAAAAAAATACAGACTAGACGCTAAAAAATCTTTAGGTCAGAACTTTATTCTTGATAAAAATTTTACCGATAAAATTGTCAAAAGTGCTGGCAATTTAAGTGAGTTTGAAGTTTTGGAAGTTGGACCTGGACCAGGAAGTTTAACGCGTTCAATACTGGACGCAGGAGCAAAAAAACTAATCGCGGTTGAGCGCGATGAAAGATGCCTAGAAGCACTCACAGAATTAAAAAATTTTTACGGAGAGAGATTTAAAACAATCTCTGACGACGCCTTAAAAATTGACGAAACTACACTTTTTTCAAATACAAAAAAATTTAAAATCATCGCCAATTTACCTTACAACATTGGAACTGTTCTTGTTTTTAAATGGCTAAAAATAGCACCCAAAATTTCTTCAATGCATTTAATGTTACAAAAAGAAGTTGTGGAAAGAATTGTCGCAAAACCAAATGAAAATCATTACGGAAGGTTGGCGGTGATGATTAACTTTTTGTGCGAAACCAAAATGATTTTCACGGTAAATCGCAATGTATTTACACCTCCGCCAAAAGTAACCTCAGCAATTGTTGAGATCATTCCGCGTGAAAAACCACTTTTTGATGTTGAGTTTAATAAATTAGAAAGAGTGGTTGCCGCATCTTTTAATCAAAGGCGCAAGATGATTAAATCTGGCTTAAAAAGTGTTTTTCCAAACCCCGAAGAAACATTAAAAGAAGTTGGAATTAGGTCAGATTTAAGACCTGAAAATTTAACTATTGAGCAATTTTGCAAACTAGCTGCAAAGCTTTAGTGGCAATACACCACAACATAAATCCTTTGATCGCAGCAACGAAGAATTTTTATCAGAAAGGCGAAGTATCCTAAATTCCTAACGACGGATCTGGGTTAAGCTAAAAAAAGCGCATTAAAAAAGGAGGTCTTGAATTTCTTCAAGCCTCCTTTTTTTAACATTTTTTTCTCAACAAAAATTAACGAGAGTAAAACTCTGTAATTAAATGAGGTTGCATTTCGATTGCATAAGGAACTTCAGCAAAAGCTGCTTTTGCTAAAATTTTAACTGCAAAGTTTGGTTTATCTAACTGCAAATAAGAAGGAACATCGCGATCCATTTTATCTAAAGATTCGATAACAATTGCAAGGCTGCGAGATTTATCGCGAACTTGCACAACATCGCCAACCTTAACTCTGTAAGATGGAATATTCACAGTTTCGCCATTTACCGAAACGTGTTTATGGCTTACAAATTGTCTAGCAGCAAAAACTGTTGGAACAAAATTAGCGCGATAAACAACAGCATCTAATCTGCTTTCAAGAAGACCGATGAAGTTTTCACTTACGTCACCTTTAGCTTTTGCAGCTAGAGTGAAAGTGTTGAAGAATTGTTTCTCAGAAATGTTGCCGTAGTAGAATTTTAGTCTTTGTTTAGCGCGAAGCTGATTTCCGTAGTCACTAACACGACCTCTGCCGCCAGAAGCGCCATGTTGACCAGGTTTAAAATTACGCTTTAAGTAAGGATCTTTAGCTTGACCCCAAAGGCTTCCGCCTAATTTTCTGCTAAATTTTTTCTTAGCATTAAGTCTTTTTGACATTGTTTTTTAGCTTGATTTTGTAGATCCCATTGGTTCTTCAGGATATTTTTTAAAAAACATTGCCATGAAAAATTTTTGCAAAAACTGACTTTTCGCAAAAGGGAATTACTTGAGTAGAAATAAGGCGCGCGACAATAAAAACGAGATCTTTTTTGTCAACTAGGTAATCAGGGGTTAATTAGAGAAATTTAACTAAAATGTTAGACCCCGTCATTCGACGGGGTGACAAACTCTTGTGGGTTGAAAACTCTGTTGAGGTGAAAACTCTGTTTAGGTGAAAACTTTGGTGGGGTAACAAACTATCATATTGTCACCCCATCTTATGTGTCACCCCGTCGAATGACGGGGTCTGCGAACTTGCATTTGGACAATAATCTCTCGAATCTCGAGTAGCTTTAACCCATAACGGATCTGGGTTAAAATATTTCCTTCGCGTAATGACCAATAACTTTTACGTAAGGCTTGATGTTTGTTTTGGATAAATTTTTCACAGCTTCATCTTCTTCAAGCCAAAAACCGGCGACTTCAATTAGGTAAAAATTTACTCCTTCAATTTTATGCAATCTTACAGATTTCAGAATTTTTGCTTTTAAATTTTGCTCTTCAAAAGCAACAACGAGTTTATTCGCATCAATAGCGGAGGAAGTTTCAACGCAAAATAAACTATTATCCTCACTTGATTTCTCGGGAATTTTTTTGGCAACCGCCACTAATTTTGTTTTTGAATTTAAAGATTCGATAAAAGGAATTTTGGCAAAAATCTTTAAACCATCTTGGTTATTTGCCAAAGCAATCCACCAATTTTCATTCGAACCCTCTTCTTTCAAAGACAAATCATATTCTGGTAAAGAAAAAATTCCTATTTGCGCTTCGTTTTTCTCAAGAGACAAAACCACATTATTCACGCTATCGAGATTTTGAATTGGCACCGAATTATCGTAATAATCTCTTACCAAATATTCATACTCAGCAATGTCTTTAGGATTATGAATGGCGATTTTTAAAGGCTGCTCAAGCATATTTGCGGCAGTGATAATTTTTCGCCAGATGCTAATTATTGTTGCCTTCGGTAAAATGCCTTGTGATTTTTCTGCCAAATTTTTGATCATATCCGCTTCACGATTTGAGCGAATAAAAAAAGATTCTTTAGATTTTTCTTTAAGCTCACCAACCTTTTTAACCACCTCCATTCTAGCTTTTAGCAAAGAAATAATTTGATCATCAATATTATCAATATCGCAGCGCAAAGCTGCTAAAGCATTGTCGCAAGCTTTATTATGTTGATTTTGAGTCATGGGAATTTTAGAAAAATTTTGAGTAATTTAACCGATTAAAGAAAGAATGAAAGTTAAGTCAAGTTTCGGCCCCAATTATAAAGAAGTTGAAGTTGGAGAAGTAGTTTTTTTAGCGCAAGAAAAGCCGTTAAAACTATCTTGTGGTCAAGAAGTTAAAAATTTTCCCCTAGCCTATCAAACTTATGGCACTCTTAATGCCGACAAATCTAATGCCATTTTAATCTGCCACGCACTTTCTGGTGATCAATATGTTGCATCAACAAATCCCGTCACTGAAAAAGAAGGTTGGTGGAATTTTTTAGTTGGCGAAAATAAAGCCATCGACACCAATAAATTTTTTGTAATTTGCGCCAATATTATTGGCAGCTGCATGGGCTCATGGGGTCCAAAAGAAATTAACCCAAAAACTCAAAAACCCTACGGAATCGATTTTCCAATCGTGACAATTTACGACATTGTTAATAGTCAAAATCTGCTAATTGAACATTTTGGAATCAAAAAACTTCACGCCGTAATTGGCGGATCAACTGGCGGAATGCAAGCTTTGACTTGGCCAGTACTTTATCCAGAAAAAGTTAATTTGGTTTTACCGCTCGCCACTTCCTACCGTCACGGACCTCAAAATATTGCTTTTCACGCCACAGGAAGACAAGCAATAATGGCCGACCCAAACTGGTGCGATGGAAGATATTTTGAACAGAAAAAATATCCTTCAAACGGTTTGGCAGTAGCTCGCATGATTTCACACATTAGTTACCTTTCTGAAAATGCGCTGCAAAAAAAATTCGGCAGAAACTTGCAAGATAAGGATAGTTTTTCTTTTAGTTTTGACCGTGAGTTTCAAATTGAAAGCTACCTACATCATCAAGGAAGTAGCTTCGTTGAACGCTTCGACCCCAACTCATATCTTTACGTAACAAAAGCCGTTGGATATTTCGATTTAGAGGGAGATTTCGGCGGCAAAATCAGCAACGCATTTCTAAATTTTGCCAAAAATAAAAATGGTAAATTTTGCATAATTTCTTTTTCTGATGATTGGCTATTTCCACCATCAGAATCAAAAAAACTCACCCAAGGTTTGATTGCTTGCGGCATTAACGTTAGCAGCATTGTGATTGAAAGTAACGCTGGACATGATTCGTTTTTGCTTGAAAGCGAGGCTTTAAAAAACACCATTCATGGATTCATCAATCAATAATAATCATGACCTCAATCGGACAAAACATTGTTAAGCGCAAAATCAGATACGATTTAGAAATCATTGCTCAGCTCATTAAGCCAAATTCAAAAGTTTTAGATATTGGCTGCGGCGACGGTGAACTTTTGGAATTTTTAAGAAAAACCAAAAATGTTGACGCTCGCGGATTAGAAATTTCTCAAAGCCAAGTAAGCAAAGCTTTGTCGAAAGGAATTTCGGCAATTCAGGGCGACGCCGAAAGTGATTTAACTTTTTATCCAAATCGCAATTTTGATTTTGCCATTTTAAGCCAAACTCTACAAGCAACTCACAAACCAAAAGAAATTCTGGAAGAAATGTTAAGAATTGCAGAATTTGCGATTGTTTCTTTTCCAAATTTTGCCCATTTTAAAAATCGCTTTCAAATGATGTTTAAGGGTCACATGCCGGTGAACAAAACCATTCCTTTTGAATGGTTTGATACGCCAAATATTCACTTTTGTTCAATAAAAGATTTCGAAAAACTCTGCGCGGACATGAATTTTTCGGTTAAGAAAAAAATATTTTTAACTTCTAAACACAAACTTCTTGGGCTTCTTGGGCGAAATTATTTGGCAAACTTTTTTGCGGAATACGGAATCTTTTTGATCACAAAAAAAGAATTTACCGCCACAGGTTGCGAAGAATTTTCTTTTAAAAAAAGCCCTATTAAATTCGGACAAGAATCTGGGGCTGTAGCATTATCAACAAATTTGAGCGGTAAATGAAAAAAATCTGGTTAGTAATTTTAATCTTAACAGTTGCAAGTAACTGCTCTGGCACCAGCCCAAAAAACCAAAAATATCACGCTAGAAAAAAACCAACTGCTCGCAAAAGCGGTCGCGTTGTTAGTAAATATTCCAACTTCGTTAAACCTTCCGAGTCAATGCAAGCAGGAATTTCCAAAAACACTAAATATGTTTTTGAAAACGACCAAGAAAACGTCGCCCAATTTAACAGCGAAGCCTCTGATTTCATTGACAAAAATGAGAAATACAGCGGCATTTTTAAAATCGGCAACCCCTACGAAATCTTCGGCGTAAATTACGTTCCGCAAGATTACGAAGATTTCGAAGAAATTGGCACCGCCTCTTGGTACGGCGACAATTTTCACGGCAAACTCACCGCCAACGGAGAAACTTACAACATGGGTAGCATGACCGCTGCACACCCAACTTTACCCCTACCCTCACTAGTCAAAGTGACAAATTTACGCAACGACAAAAGCGTTGTTGTTCGCGTAAATGACCGCGGACCTTTCGCCAAAAACCGCGTAATTGACGTTTCTGAAAAAGCAGCAACAGTGCTTGATTTTAAACAACATGGCACAACTGAGGTTAAAGTTGAACTGCTGCGTAGCGAAACCGACCAGATGCTGGAGAAATTGAAAATTAAAAACTAGAGGCTGTTAGCTAATATTTCTCAACCAAGCCACGGTCAATCAACAATTGACTTAAATAAGTTCCAGAATCCGCAATTTTTTGTAAATCAGTTTCACCATTTTCGCTAAAAAAAACGTCAGCCAAATAACGACCGTAAATGTCGGCTTTATTGGTTTTTACTACAAAAAATGGCACGTCTTGCAAAATCTTTTTTAAACCTTCCGTAGCTTTTTTTCCTTCTTTTGTACTAGCTTCGGCGGCATTAATTTGCGTCAAACGTAAAATTTCTCGGTGTTTGGTTTTAAAGCCTAAATCTAAAATTACACGAATCGTGTCTCCGTCGACAACCTTTTCCAATTCAGCTTTGTAGGTGTGCAAGGACGTTGATTTTGCGCCAGATTTTTTGAGAGAAATTTCGTCATTTATTTTTTTGCATTCAACAATTGTTTGGTCAGCAAAAGCGGTTTTTAATTTTGAAAAAACATTGAAACCCAGATCAACAAAAATTTCCTTCAACTCACCCAAAGCCACAATTTTGTAAGCAAAGATCCGCCCCCTCGTCACTTTTAGCTTTACCAAATCTTCTGCATCTTTCTTACGCCGTAATTTTTTCGAGCTCTTTTTTTCTTGAGCATTTGTTTTCGAAATTTCTTGCTGCAAATCATTTGCGCCCAAATTTTTCTGCACCGTTAAATCTTCCAAAAGCTGACGTTTTGTTTCGTCTTTCACTGTCACCAAATTTCGGTAGTGACTCCAACTCAAAACTTTTTCTTCACTTGGAAGCACTGGGTAAGTTTTGTAAAAACTGCGCATTTGGTAAAGCGTTCTTGCAACAATTCCAGTGTCTGTCTCAAGCTGTTCAAGCAATTTTTTTCCGTATTTACTGTCATTATTTTTTTCCAAATCCAACAAATGCTCGTCAATTTCTTTGCCAATTTTCCAACTCAAAACCAACTTCTCGTGATTCAGATTTTGGACAAAATTTTGCTCTGCTTGCGCAATTGATTTTTGAATTTGAGAAAGCAGTTTTTGGTAATTTTTTAACGCAATTTGCATCTGGCTTAAAATGTTGACAACATTGGCTGAAAGTTGGTTTTCTTAAATTTTGAGCGCGCGCGCTCAAAATTCATTTGCTTTGAACTTGATTTTGAGATTCCGCTAACTTTATTGAAGAAGCTTTGTAAGTAGCAGAAGCAGGAGAATTTTTTCGGTCTGAACGTCCAAGATCTGGATTACAATCAAGAGGCTTTTTTAAAGCTTCATTAAACCAAAAATCTCCGTCTTGCTCTGCCTCAGGCTTTTTATTTTCTGAAGAAGAAGGCGACTCTTGATCTGGAGCTGGAGGTAAAAAATCAGCACTTGCAGATTCTTTTGCTTCAAACTCTTCAGCTTTTTTTGCAGCGACAATGTTAGTAGAATTTTCTTTTTTAGATTTGTGCTTTTTTTTCTTTCCTTCTTGACTCGTCTTCTGACCAACCGCTTCTTCCAAAAGCTTGCGATTCAATAATTCTTTAATTGCCTCACAATTTTCATTTCCAGAATCTTGACTTTGTTCGGCAAAATTTAAAACCGAAATACCGCTTTCTGACTTCGCATCAACTTTGAATCCTTTTTGTATTAGCTGATCCACATTTTCTACCGTACCGTATTTTGCGGCAAAATGAAGAGGCGTCCAACCTTCTAGATTAAATTCAATATCAGCGTATTGCAGTAATTCCATTAAATTTGCCAAGGTGCTTTTTTGTTGACCTATTTTACCTTGCTTTGTTTTTTTTGAACTCGTCACAACGTCTCCCTCTTGAACAAAAAGATTTTGAAACTCTTCTCGAAACAATTCTTTGCTCAACTCATCTCTATTTTTTCTTAACTCTGCCTCAAAATCTAAATTTTTTTCAAGCAACTTGTGACCCTCTTCCTTAATAAAATCAAGCACCTCATTTTGCTCAGAATCAAATGCTTTAGAAACAATTTCTTGCCAATTCTGAACAATCTGCTCCGGCATTTTTTCAAATACAGAATTTAAAAAAAGTTTAACAAGATTTGGTGTTTTTGCTTTCAGAGCAAGCTCGAAAGACTTGTTGAAAAAATTAGGATTTTCTTCGTAGGAAAAATCACCTCTAAAAGAAAATTTTTTTACTTCGTAACCCTCGTTAGAATCAATGTCTTCTAACTGATTTTTTCCCAATTCATCTTCTGACAAAATCTTAAACACAGCAATCTGAAATATTTTACTAAGCTCTTCTAAGCACTCGTCGGATGTAAGAACTCTTGTTTTTGAAGCTGCATTTTTTCTCATTAGACTGATTTTAATTAAGTTAAGGCGCTGTCGCGTAAATAAAATTTAGAACCTAAAGTTGCGTTTACAACCACAGAAGGTTTTTGGTTTTCTTGCATCATTTTGCAAATTGTTTTGCACGAACCGCGCCTGCAAGTTTTCATTTCTTCAAAACAAAACTCAAAAAAAACAAGAAATTGTTAATTTGACTTTTTCTTGACCCCTCCTAATTTCTGGACGCCGCCTTAAGTTCATTCAAACCACAACTCCCTACTCCTAAATGAATTACAAAAACAAAAGCATCAATTTCAAAAAACTGCACCCAGACACCCAAATGGTTCGCGGCGGAACTATTCGCTCTAACTTTGGAGAAACTTCTGAAGCAATTTTTTTAAATTCTGGCTTTTGCTACAATTCTGCTGAGGTGGCCGAAAGTCGTTTTAACGGAGTTGATCCTGGATATGTTTATTCTCGCTACGTAAATCCAAGCTTAAAGATGCTAGAAGAAAAAATGGCATTGCTTGAAGGCGCTGAAGCTGCTTGTGTTATGGGCTCTGGAATGGCGGCAGTTTTTGCTTCAATCATGTGTCAAATCAAAGCTGGTGACCACATTATTGCTTCACGAGTTTTGTTTGGCTCTTGCTTTTACATTGTCACCAAAGTTTTGCCCAATTACGGAATTGACGTCACTTTAGTTGATGGAGTTAACGAAGATGAGTGGCGCAAGGCTTTTAAGAAAAACACTAAATTAGTTTTTATTGAAACTCCCGCCAACCCAAATCTTGAAATTATTGACATCAAATTTGTTGCCGATCTTTGCAGAAACCACAATGCAAAACTCATTGTTGACAATATTTTTGTTTCACCTTTTAGCCAAAAACCCTTAGAGCTTGGAGCTGACATTGTTGTTTATTCAACAACTAAACATATCGACGGACAAGGCAGAACTCTGGGCGGATGCGTGGTTGGAGATCAGCATTTTATTAAAGAAGTTTTGTTACCATTTTATCGTCACACCGGTCCAGCTCTTAGCCCATTTAATGCTTGGATAGCTTTAAAATCTCTAGAAACTTTTTCTCTACGCATGGAGCGCCATTGTTTTAACGCTCAAAAAATTGCAGAATTTTTAGAAAATCACCCAAAAATTAAACGCGTTTCTTACCCAACATTAAAATCACATCCACAATTTAAAATTGCCTCCAAGCAAATGAAAAATGGTGGAACGGTTTTGGCACTAGAAACAAAAGGCGGAAAATCTGAAGCCTTTGCTTTTATGAACAGACTAAAATTAATCGACATTTGCAATAATTTTGGCGATTCAAAAACTTTGATCACTCATCCTTCAACCACAACGCATTCAAGCATTGCGCGCGAAGAACAAGAAAAAATCGGCATCACAGAATCAATGTGTAGGCTTTCTGTAGGAATAGAACATGTAGATGATTTGATCGCCGACCTTAATCAAGCACTTAACAACTAAAATTATAAAATATGCCAAGCTTTGACATAGTTTCGAAAATCGATATGCAAGAAATGGATAACATCGTTAACTCAACTTTGCGCGAATTAACTAATCGCTATGATTTTAAAGGATCGCCATTTTCTGTAGAGTTAAAAACTAAAGATAATCTCATCAATATTGCAGCTGACAGCGAATATAAATTGGGGCAAATTTGCGATTCTTTAAAAGTATTTTGCGTTAGGCGCAACGTAGATCCAAGAGCTTTGGACATTCAAAAAGAAGAAAAAGCTGGGGGAAATACTTTTCGTCAGGAAATCAAATTAAAAAATGGAATCGATCAAGAAGTTGCTAAGAAAATTGTGAAGCAATTTAAAGATTTGAAAATGAAGGTTCAGGCTTCAATCAAAGGCGATGAAGTTCGTGTTGACGGTAAAAAACGTGATGATTTACAAGAAGCGATGACTCTGCTGCGCAACACAAATTATGAGTTGCCATTACAGTTTATTAATTTTCGTGATTAGAAGCTTTCAGCTAACCGCCGCCTATAAAATGAACAATCTCAACTCTGCTACCTTCATCTAAAATCACTTCAGAAAATTGCGTGGAATTTACGATTTGCAAATCTTTCTCCACGGCAATTTTTTTAACATCTAGATCAAGATCAGAAATCAGTTGAGCAATGGTTATTGCTTTTTCGAGAATTTTTTCTTCGCCATTAAGTGTGATTTTAATTTTTGACATATTTATTAGTTTCATGAAATTTATCTGCTGTCAAATATCTAAAGCTTACATTTCAATATTTACTAGAAATTTAAATTGAACTTATATTCCCGCTACCTCCTAGCCAGAACAACAGTAACTTTTATCGGCTTTTTATCAATTTTGATTTGCCTGATTTGGTTTAGTCGCGCCATTAGTTTGGTTAAATACGTAACCGAAAACGGAGTGCAACTAAGCCAATTTTTATTTCTGTTTGTGCTAATTCTGCCTTGGCTTTTGCTATTCATTATTCCAGTTTCGCTTTTTGCTGCGATTCTTATAACTTACAATCGACTGTTGTTAAATAATGAAATCACAATTCTAAAAAACTCTGGTTTAACAAAATTGCAAATATGTCGCCCAATTCTTTGGCTGGTAATTCTTTGCATAGTGATTTGCTACATGATTTCTTTTTATTTAATGCCTTACAGCAATCAAAAATTAAGGCTCTTGCGTCACGATTTTAGGCATAACTACAACAGCCTTTCTTTTAATCCTCAAACTTTTGAAACCCTTAACAACCTCACTATCTACGCAAGAAATCGTGACCAAGGTAATAATCTTTTTGGCATAATTTTAAATGACGAGAGATCTTCGAAATATTCCGTAACCATAACCGCAAAGAAAGGAAATATTGTCGCAGAAGAAAGTTCTGCACTACTTTACATGGAAGATGGCACTCTGCAAAAATTTAACCGACTAGATAATAAATCAGAAATTCTGAAATTTGATAATTACGTCTTCAATCTTATAGAAAATGAAAAACCATCTAGCTACTCAAGATGGAGTGCTAAGGAAAGATTCTTACCAGATCTTATAAATTACGGTCCAGAAGTAGATTACATTTTAGAAGGTAAGCTGCGCTCTGAACTTCATCAACGCTTAGCGTTTCCGCTATTTTCTTTGATATTCTCTTTAGTAGCTCTTTCTTGCATATTGCATGGACAGTTCAATCGCGGTGGAAATTTGCGCAATATTGTTGTCGCCGCCTTGGGAATAACGTTGTTTTTGGCCACCAGTATTCCTCTGACAGATACAATAGAATATTCAGCAAGATGCATTCCATTACTATATCTCAATTTTGCCTTATTTATTGCGATAAGTTTAAAATTTCTTGTGAGTAATTATCGCAAAACATCATGAAAAAACCAAAATTATTAAATCTATACATCTCCAAGAAATTTTTGTTCACCTTCTGCCAAATAGCAGCCGGATTTTCTTTGCTGATCTTTTTTATAAATCTGCTCGATCTAATTGAGAGAATTTCAAGTTCTGGCGCGCCATTATACATAACTGCCTTTATGGCATTTTTACAAATTCCTAACTTTTTGAATGATGTGGTTTCCTCTTTGGTGCTCATGTCGGCCATTATTTCTTTTTTTCTACTGTCGTCAAAAAGCGAAATAACAATAATTAGAATGAGCGGCTTCTCTCTCTGGCAAGTTCTTTATCCAATGGCAGTTACTGCATTAATATTAGGGGTTTTTTGGATTACTGTTATTGGATCAATAACAGTTCAGATGACCAAAAAATTTAACACACTTGAAGGAAAATACACCAGAAACGACTCTCGAGAAGTTGTGGCACCTACAGGGGGAATATGGCTAAAGCAAGTCAACATTCAAAACCCCAAGGAAGAAATTATTATAAAAGCCAAAAAAGTTTTTAGAGAAAATATGGAATTTCAAGATGCTTCTCTTTGGTTTTTTAATAAGAATGGACAGTTCTATAAAAAAATTAACGCCAAAAAAATGCTTCTAAAAGATGATCATTGGCTATTAACCAATGTCACAATAAACGATGATATTCTGATTAACAAAACCTTGAAAGAAACTAGGGTTCCAACAGATCTTAAGTATAATTTTGTAACAACAAAGATTCTAAATAATTTCCAAGACGTAAATCTATTCACCATATTCGAACTTCCTAACCTAATAACAGATCTAAAAAACGCCGGCTTCAACACAACTAAATTCAAAGTTTACCTCAACTTACTTCTTTGCAAGCCACTGCTTTTTTTAGCAATGGTTTTAATAGCTTGTTACTTCGGACTAAATCACATCAGAAGCAATAACTCTGTTTTGATGATTTTTCTAGGAATTGCAGTCGGGTTAATTTTCTACATCACTTCTAGCATCATTAACTCCCTTGGTTCATCAGGCTTAATTCCAATTTTTGCCTCAACTTGGGTAATCGCAATTATATGTTTGGCAATTGGCACTTTACTAATTTACAGCAAGGAAAGTTTTTAAAAAACACAAGTCAGTAAAAACAAATTGCTATTTACGCTTTGACAAAAAAAACTTGGCTTAGCAATTCAATTATCACCGACCTTCATCAAAAAATTATGAAAAATAAGTTTATCGCTACAGCTTTGGCTGCATCACTTCTTTTAACTGCTTCTTGCGGTAAAAAAACTAACACTCCCAACATTAACGCTGGCAACGAATTATCAAATTTGCCATCTTGGGTTATTGATCCATCAGTATCTGATGGCGTTGGTGGAGTTGGTATCGCTAGCCCTTCAAAAGGCGGAATTCAATTTCAAATTCCAAAAGCTGAGCTTGACGCTAAAGCCAATATCGCCGCCACAATTCAGTCTGAAATTTCCAGAATCACCAAAAATTCTTTGAGATCAGCTCAAGTAAATAACAATGACGATGTTGAAGAATTCTTCGCTCAAGCAACTAAAGAAGTTGTTAAAAATCTTCCTCTTTCTGGTGTAAAACGCGTCAATATGTACAAAGCAGCCGATGGATCTCTTTACATTCAAATGGTTCTTAAAAACGAAGATTACAGCAAATTTTTGGAAGCTAGCGAAAAAACTTTCGCTGCACGCGCCGCCAAATCAAACCTTGGTCGCGAAAACATCAACAGAACTCAAGAAGCCACTAAAGCTTTATTTGACGAGTTAGAAAAAGAAAGAACTACAGAAAAAAAAGCTGAATAATTTAAATTTTTGGATTGCCGAGATTCAATCAGCAATCCAAAAAAACATCCAAAAAAAACCCGCCTTTCTTGGTAATTTGTCGCCATAAATCAACATCACAGTCAAATGATAAAAAACTTAGCGCGAATTCTAATCATTTTATCCTTAACTTCCCTACTTTCTTGCAAATCTTTTGTTGATAAAGAGCTAGAAAAATCAGTCAAAGCCAGCAGCGCATCGTCACGAATTAATGCAAGCGACAGCAATTCAAAAGATCTTTTAAAAGAGCTCGATGAATAAATTTATTCTTTTTATTGCAGCCGTTTTTGCGATCGCATCTTGCTCTACAAGCACAAAAAGCAGCGACCAAACTCCTTCTT
>JACCDN010662779.1_pt1 | contig 25478 bp, 24 predicted proteins | sample 7441691 | NCBI WGS metagenome assembly JACCDN01 (sample SAMN15323439, study PRJNA562643) | freshwater metagenome | isolation source: river surface water | place: USA:Blue River Watershed | collected 2017-08-16 | reverse complement strand
CCGCCATCGGCGGTGCGGCTTTGGGAATCTGGGGCATTCGCGAAGTGATGGTTGTCGGTGGTGTTCTGTCACTCACCGCACTAGTGATTTTCCAGCGCGCCGTGTGGAGGGCCGATGCCCAGCCGTTAATTGAGGTAGCCGATGATTGATTTCCAGTCCCCCGAATTTCACGACGACCCGTACCCAGCGCTCGCCGAGTTGCGCGCTCAAGGGAAACCCGTGTGGCACGAGGAAACGGGAATGTTCCTCGCCGCCCGGCATGCTGACGCCAACGCGGTCCTACGCGACAAGAGCCTTGGGCGAATCTTCCAACCGCGAACGCCAGAGGATGACTGGTTCGATTTCAACTGGCTTCACGCGGATTCCATCCTGGACTCCGAGCCTCCCAAGCACACGCGGCTCAAGTCACTTATTTCCAAGGCGTTCAACCCCGTCACCATCCGTGCGATGCGTCCCGACATCGAACGACTGACGGGCGAACTTCTCGACCGTGCTGCCGATCTCGGTGAGTTCGATCTCATTGCGGATGTGGCAGAGCCACTGCCCGTCAAGGTCATCGCCCACCTGCTGGGGTTCCCGGCGTCGGACGAACACTTGCTCCGGCCCTGGTCACAAGCCATCGTCAAGATGTACGAGGTGGCGCCGACCGAACAGCACAAGGCCGATGCCCGTGCCGCCGCGCACGATTTTGCCGAGTACGTCCGTGGCCTGATGGTCGAGCGCAAGGAGAACCCGGGCACAGACCTCATCAGTGTCCTTGCCGCCGTCGAAGAGGGAGGCGAGAGGCTCAACGCACACGAGCTCATCGCGACCTGTGTCCTGTTGCTCAACGCAGGCCACGAAGCTAGCGTGAATGGCTTCGGAAATGGTGCCGTCGCCGCGTTGTCCCGGCCAGAGACGATTCAACCTCTTCGCGACGATCCGCGAACCATCGGCCCCAGCGCCGTCGAAGAATTCCTGCGATTCGACTCACCACTGCAACTGTTCGAACGCACCGCGACCGCTGACACCGAAATCGGTGGGGTCACGATCGCGAAGGGCCAGAAAATCGCCGCACTTCTCGGGTCCGCCAATCGCGACGAAACAGTGTTCGACCGTGCCACCGAGATGGACCTCACGCGCGAGAGAAACCCGCACATCGGTTTCGGCGCCGGCATTCACTTCTGCATCGGTGCGCCGCTGGCTCGTGTCGAGATGAACGTCGTTCTGCCAGCAGTATTTGAACGTTTCCCCGCGCTTGAACTCGTTCGCGAACCACACCGCCGTCCCGGTTTCGTCTTGCGCGGATACGAATCCGTCCCCGTAACCGCCTAATCAATTTCGGCGCATCGGCTTGAACGGTTAGATTTTTCACGTGGCAGTTCACAAGATCGTTCTCTACTACGCCTTCGCGCCGGTCGCGGACCCGCAGGCCGTGGTGCTGTGGCAACGAACGCTGTGCGAGTCGCTCAATCTCAAGGGACGAATCATCGTCTCGCCGCACGGAATCAACGGAACCGTCGGCGGCGAAATGGCGGACGTGAAAAAGTATGTTCGCGCCACGAAGGAATACCCGGGATTCGGAAAAGCGGATTTCAAGTGGTCAGAAGGCACCGGCAACGACTTTCCTCGGCTGTCCGTCAAGGCACGGAAGGAACTTGTCGCCTTCACGTCGCCTGACGAAATCACGGTTGACGCGTCGGGCGTGACCAACGGTGGCGTGCATCTCAAACCCGCCGAGGTCAACAAGCTCGTCGCCGAACGCGGTGACGATGTCGTCTTCTTTGACGGACGCAACGCCATCGAAGCGCGCGTTGGAAAATTCAAGGGTGCAATCGTCCCGGACGTTCGGACCAGCCACGACTTCATCACCGAACTCGAGTCGGGAAAGTACGACCACCTCAAGGACAAGGCGATCGTCACGTATTGCACCGGGGGCGTCCGTTGCGAGATTCTCAGCGCCGCGATGAAAAACCGTGGCTTTGACGAGGTCTACCAAATCGAGGGTGGAATCGTCCGCTACGGCGAAACGTTCCGCGACAAAGGACTGTGGGAAGGCTCGTTGTACGTTTTCGACAACCGCCAAGTGACGAAGTTCTCCCCCACAGCCGCCGACATCGGCGAGTGCGATGTGTGCGGAGGCACAACGTCACAAGTTCTCAATTGCAACAACCTCGAGTGTCGACACCGTGTTGTCATCTGCGAAGCGTGTTCACACACGCCGTCCAACCTCGACTGCGACGGCAGCCACGCTACCAACGCGCAATACGACGAGGTCGGCTAAATCCGATCGAATTGCGCGCTGATTTGAGCGACCAGTTGCGCGCGTTCATCTGCGGGGAGGAACGCGGCCTCGGCGGCGTTGAGCTGGAAATCGAGGATGTCGTCGACCGAATACCCAAATTCCTCGGACAAAACGGCCAGTTCGCGCGACAGAGTTGTCCCGCTCATCAACCGGTTGTCGGTTGATACCGTCACACGGAATCCCAGTTGGTACAACAGGTCGAACGGGTGGTCTGCCATGTCGTTTCCGAACCGGGAAAACGCGTTCGTCTGCAGGTTCGAGGTCGGGCAGACCTCGAGAGCGATTCCGCGGTCCCGCACCCATTCCGCTAACTCGCCGAGTGACACACGCGACACAGCGCCGTCCTCGGTGATGTCGATGTCGTCGCTGATGCGAACTCCGTGGCCAAGCCGCAAAGCACGACCGTCCAACAGCGCGCCCCGAATCGAATCGAGCCCGTCTGCTTCGCCGGCATGAATCGTGCGCGGCATCCAGGCCGCGTCGAGTTTGTCGATGGCGCTCGTCAATCGCGAGACGGGGAACCCCTGTTCGGGTCCGGCGAGGTCGAATCCGACAACACCTCGGTCGCGATACTCAATCGCGAGTTCGGCAATCTCGTCGGCGCGGTCTGCCTGGCGCATCGCGCACAGCAATTGTCCAACTCGAATTGCACGGCCCGTTTCGGCTGTCGATGCGATTGCCGCGTCAATGCCTCGTTGAACAGCATCGACGGCTTGGGCAGGGGTCAGTCCCTGTTCGCCGTGAAGTTCGGGCGCCCAGCGAATCTCGCCATAGACAACCCCATCGGCGACAAGGTCGAGTACAAATTCGCGCGCGATGCGCTCGAGATTCTCCGCGGTCTGCATGACCGACAGCGTGACGGCAAAGGTCTCTAGGTAATCAACGAGATTCCCCGAATCGGCATTGGCACGGAACCATTCGTCCAATTGCGCTGAATCCTGCGCCGGTATTGCGATCCCTGCTTTCGTGGCGAGGTCGACGATTGTTTCGGGACGAACTCCGCCATCCAGATGATCGTGCAGCGAAACCTTGGGGAGGTCCTCAATCACGATGTCGGTCCCGGCGAGCAGATGTTGGGTCCGCTCTCCCGGAGAAACCTGCGGAAACGTAAAGCGTGTCATTCGCCGATGATTCCCGCGATGAGCGGCCCGTGGTCGACGGCGGAGTCACCAATCCCCCAGGCGCCGTCGAGCGCATCGAGTGCGCGTTCGAATCGAGCCGCGTCGTTTGCCGAGAGCGTGAAGACGGGATCGCCCGCTTTGACCGTGTCGCCGGGCTTGACGTGCAGGTCAATTCCCGCGGCGTGGACCACCAGGTCTTCTTTGCGTGCACGACCGGCTCCCATGCGCCATGCGCCGATTCCGAACGGCAACGCGTCCATGTGCGTGATGATTCCATCACGATCAGCCGTCACGACGTGAGTCTCGCTGGCGACGGGAAGTGCAGCGTCGGGGTCGCCGCCCTGCGCGGACACCATCGCGCGCCAGACGTCCATGGCCTTGCCGTTTGAGAGGTTCGCGCGAACATCGACCCCCGAGACTCCGGCAAGTTCGAGCATGTGCTCGGCGAGAGTGACCGTGAGGTCGACGACGTCAGAAGGGCCGCCTCCCGCGAGAACATCGACGGACTCTCGAACCTCGTTGGCATTACCAATGGCCAACCCGAGCGGCGTATTCATATTCGACAGGACGGCGCGCGTCTTCACGCCAGCGTCCGTGCCGATTCCGACGAGTACTTCCGCGAGTTCACGTGCTCGCTCGAGCGTCGACATGAATGCGCCGTTTCCGAACTTCACATCCAGAACGAGAACACCAGTTCCCTCGGCGAGCTTCTTGCTCATGATGCTAGACGCGATGAGCGGAATCGCTTCGACCGTGCCCGTCGTATCGCGCAGCGCGTACAACTTGCGGTCTGCCGGGGCAAGTCCCGTGCCAGCAGCACACACGACCGCGCCGACTTTTTCGAGTTGCGCGTGCATTTCGTCGTTCGTCAAGTTCGCGCGCCATCCAGGAATCGACTCGAATTTGTCGAGCGTGCCACCGGTGTGCCCGAGTCCACGCCCCGACAGTTGGGGAACCGCGACACCGAAACTCGCGACGAGAGGCGCAAGCGGCAACGTGATCTTGTCACCGACGCCACCCGTCGAGTGCTTGTCGGCGGTTGGCCAGGACAAGCCGGAGAAATCCAGACGTTCGCCCGAGGCGACCATTGCGGCGGTGAGATCGTTTGTCTCGCGGCGGTTCATTCCACGGATCAGGATGGCCATCGTCATTGCTGACATCTGTTCGTCCGCGACGACACCGCGCACGTAGGCGTCGACCAACCAGCGGATTTCGTCTGTTGACAGTTCGCCAGCGTCGCGCTTCGCCTTGACCAAATCGACTGCGTCAAACTTCTCGATGCCACTCACTGGCAGCCCTCACAATTCGTATCATCTGCCGGGTCCGTCGGAGCGAACGCGGCGAGAGTGGATGGCCCGAACGCATCGGGGATGACCTCGTCAATCGTCTTGATTCCCGAGACGGTGTTGAGCACCATTCCCGGCGCCGAGTGTTCAAACAACAACTGGCGACACCGACCGCACGGCATGAGCGTTTCGCCATTTCCGTCGACGCACGTGAAGGCAACAAGTTTGCCTCCGCCGGTCATCGCGAGAGATGAGACAAGAGCACACTCGGCGCACAACCCGAGCCCGTAGCTTGCGTTTTCGACGTTGCACCCCGAAACGATTCGACCGTCATCGACGAGCGCGGCGGCACCGACAGGGAAATTCGAATATGGCGCGTACGCCTTGTCCATGGCAGCCAACGCGTGTTCGCGAAGACTGTCCCAGTCAATCTCGGCCACGAGTTACCCCTTGATATATGGCTGTCCGTCGGCGGCAGGTGCGCGAACGCGACCCACGAAACCGATGACAGCGATGAGCGTGACGACGTAGGGAACCATCGTGATGAAGTCGGTCGGGATACCGGGGCTGACCTGGTTGGCCCACACGCGCAAGATGATCGAGAAGCCGAACAAGAGAGCAGCGGCTGCGGCCGAGAACGGGTGCCAGCGGCCGAGAATGACGACGGCGAGAGCGATGAAGCCCTGGCCCCCGGACATTCCGCGACCGAAAGCGCCGACCGATCCGATCGTGAGTGCTGCGCCACCGAGACCGGCAACAACACCACCGAGAGTGACCCACCAGAAGCGGGTGCGCGCGACGTTGATGCCGACCGTGTCGGCGGCGAGCGGGTGCTCACCGACGGCACGCGCGCGAAGACCCAACTTGGTCTTGAAGAGGATGAACCACAGCGCGGGGATGATGAGGTACGTCAGATACGTCGTGAGGCGCGCTTCGAACAATGCCGGTCCGATGATCGGGATGCTCGACAGTCCTGGAATCGGGATGATCTCGAACGTGCCAGGGAAGTTCGAATTCTGTCCGTCGGCAGCTAGCCACTGTGAATAGAGGAAGTTGGTGATTCCGAGCACAAGAACGTTGAGGACGACACCGACGATGATCTGATCGACCAGGTACACGATGGCAAAGGCAGCAAGAACCATGGACAAGAGCGCGGCTCCGACCATCGCGGCGATGAGTCCGAAGTAGAGGTTGTCCGTAAGCGAACCGACAACCGCAGCGAGGAAGGCCCCCGTGAGCAACTGTCCTTCGATCGCGATGTTGACGACGCCGACGCGCTCGGACATGATGCCGCCCATTGCGCCGAGTGCGATGGGAACGGCGAGGACGACCGCGTTCCCGAGGATGAAGGCGAACGGCACTGCGTTGCCAGCAGCAAGCCAGCCGAGCAGAGCAACGACGGCGATCAATCCGTAAATCAAGGTCAGCCACAGTGGCGTGGTGCGTGCTGCACGCGCGCGGAGGAACGACACGACGGCGATGGCCAAGAGGGCGATGCCCGCTGCCATGCCAACGACATTCGAACCGACGAGGAAGTCAGGGATGTGTATCGCGTCGTCGGGGTTTGACCACTGGAACGCGACGGTTTCCGTCTTTCCCCACACACCAAACGCAAGACCGACGAGAGCGGCGAACGCCGCCATCACGATTGGGGTCTTCAGAGAAACGGACGCGTCAACGCGTGCGAACGTGTCGGGTGTTGCGGTGCTCATTTCGACGCCCCCTTCTTTCGCAGTGACGCCCACCAGTCGGCGATCACCGTTGTCTTTTGAGGCTGAGGAAGGCGGAAGATTGCGCGAACGAGCGGCGGGGCCGCGATGAACAGGACGATGAACCCCTGGATGACTCCGGTCACTTCGGGCGACAACCCGATCACCTGCATTGCCGGGGCGCCGGCCTTGAACGCACCGAAGAGCAACCCCGCGAGTAGGACGCCAGGGCCAGTGGAGGATCCCAAGAGGGCGACGGTGATGGCGTCGAAACCGATCGAGCCATCAATGTCAGGCGTCAAACCGGCGCGCGCTCCGAGTGCCTGGTTCACGGCGGCGATGCCGACGAAACCACCCGAAGCCGCCATCGCGTACACGAAGGTGCGGCTGACGTTGATGCCGGCTGTGCGCGCAGCATCAAGGTTGTGTCCCACCATGCGGAAACGGAAGCCGATCGTCGAACGCTCCATCAGCCACCAGTAGATGACGACTCCGACGACGGCGAGGATGAATCCAGCGTGCAACGTGTAGTTGTCGCCGAAGAGAGTCGGAAGTTGAGCGGTCTCAGCGGGCGGGTCCGACTTGGGCGTTCCGCCACCGTTCGCTTCGAGAAGCAAGTAATCCTGGCGGAAGGCGAAGGTGAGCAGACCGGCCGCAACGTAGTTGAGCATGATGGTCACGATGACTTCGTGGGCGCCGGTTCGCGCCTTGAGGAAGCCCACCAACGCTCCGTAAGCCGCGGAGGCCGCGATGGCGACGACAGCCGCGGCGACGAGGTGAACGCCCCACGGGAGCGAAACCCGGGTCGACACGAAGGTTGCGGCGAGAGCGCCGAAGAGGATCTGTCCGCTCGCACCGATGTTGAATAGTCCGACGCGGAATCCGAGTGCGACGCCGAGGCCCGCCGCGATGAGCGGTCCCGCGAATCGCAACGTTTCGGTGATTGGACGAAGGGCCGTGACGAGGTCATCGGCCTTGTAGTTGTAAATCGAACCGCGGAACAATGCGGAATAGCCATCGGCGATTGCCGTCCAGCCCGCCGCCAAGGCATCCGTCGGTCGCGCCGTCAAATACGTCAGCGCCTGAAGGAAAGCCTCATTCGAGAAAACCATGAAGAGTGCGCCGACGACGAACCCGAGGAGAACCGACAACAGGGCGCGGAATGCTCCGCCCGAGACGATTTCCTTCGCGGCGGTCGACCACGTCGACGACTGCTGTTCGGTGCTCATACGGCTACTCCTGCCATCATGCGTCCCAACGTTTCGCGCGACGCCGTTGCATCGACAATGCCGATGATGCGTCCGCGATACATCACGGCGATTCGGTCGGCCAGCGCGGTTACCTCGTCAAGTTCCGTCGAGATGATGATGACGGGCTTTCCCGAGTCACGCGTGGCGACGATCTGTTCGTGGATGAACTCGATGGACCCAACGTCAACACCGCGCGTCGGCTGCGAAGCAATGAGGAGGTTGAGGTCACGGCTCAATTCGCGGGCGACCACAACCTTTTGCTGGTTTCCACCGCTCAACTGCTTGGCGAAGGTTTCGCGGCCTGGGGTGCGAACGTCGTATTCGGCAATGAGCTCGTCGGCCAATCGATCGCGATTATCGAAGTCGATCTGAACGCCCTTCGCCCACGGCGCCCCGAACGACTTGTTGAGCATGAGGTTCTCGGCAATCGTGAAGTCACCGACGAGTCCGTCCTTCTTACGGTCTTCGGGGATGTACCCGACGCCGGCGTCGATGACCTGGCGGACCGTTGAATCGGTGATGTCGAGGTCTCCGAGCACGATTGTTCCGGCGGTCGGTTCGCGCAATCCGACGAGCGCCTCGGCGAGTTCCGTTTGGCCGTTTCCTTGGACCCCGGCGATGGCAAGAACTTCACCGCCGCGAACGTCAAAGGTCACATCATCGACGACCTTGGTGTGGCGATCGCCGACGACAGTCAGCCCGGTGACGGTCAGACCGGTCGAACCGAGGACAGGTGCCTTCTTGTTGACGCCCAAATCGACCTCGCGGCCGACCATCAGGGTGGCAAGCTTCTCGGCCGAGTCGCTCGGCTTTGCTTCGCCCACGACGGCACCGAGTCGAATCACCGTGATGCGGTCAGCGACGGCCTGCACTTCGCGGAGTTTGTGCGTGATGAAGACGATGGACGTCCCCGCCTTGGCGAGGTCCTTCATGATTGCCATGAGTTCGTCGGTCTCTTGCGGGGTGAGTACTGCGGTCGGTTCGTCGAGAACCAAAATCTTGGCGTCGCGCGCAAGTGCCTTGATGATCTCAACGCGCTGCTGTGCGCCAACGGGAAGATCCTCGACGACGGCGTCGGGATCGATGTCGAAGCCGAAACGGTCGGAGATCTCGCGCACGCGCTTCCGTGCAGAATCGAGGTCAAGAATTCCGGCGATGCCCGTCGGCTCGTTGCCCAACACGACGTTCTCGGCGACAGTAAAAACAGGAATCAGCATGAAGTGCTGGTGGACCATTCCGATGCCGGCCGCCATCGCGTCGCCGGGGCCCTTGAAATTCTGGACGACATCGTCCAGCAGAATGTCACCTTCGTCGGCGGTGTACAGGCCGTAGAGGACGTTCATGAGCGTCGATTTGCCCGCACCGTTTTCGCCGAGCAGGCTGTGGATTTCTCCCGGTTGAACCACGAGGTCGATGTGGTTATTGGCAACGAGCGATCCGAATCGCTTCGTGATGCCGCGAAGTTCCAGCTTCATGATGTGTCCTTGCAGAATGTGGGGCGGGGGCCGCCGAGACCAGTCTCGACGACCCCCGACTTCGGCTAACCGAAGCCTATCCGAGAGGGTTGATGTCTCCCGCGATGATGCCAGCCTTGAGTTCTTCAAGCTTGGCTTCGATGTCAGCCTGCGACTGAGCACCGGTGTAGTTGGTGATTGCCGAAAGGGCGGTTCCACCGTTTTCGAGCGTTCCGATGTACATGTCACCCGAGAAGGCCAGACCGTCAACGGCGATTGCCTTGATGATGTCGTAGACAGCGAGAGTCATGCGCTTCTCAGCCGAGGTGAGAACCCACTTCGAGTACTCAGGCGAGGTAGCGGCGATGTCCTTGTCGACACCGATCATCTTGGCGTCAGTTCCGGCTTCGGTGATTGCTTCCGAAACGGCACCGAACTGGTCTCCACCAACGGGGAAGAGGACGTCAGCGCCGGCCTGGATCTGAGCGGCGGCGATTGCCTTCGAGGTTCCCGAGTTAGGAGTGAAGTCACCGATGAAGTCACCGGTCTCCTTCGCGGGGTCCCAACCGACGACCTTGACGGTGGTGCCGTTGTCAGCACCCCACGCCTGAGCGCCGTAGTAGAAACCGGTCATGAAGTCGGTGACAGCAGGAATCTGCATTCCACCGTAGGTTCCGACGACCTTCGATGCCGACTGAGCAGCAGCGAGGTAACCGGCGAGGTACGAGGACTGGTTCATCGAGTAACCGATGGGCTTGAGGTTCGTTGCACCGTTCGACCATCCGTCGACCGTTACGAAGTTGACCTCGGGGTTTGCCTCGGCTGCTGCGTTGACAGCGTCAACGAGGTTGAATCCGACAGCGATGGTGAGGTCGCAGTTTGCGTCAACCATGGCCTGGAGGTTCGGAGCGAAGTCGTCGGGCGAAGCCGATTCTGCATCCTGGATCTGGACACCCAGTTCGTCACGCGACTTGGTGAGTCCTTCGTAAACCGACTGGTTGAACGACTTGTCGTTCCACGAACCTTCGTCCGAGACGGCACATGCCAGGTAGTCGAGCTGTTCAACAGCAGACTGGCTAGCTTCAGGGGCAGCGGCACAACCGGCAAGCACCATGCTTGCGGCTCCCGCCAATGCAAGCCCGGAAAGGGCGCGCGTTGTGATTTTCTTCACGGGGGATTTCCTCTCAATGGGGTGGCCCCGAGGCGACGGTTACCGCATCGTGAACCACCATTACGCCCATCTTATTCACGCTCAGAGCCAACTCAATCGGTATGGGCACTGAATTCGGGAAACGACACCCAAATCGTTACATTTCCCCGTCTGACAACGGATTTCGAAGCAATCCTTAAAGAACGTCGTCCGCGCCGGTGCGTCGAATCGACTCGACGATGTTCTTGACGCGTTGGGCGTTGGCCGCATTGGTGACGAGGAGTGCGTCCTCGGTGTCGACGATCACGATGTCCTTAACGCCGACGACGGAAATAAGTCGCTTGGTTTGCGAGACGACGACACCGCTTGACCCCTCGTTGAGCACGCGAGTGTTTTCTCCGAGGGTCGCGAGCACGTTCGAGCGTCCCTGGTTGTGCAGCCTCGCCAGCGCGGCGAAGTCTCCGACGTCGTCCCAACGGAATTCCCCGGGGATGACGGCCAGGCGACCGTGTTCGGCGGCAGGCTCAGCCACGGCGTAATCGATCGCGACGGGCGGGACGAGTTTCCAATTCTTGGCGAGCACGTCATCGCGATTGCGGGTTTCCCACGCGTCAGCGATTGCATCAATCGGGCCGGCAACGTCCGGGCGGTTCGCGCGCAATTCGTCCAACAGCACCGACGCCTTGGCGATGAACATTCCGGCGTTCCACAAGTGGCGATCACCGTCGAAGTATTCGGTCGCGACGTCAACCTTAGGCTTTTCCGTAAAGGTCACTGCGCGGTGCGCGTGTGATGCTCCGGGAACCGCGAGCGCCTCACCAATCTCGATGTAGCCAAATGCGGTCGACGCCTCGGTCGGTCGAATTCCGATTGTGACGATGTATCCCTCGCGCGCGGTAGCGATCGCTTCCCTCACCGCGTTGCCGAATCGTCGCTCGTCCGCAATCACATGGTCGGCGGCAAACGATCCGATGATCGCGTCGGGGTTTCGGCGAACGATGATTGCCGCTGCCAACGCAATCGCCGCGGTCGAATCCTTGGGGTTCGGCTCGAGAACCAGGTTCGACTTGGCAAGATCCGGCAGTTCCCTGCGCACAGTCTTCTTGTGAGCAACGCCGCACACGACGACGATGTTCTCGCCGGCGAGGGGCTCAAGGCGGTTCCAGGTGTCGACTAAAAGGGAGTGCCCCGTGCCCGCCAAATCGTGAAGGAATTTCGGTTCGTCTGCCCTCGACAACGGCCACAGGCGAGAGCCAATGCCTCCCGCCGGGATGACGGCGTAGAAGTCCGAGGTGGCCCGAGTGGTCATGTCGAACAGCCTACGCGAGGGGGCTAGACTGATGCCAAAGTCGTCAATTACAAGGAGGACCGAGTGGGCGAATCCGTCACTCGTGAATCGCGAACGGTCATCGCGGGAACTCTCTACAGAGGACATGAAGGCATGTGGTCGTGGGTGCTTCACCGCATCACCGGCATCGCCATCTACTTCTTCCTGCTCGTGCACGTTCTCGACACCGCAACGCTGCGCATCAGCCCCGAGGTTTACAACGGCGTGCTGGGCGCGTACAAGACCCCCATTATGGGAATCGGTGAAGCCGGACTCGTCGGCGCCATCGTGTTCCACGCGCTCAACGGGTTGCGCATCATCCTCGTTGACGCGACGAGTTGGGGAACTCGCCACCAGAAGAAGATGTTCTACATCGTTCTCGTGTTGTGGGCGATTCTCATGGCCGGGTTCCTGCCGCGCCACCTCATCAACGTCTTCACGGGAGGTGCCCATTGAACCGTTTGAAGCTTGAACGACTCGGCTGGGTCTTCATGCGCGTCTCGGGTTTCTTCCTCATCGCGCTGATCTTCACCCACCTCATCGTCAACGTCATGCAGGACGGCGGAGTCCACGCAATCGACTTCGCGTTCGTCGCCGGAAAGCTCGCCAACCCGATGTGGCAGTGGTTCGACGTCACGCTCCTCTGGCTCGCACTGATTCACGGAACCAACGGCATGCGCGTCGTGATCGAGGACTACGTCCTCCGTCCCCGCCTCAAGCGCGTTCTGCTCGGTGCCATGTTCAGTTCGACCATCGCACTGATCGTGCTGGGCACGCTCGTCATCTTCACCCTCGACCCGTGCCCCACCGGCGCTGCGGCCGATCTTCTGCCGTCGTTCTGTTCCGCCGGCTAAACAGTTATATAAGGAGTAGTTCGTGACCACGGTTCACCACCACGAGTACGACGTCGTCATTGTTGGAGCCGGAGGCGCAGGAATGCGCGCGGCGATCGAGTCGGCACCCCATGCCAAGACGGCTGTCATCTCGAAGTTGTACCCCACTCGTTCGCACACGGGCGCTGCCCAGGGTGGAATGGCTGCGGCTCTCGCCAACGTCGAAGAGGACTCGTGGGAATGGCACACGTTCGACACCGTCAAGGGTGGCGACTACCTCGTCGACCAGGACGCCGCTGAGATCCTCGCGCGCGAAGCGATCGATGCCGTGCTCGACCTCGAGAACATGGGTCTTCCGTTCAACCGCACGCCGGACGGCAAGATCGACCAGCGTCGTTTCGGTGGACACACTCGTGACCACGGCAAGGCACCCGTTCGCCGCGCGTGCTACGCCGCTGACCGCACCGGCCACATGATTCTTCAGACGCTGTTCCAGAACTGCGTCAAGCTCGGCGTCGAGTTCTACAACGAGTTCTACGTCCTCGACCTTCTCCTCACCGACGTCAAGGGCACGTCGACGGCATCCGGCGTCGTCGCCTACGAACTGTCGACCGGTGACATTCACGTCTTCAACGCAACCTCGGTCGTTTTTGCGACGGGCGGTTTCGGAAAGATGTTCAAGACCACCTCGAACGCACACACCCTCACCGGTGACGGCGTCGGAATCGCGTGGCGCAAGGGCATCCCGCTCGAGGACATGGAGTTCTTCCAGTTCCACCCGACCGGACTCGCCGGTCTCGGCATCCTCTTGACCGAGGGCGCCCGCGGTGAAGGAGCCATCCTTCGCAACGCGAGCGGTGAGCGTTTCATGGAGCGCTACGCGCCGACCATCAAGGACCTCGCGCCGCGTGACATCATCTCGCGCTGCATGGTTCAAGAAGTCGCCGAAGGCCGCGGTGCCGGTCCGAACAAGGATTATGTCCTCCTCGACTGCACCCACCTCGGTGCCGAGGTTCTCGAGACGAAACTTCCCGACATCACCGAGTTCGCTCGCACTTACCTTGGTGTGGACCCGGTCGTTGAGCCTGTCCCCGTCATGCCGACTGCGCACTATGCGATGGGCGGCATCCCGACGAACGTCAAGGCCGAGGTACTACTCGACAACACGACCGTCATCCCCGGCCTGTACGCGGCGGGCGAATGTGCGTGTGTCTCGGTCCACGGCTCGAACCGTCTCGGCACCAACTCGCTGCTTGACATCAACGTCTTCGGTAAGCGCGCCGGCCGCAACGCCGCCGAGTACGCGAACAAGGCGAAGCGCCCCGCGCTTCCCGCATCGGCCGAAAAGTTCGTGACCGACCTCGTTGAGTCAGCGCGAACCGCCAAGGGCTCAGAGAACGTCGCCGCAATCCGCAAGGAACTGCAGGCCGAGATGGACCGCAATGCACAGGTGTTCCGCACCGAAGAATCGTTGGGCCACGCGCAGAAGGTGATTCAGGATCTGCGCAAGCGTTACACGAAGATCGGAATCCACGACCGCGGTCAGCGATTCAACACCGACCTGCTCGAAGCGATCGAGTTGGGCTTCCTGCTCGATCTCGCCGAAGTTGTCGTCGTCTCCGCCCGCAACCGCAAGGAAAGCCGTGGCGGCCACATGCGCGACGACTTCCCCGATCGCGACGACAAGGGCTACATGCAGCACACGATGGCGTACAAGAAGGGCGAGAAAATCGCTCTTGATTGGAAGCCCGTCGTCATCACCAACTACCCGCCGATGGAGAGGAAGTACTAATGAGCGAGCTGGGCGTGGTTCAGTCTTTCACCGTCACTTTCATCGTGCGCCGGTTCAACCCGGAAACGGACACCGAGCCGTACTGGCAGGACTTCGACGTCGAGATGTACTCGACCGACCGAGTCCTTGACGGTCTGCACAAGATCAAGTGGGACGTCGACGGTTCGCTGTCGTTCCGTCGCTCGTGCGCACACGGCATCTGTGGTTCGGACGCCATGCGCATCAACGGCCGTAACCGGCTCGCGTGCAAGACCCTCATCAAGGATCTCGACATTTCGAAGCCCGTCTACGTCGAAGCAATCAAGGGACTTCCTCTCGAGAAGGACTTGATCGTCGACATGGAGCCGTTCTTCGCCGCATACCGCGAAGTGCAGCCGTTCCTGCAGACATCATCGAAGCCGGAGAAGGAACACCTTCAGTCCGTCGAACAGCGCGAGCGTTTCGACGACACGACCAAGTGCATTCTCTGCGCAGCGTGCACGACGTCGTGCCCGGTCTTCTGGACCGACGGGCAGTACTTCGGACCTGCAGCGATCGTCGCCGCTCACCGCTTCATTTTTGACTCGCGTGACGAGGAAGCCCAGGTTCGCCTCGACATCCTCAACTCGAAGGAAGGCGTGTGGCGTTGCCGCACGACCTTCAACTGCTCCGAGGCGTGCCCGCGTGGCATCGAAGTCACCAAGGCGATTTCCGAGGTCAAGCAGGCCGCGATTCGCGGAGTCCGTCGCTAAACCTTTTCGCACCACAACCCTTTCTTGCGGACATTTCGCAAAGTTTGAGGTCTGGCCGGGTTTTCGTGTGTTTTGTCTGTAAAAATGCGGAATCAACACGACACGCGCGGATGCCGTTTGCTCTTGCATTCCCACACAAATGGGAGTAAACAAAGAGAAACAAACATTTAGCCAAGGACGGTAAATGTACGCACCGGAGCGTCACCGCGCGATCCTCGAGACAGCTCGAGTCGCCGGACGAGTAGAGGTTAGAACCCTCGCTCGTGACCTTGACGTGACGCCCGAAACAATTCGCCGAGACCTCACTGCTCTCGAACGTCGCGGCCTTCTGCTTCGCGCTCACGGTGGCGCGGTCCCGATCGAGCGAACCACTCTGGAGCCAACGGTCGACCAGCGCGACAGCGAATCGGTCGCTGAAAAAGAAGCGATTGCTCAAGCCGCGCTCAAGGAAATCACCAAAGACGCCTCGATCATTCTCGACTCGGGAACGACGACCATGCGCCTTGCACAGATTTTGCCGTCGAACCTCAACTTGACGGTTGTCACCAACTCGATGCCGATTGCTGCACAACTTGCTGGCAAGCCGGGAATCTCCCTGCACGTCCTCGGTGGCCATGTTCGTGAGAACACACTCGCTGCAGTCGGGCCGTGGGCGTGGGATGCGCTCGAGCACATTTCGGTGGACGTTGCCTTCATCGGTGCAAACGGAATCACCGCGGAGCGAGGGTTGACAACGCCCGACGTCGACGAAGCACGCGTGAAGAGCTCGTTCGTCGAGAAGGGTCGCCGTGTCATCGCGCTTGCCGACCACACCAAGTTTGGGCGCGAAGACTTCGCGCTCGTCACCCCGATTTTCTCCGTAGACACTGTCATCACGGACAACGGCATCGATGCCGACGTGGCGGCGGAAATCGAAGCGTTGGGAATCGAGGTGGTGCGCGCGTGATCATCACCGTCACCCCCAACCCCGCAATCGACATCACGCTCGAGGTGGAAAACCTTGAGCTTGGCGAGGTCAACCGCACCTCCGACAAGCACCGTGACCCGGCCGGCAAGGGAATCAACGTTGCCCGTGCCCTGTCGAAGAACAAGCACAAGACGATTGCCGTGTTCCCCGCCGATGCCGTCAACGGCTCGTGGATTGTTCGCGCCTTGGCTGACGAAGGCGTCGAGACGTTCACGACGCCGATGATCGGTGAGGTGCGCAACAACTACACGATCGTGGACGCTGGCGGGCAGACGACCAAGATCAACGAACCGGGTCCCGTGATGACACCCGCCGAGGTCGACGCCCTTCTGGAGAAGGTTGAGTGGCGACTTGACGACCACCCGACGTGGTTGGTCGCCGCTGGCAGTCTTCCGCGTGGAGTCGACGCGGACTTCCTCGTCGAACTGGGAAACCGTGCTCGAGCAAAGAACGTGCGCTTCGCAGTGGACACCTCGGGTGCGAGCCTCGCGCGAATCACCAGCGCAGGGTCGCCCGATCTCATCAAGCCCAACCTCGAGGAACTCAGCGAGCTCGTTGGACGGGAACTCGAGAGCGTTGGCGATGTCGTCGACTCCGCGCGATCTGTTTTGCCGAACGGTGACGTCCTCGTCAGCCTCGGTGAACACGGGGCACTTCTCGTGACTCCGAGTGCGGTCGTCTGGGCCGGCCACGCGCCGGTCACGGTGGATTCAACGGTCGGGGCTGGCGATTCCGCCCTCGCCGGGTACTTGTCGGTTTCGGCAAAGGGAGAATTCCCCACAATTCACCACGCCGCCCTCGCCACCGCCGTTGCGTGGGGCTCGGCCGCTGTTACTCTTCCAGCGACTACCGTTCCCGGCCCCGACGACATCGACGTCGCGCGGGTAAGTGTGATTGACAACCCAACAGTTCAGACCAGGATCAAGGAGTTAACCGCATGACTGACGACGAGATGACGCCCGTCACGACGCCCGCGCTGGTGTCGATTGACACGCAGGCGACGACCAAGGACGAGGTCATTCGTGAACTCGCCGAACGCCTCGTTGCCGAAGGTCGCGTCACCGATATCGATTCGTACCTCGCCGACGTCGCCAAGCGCGAAGAGGTCATGGCGACCGGTATCCAGGGTGGAATCGGAATCCCCCACGCGCGGAGCGAATGCGTCACCGCGCCCTCCGTCGCCGTTGCGACCAGCACGGCAGGAATCCCGTTCGGAGCACCAGACGGACCCGCCCACCTCATCTTCCTCATCGCTGCGCCGACCGGGGCCGATGACAGCCACCTCCAGATTCTCGCCGCCATCGCCCGCCGGGTTATGCGCGACGAGTTCCGCGATGCACTTCGCACCGCGACCGACCCCGCATTTATCGCCGACACCATGACCAAGGAGGTCCAGCAGTGAAATTCGTCTGCGTCACGTCCTGCATTACAGGAATCGCCCACACCTACATGGCCGCTGAAGCCCTCGAGCAGGCAGGCAAGAAGTTGGGACACGAAGTTCTCGTCGAAACGCAAGGCTCGGCCGGGTCCAACCCGTTCAAGCAAGACGTCATCGACTCCGCAGACGGCGTCATCTTCGCCGTCGACCTCGAGGTAAACGGCCGTGACCGTTTCGTCGGCAAGCCCTTCCTCCAGGTGGGCGTCGCCAAGGCGATCAACGGAGCACCCGCCCTCGTCGAGCAGCTCATCGCTCAAATCAATGACGGCACAGCCGTAAAGGTTGGCGACCCCGCACCCGCAAAGCCGGTTGCAGCGTCGTCCGACGGTGAACCCAAGAAGAAGGGCTTCTTCGGAAGCCTCTTCGGAGGGGGTCACTGACCCAAAGCTTGTTCCGCACCCCCGCGGTTCAAGGTCAAAAACTAGCAATGGAGCTTTTAGGAGGCCTAAATTGACTAGCACTTCAACAGGAGCACGCGTCCGCCAGTGGCTGATGACCGGTGTTTCCTACATGATTCCGTTCGTTGCAGCGGGTGGAATCCTGATCGCCCTCGGATTCCTTCTCGGCGCTGCCGGGTTCGGAACCGATGGTATTCACGCGTACGACGCAGCAAAGATGGGCGTGGCTAACGAGGACGGTTCGCTGAACCTCAACGTCACCAACATCGGAACCTGGGCGTTCGTAATCTTCTGGCTCGGAAAGGCCGCATTCGCGTTCTTCGTTCCGGTCCTCGCTGGTTACATCGCATACGCAATCGCTGACCGCCCCGGTCTTGCTCCCGGCTTCGTCGCCGGTGCGCTCGCAACCGGTGTCGACGGCAACCCCCTCGGAACGGGCACCGGCTTCCTCGGCGCCATCCTCGGTGGTTTCGTTGCAGGTCTCGTTGCTCTCTGGATCAGCCGCTGGCCGGTCCCGAACTGGATCAAGCCCCTCATGCCCGTCGTTGCAATCCCGCTTCTCGCGTCGATTGTTGCCGGTCTTGCAATGGTCTTCGTCTTCAAGGGCCCCATCGGCGCCCTGATGACCGGCCTCACCGCATGGCTCGCAGGTATCGGAACCACCCAGTTGGTTGTTCTCGGTATCATCATCGGTCTCATGATGGCCTTCGACATGGGTGGACCCGTCAACAAGGTTGCGTACACGTTCGGTGTCACCGGTCTCGCGACCGCTGGTGCTGCAACGACCGCTCCCGAGTTCAAGGTCATGGCCATCGTTATGGCCGCTGGTATGGTCCCGCCGCTCGGTATGGCACTCGCTACCGTCCTTCGCAAGTCGCTGTTCACTGACAGCGAGCGCGAAAACGGCAAGGCTGCCTGGCTGCTCGGTGCCTCGTTCATCTCTGAAGGTGCGATTCCGTTCGCCGCTGCAGACCCGATCCGCGTGATCCCCTCGATCATGGCTGGTTCGGCTGTTACCGGTGCACTCGTTGCCGTCTTCGGAAACGAACTGCGCGCTCCTCACGGTGGAATCTTCGTGTTCCCGCTCGTGTCGGACGCACTGCTCTACGTTGTCGCCATTCTTGTTGGTACGGCCGTGACCGCTGGTCTCGTTATCGTCCTCAAGGGACTCGGCGCCAAGAAGTAGGGTGCATAAACGGCGATGGCTCGCACGTTGCCATCGCGGGAGGGCCCAGGGAAACCTGGGCCCTTTCCCTTTGCCCAATTTCGCTCAAACTTTCTGTTTCTCTCAAACTTTTTGCAGACAAAATCCACGTGTGGACCGCTAACCTCTCCAGCAAAGGGAATGTCTGCAAAATCGAATTTGGTTAGGATTGGGACATGTCCACTCGCATCGTCTCCGTCAACGTCAACGGGGTGCGCGCGGCGTATCGCAAGGGCATGGGCGACTGGCTCGCCGCCCGCGGGGTCGACATTCTGTGCCTTCAAGAGGTCCGCGCCGAGACAACCGACCTCGTCCCCCTCGTGGGCGACGGTTGGCACGTTGCACACGATGCCGCGACGGCGAAAGGTCGCGCTGGCGTCGCGATCGTGTCACGCGACGAGCCTCTCGCGGTTCGCACCGAACTTGGCCCGGATGATTTCGACAGTGCAGGACGTTGGCTCGAAGCGGATTTCCGAATCGGAGACAAGGTCGTCACGGTCGTGAGTGTGTACGTGCACTCGGGCGAAGTCGATACCCCCAAACAGGTCGAGAAGTACAAGTTCCTTGACGCGATGGAAGCGCGAATGGCCAAGCTGGGTCGCGACGGCGCGCTCGCACTGATTGTCGGCGACCTCAATGTCGGCCACCGCACTCTCGACATCAAGAACTGGAAGGGGAACGTCAAGAACGCGGGCTTCCTTCCCGCTGAACGCGCCTATTTCGACCGGATGGTCGGTGCCGAGGACGACGAGAACTACAACGCCGGTGCCGGACTCGGATGGGTTGATTTGGGCCGCCGCTTTGCCGGCGAAGTTCCTGGGCCTTACACCTGGTGGAGCCAGCGTGGTCAGGCGTTCGACACCGACACCGGTTGGCGCATCGACTACCACCTCGCGACCCCGGCTCTCGCTGCGACGGCGCTGAACTACACGATCGACAAGGCGGGCTCGTGGGATACTCGCTGGAGTGACCACGCCCCCGTTGTCATTGACTACGAGATTTAAGGACCCCATGACTTCGCCTCGCCTGTTTTCGGGAATGCAGCCCAGCGCCGAATCGCTTCACCTCGGTAACTACGCCGGCGCGCTGTTGCAGTGGCGAGACATGCAGGCGACACACGACGCGGTCTTCTGCGTCGTCGACCTTCACGCGATCACCGTCCCGCAGGACCCCGCGAAGTTGCGCGAAAACACTCGTCGCACGGCGGCGCAGTACATCGCTGCGGGAATCGACCCCGACAACTCGACCCTGTTTGTGCAATCCCACGTTCCCGCGCACGCGCAGCTCGCGTGGGTGTTCAACACCATCACGGGATTCGGCGAAGCGTCGCGCATGACTCAGTTCAAAGACAAGTCAGCAAAGCAGGGTGCCGACTCGGCGAGCGTCGGGTTGTTCACCTACCCGATCCTTCAGGCCGCTGACATTTTGCTCTACGACGCGAAGGTCGTCCCCGTCGGTGAAGACCAGCGCCAACACATCGAGTTGACGCGTGACATCGCGATGCGTTTCAACTCCCGCTTCGGCGATGCGCTGACGGTTCCCGAGGTTCGGATCCTCAAGGAGTCGGCCAAGGTGTACGACCTGCAGAACCCCAACTCGAAGATGTCGAAGTCGGGAGAATCGCCTCAGGGGATCATCTGGCTTCTCGACGAGCCCTCCGTCACCGCGAAGAAGATCAAGTCGGCGGTGACCGACATGGACCGCGACATTCGATTCGACACCGTCGCCAAGCCCGGCGTCAGCAACCTGCTGGGAATTCTTGCGTTGCTCACGGGAACGTCGATCCCCGCTCTCGAGAGTGAGTTTGACGGCAAGGGTTACGGCGACCTCAAGGGCGCAGTAGCCGATGCGGTCGTCGCCGAGTTCGAACCAATTCGCGCCCGTGCACTGGAACTTCTCTCCGACCCTGCAGAACTCGACCGCATGTTGGCGATCAACGCCGCTCGTGCGAACGAGATCGCCGAGGCGACTCTGGCACGCGTCTACGACGCTGTTGGCTTCTTGCCGCGCGGCTAAACCCAGTCGAGCGAGCGGGAAACACCCTTCGCCCACTCGGCGAGAAGTCGGTTACGCTCTGCCGGTTCCATCGACGGTTCGAACCGGCGGTCTTCCGCCCAGAGCGTTCGGATCTCGTCTTCGCTCGCCCACAGACCGACGGTGAGCCCTGCAACAAACGCTGCGCCCAGCGCGGTTGTCTCGGTGACGACGGGGCGGACAACCGGGACGCCCGTGATGTCGGCCTGGAATTGCATGAGGAAGTCGTTGGCGACCATTCCCCCGTCGACCTTCAGTGATTCGAGAGCAACGCCGACATCTCCAGCCGCTGCCGCGATGACGTCTCGTGACTGAAAGGCGACCGATTCCAGCGCAGCGCGCGCGATGTGCGCTTTGGTCGAGAAGCGCGTGAGGCCAGCGATGATTCCCCGCGCATCGGGTCGCCAATAGGGGGCAAACAGGCCACTGAACGCGGGGACAACCACGACTCCACCGTTGTCGGGGACGGACGTGGCCAGCGCCTCGACGTCGGCTGATGCTGTGATGAGTCCCAGGTTGTCGCGCAGCCATTGGATCAGCGACCCTGAGACGGCAACAGAGCCTTCGAGCGCGTAGCGGGCGGGTTCCCCATCGCGCTGGAACGCAACGGTCGTGAGCAGTCCGTGCGTTGACCGAACCAGAGTCTCGCCGGTGGCGACGATGAGGAAGTTGCCGGTTCCGTAGGTGTTTTTCGCCTCGCCAGCACGAAAAGCTGCTTGGCCGAACGTTGCCGACTGTTGGTCCCCGATCACTCCGGCGATGGAAACCCCGCGAAGGCTTGTCGCCGCGACAATCTCGCCGAAAATGTGTCCGGATGAGTGAATCGTGGGAAGCATTCCGATTGGCACATCAAAAGCGGCGCACAATTCCGGGTCCCACGACAAGGCCTCGATATCCATCAACATCGTTCGCGACGCGTTGGTCACGTCCGTCGCGTGTACCCCGCCATTCGCGCCACCCGTCAGGTTCCACACCATCCACGAGTCGACTGTCCCCGCGAGCAGATCACCGGCAGTCGCTGCGTCGCGAGCTTCGGGAACGGAATCGAGAATCTCGGCGAATTTGGTCGCCGAAAAATACGTCGCCAGCGGAAGTCCCGTCCGATTAGCGAACCGCGCAACTCCGCCGTCTGCCGCGAGTTCGTCAACGCGGTGTTGCGTTCTGGTGTCCTGCCAGACGATGGCGTTGGCGATCGGCAGTCCCGTGTGCCGATTCCAGATGATGGCGGTTTCGCGTTGGTTGGTGATGCCGACCGCCGCAACATCCGTCGCGTCAAGGCCACACTCGTCCACCACGCGGTTGAGGACCTCAATCGCATTGTGCAGGAGCTCCATCGGGTCGTGTTCGACCCAACCAGGTTGGGGGAAGATTTGTCGATGTTCCCGCTGGACAGTTCCCCGGGGAAGACCTTGTCGATCAAAGACCATGGCGCGCGTCGACGTCGTACCGCAGTCGAGGGCGACAACAACTTCACGCATGTTCACAGTGTATTCATGGGGAAAGGACTAACGCTGTGCGCCGAATCGGGCTACCATTGAAGAGAGCACGTGCTCCGGGGTCAGTGAAAATCTGAGCCGGCGGTTAAAGTCCGCGACCCGAGTGGTTTCGACCACGCGGTTGATTCGGTGAAATTCCGAAACCGACGGTTAAAGTCCGGATGGGAGGATGCACGATGGGCTGACCGTTATCTGACGGGCAGTTCGCGACCTCTTGTCGCATCCCCGGACTTTGCTCAGAAGGAGTCCGAGATGACCACACCATATGACGACGCTGTGCGTCGCGCCGCTGAACTTGCCTTGCGCGGGCCTCGAACCGGTGAAAACCCCCAGGTCGGCTGCGTCCTGCTCGACGCGAGCGGAACGATCGTTGCCGAAGGGTGGCACCGCGGAGCGGGAACGCCCCACGCCGAGGTCGACGCGCTGTCGAAAGTCGAAGATGCGACCGGTCTGACCGCCGTTGTCACGCTTGAGCCCTGCAACCACACTGGCCGCACGGGACCGTGCGCCCAGGCGCTGATTGCTGCTGGCGTTTCGCGCGTCGTGTACTCGCAGCAGGATCCCGGAGTCGCCGCTGGGGGCGGCGCCGACACTCTTCGCGCAGCTGGCATCGAGGTCATCGCAGGTGTCCTCCCCAAGGTCGGTGAAGAACTCGTCCAGCGCTGGCTGACGGCGAACCGACTCGGACGCCCCTGGGTCACCGCCAAGTGGGGATCGACTCTCGACGGTCGCACCGCCGCGTCGGACGGCACGAGCCAGTGGATCACGTCGGCCGAATCGCGCGAATACATCCACTTGCTGCGCTCGCAGCACGACACCATCGCCGTGGGAACGGGAACCGCGCTGACGGACAACCCGAGCCTGACCGCGCGCACGCCTGACGGGAACCTGTTCCCCAACCAGCCGCTGCCCGTCGTCATCGGAACGCGTGACATCCCAGCGGGATCGAGCCTGTGGGGACACCCCCGCGGTGTTTTGCAGGAGTCGGGTGACTTGAAGGAAATCCTCGAGCGCCTCTACGGCATCGGTGTCCGCAGCCTCTTCCTCGAAGGCGGTCCCGGCCTGCTGAACTCGTTCATCCGCGAGGGACTCGTCGACGAATACGTCGTCTGCATCGCACCGATGCTCCTCGGCGGAGACCGCACCTCAACGGGTGATCTGGGAATCAACACGCTTGCCGAAGCGCGCCGTCTCACGGTTCTGGACACCAAGCACCTCGGTGGGGACATCGTCATCACCGCGCGGGAGGCCCACTAGATGTTCACGGGAATCATCGCCGAACTCGGAACCATCGAGTCGACGGAACCGTCGAGCGAGTCGATGCGCGTTGTCGTTCGTGCGCCCAAAGCGGTTGCACGCGCCAAACACGGCGATTCCATCGCGCTTTCGGGCGTGTGCCTGACGGTCATCGAACAGACCGCTGAGACCTTCACCGCCGACGTGATGGGCCAAACGCTGGCAATGTCCAACCCCGACCAGTGGGTTCCGGGCCGAACGGTCAACGTCGAATCGGCGATGGCACTCGGCGACCAATTGGGTGGACACATCATTCAGGGACACGTCGATGGAACCGCTCGCGTCCTGTCAACATCGCAAAACGGTGACTGGCGTGTAATTCGTTTCTCGCTGGATGCTGCGCACGCCCCGCTCGTCGTCGACAAGGGTTCGATTTCGATCGACGGCGTCTCGCTAACGGTCTCAACCGTCGGTGACGACTGGTGCGAAGTCTCGTTGATCCCGGAAACACTCGTTGCCACCACTCTCGGGCGCCTCGAACCCGGGGCACTCGTCAATATCGAAACCGACATTCTCGCGCGACACATCGCGCGACTCGCACACTTTGCGAAGGGAGGCGCATCATGAGCGCCGTAGAAACAGCAATCGCTGACCTCCAGGCCGGCAAACCAATCATCGTCGTCGATTCACCTGACCGCGAGAACGAAGGCGACTTTGTCATGGCCGCACAGTTCGCCACGACCGAGTGGATTGCCTTCGCGATTCGCTACACGAGTGGTTACCTGTGCGCACCGATGACCGATGCCCGCGCCAACGAACTCGAACTTCCTTTGATGGTCGAGAACAACCAGGACTCGCGTGGCACCGCGTACACCGTCAGTGTCGATGCGTCGGAAGGCATCTCCACCGGAATTTCCGCAGCTGACCGCTCGTTGACTCTTCGCGTGCTGGGAAACGCGTCGAGCGGCCCGGCGGACCTGGTTCGACCCGGTCACGTCGTCCCCTTGCGTGCCGTGCCCGGTGGCGTCCGCGAACGCGCGGGTCACACGGAAGCAACCGTCGACCTGCTCACACTCGCTGGTCTTGAGCCCGTCGGAGTCATCGGTGAACTCACCAACGACGACGGCACCATGACCCGTGGTCCCCAGCTCACCGCTTTCGCAACAGAACACGACCTGACGATCGTGTCAATCGACGAACTTGTCGAGCACCTCGACGGTGAGTGGTTGCCGATGCGCGACCGTAACGAGAACCGCTACCCCTTCGAGGTAGAGACCACCGTGCCGACGGACCACGGAGTCTTCCGTCTTCGCGCCTACCGTGACGCTGCGTTGCACGTCGACCACGTTGCCGTCGTTTCGGGTGAACCCAAGGACGGCGCACTCGTTCGCCTTCACTCCGAGTGTGTGACCGGTGAAGCGATGGGCTCACTCAAGTGTGAGTGCGGGCCTCAGCTTCAAGCCGCGATGGACCAGATCGACATCCACGGCGGAATCGTCATCTATCTGCGTGGCCACGAGGGACGAGGCATCGGGCTCACCAACAAGCTCAAGGCCTACCGCCTTCAGGAAGACGGCCTCGACACACTTGACGCGAACCTCGCGCTCGGACTGCCTGCCGATGCCCGTGACTATGGTGTTGCCGCCGCGATCCTGCGCGACCTCGGAATCTCGACGATCCGCTTGCTGTCGAACAACCCCGAGAAGCGTCGCCAGTTGAACGAGTACGGCATCGAGGTGTCGGAATTCGTGCCACTCGTCGTCGGCGT